>PDWI01002474.1_pt1 | contig 27655 bp, 25 predicted proteins | sample 1430891 | NCBI WGS metagenome assembly PDWI01 (sample SAMN01162508, study PRJNA174530) | Oral metagenome, whole genome shotgun sequencing project. | biome: Marine environment; feature: Marine mammal; material: Swab sample of the gingival sulcus; isolation source: swab sample of gingival sulcus... | reverse complement strand
TAAAATTAAATTCTTAGCTACACTTTTTAGCAGAAAATGCTGTAATTAGCTGATATTCAGCAAATAAAGAGAATTTGTAGCATGAACTTCCGTTTTAATCCCCGCATTCCATTTCATTTCATACGGGGCTACAAATATATCACCCCTACGGGGTTTACCCCCAATCGCGTAGCGATGATATTTTTGTAGCTCTTGATGTAAATCGGGGGATTTGTATTTTCTGAATACGCCCTTTTGTGGAGTTGATAAAGTGTAAAAACTACTTGCAAAGAACTTTTTACGAATTAGAAATTCCCCAACTTACTACATGAATAGAAAAAAATCAGTTATTCTATAACATTCACTCCCAATTTTTTCATATCAGCAATAGCATCATCGCCTGTATTTTTTGCAACAGCTTCGGTGCATTTAACAAGTAGATTTACGTCAAATTTATTTTTAACAGCATCTTTGCAAGTCCAATAAACACAGTAATCTAAGGCCAACCCCACAACAGTAACTTCTTTGATATTTTTGCTTTTCAAATAAGCCAACAATTCTGTCGGTTCTTTGGCATTATTATCCTGAAATGCACTGTAACTATCGTATAGCTTGTTTTTGCCTTTTTTCACAACAAACGCCCCCGCAGGAACAACCAAATCTTTATGAAATTCAGCTCCAACGCTGTCTTGCACACAATGGTCCGGCCACAATGTTTGAGAAGTACCATCTTCTAACGTAATAGTTTCAAATACCTTATGTCCGGAATGATTGCTTGCAAAAGAAACGTGGTCTTGCGGGTGCCAATCTTTTGAAAATACTACTATTCCGTATTTATCCGAATTTATTTCTTCATTGATAAGCGGAATAACGCGGTCGGGATTTTCGCCCACTTGCAATGAACCTCCGTTACAAAAGTCGTTTTGCATATCAATAACTAACAAAGCCTTTTGCTCTTTGGTGAACTCTTTGGTTTCTTTACACGAAAAAGAAACTAATAATGCAACAATAAATGCCAATAATTTAATTTTATTCATTTTATTTAAAATTTAATATAGAAATCAATAGTTCGGTATTTTTTCGTAACAGACTGATAATCAGTCTCTTATTTGTTTGTAAAAATTTTATATAAATCACTGATAATCAGAACTATAACTTTTAATTTTTAACTTTTAATTTAACGAAGTATTGAGAAATGATTTAAACTTTTTTTTAAAAAAACATCAATAAAGTAACTTGTTGTCTGTAAATGAGAAGTTTACAACTCTCAAAATCAAGTAACAATGCAATTTCTCGACAAAGATACAATAAAAATGGCAATAGAATAATATCTGAACGTCGTTGATTTAACGACCTCCCTTAAAAGAGCTAACTACCAAATTTTTGTACAGCAGAAATCAGGCTTTTGCGTTTTTCATCAAATAGCGTCCGGCAAATTGTAAACCGTATTAACACTTGACATTTTATGAAGAATTTGCAGATATTCATTTATTTCGTCCCTGTATCCAATTATGTGATCCGCCGGAAGTTTTTTTGTAACTATTGTTATTAATCTTTTAACCATCATAGCCACTTTGGTATCGTACTGCGAAAAGCAAGTTCCAAACTGCGTTGTTGTCGAAGAAAAAACATACCGAAGCACAAACAACAACAATTCAGCCTCTAAAACTTTGTTTTTAGAAACCTTTGTAAACTCATTTATTCTTCTTACGCAAGCCGCCATCATATGTGCTGCTTTTGCTTCCTTGGCGTATCCTTTATACTCTTTTATAAATAAAAAATCCAAATCGTCTCTTGTTTCTTCAAACAAATCCTCTTCGGCATTTTCTTTATCAAGATAATTCAAAAGTATATAATCATAAGCCGCTTTATCCTTTGAGGCAAGCGCTATAACAATATCTTGAAGGTCTTTGTAATCAAGTTTTCTAATTCTTTCTTTGGTTTCTTTATTAAGTCTTGGCATAATTTAGTTTTTATTAAAATGAAATCAAATTTATAATTTTATATAACAATAGTTTGCATTTTTTTTTTATTATATTTTGTAATAAGTTGATAATCAAAAGGTTGCAAAACAAACCCTATTGTCCCCCCTGATTATCAAAGTTTTAATTCTCAATTCTCAACTCTCAACTCTCAATTCTCAATTCAGCGAAGCGCTACTCACATTTTTTCATATCTCGCACAATGTTGTAAGCCTCATTCAGTTCAAAATCGGTTTTAATTCGTTTAGTCCAATTATCGTATCTGTATTTCAGCAAAGTATCAGCTTCCATAACTTTCAGATCTTCTGTAAGATAAGAAAATTTTATAGGCACTTTTTTCCCAATCGTAGTGTTATAATGTTTTCTATTTTCCTGTTTTTCTTTGAGTAATTTTTTGTAAGCCTCCAAATTCAGTGGCACACTTTTCATATTATCATTTTCAGACTTCATTTGTTTGGCATAAGTAGTAGTTTCGATAAACGCAGAATCGCTATTCATGCGGGCATAGCTCCATTTTCTCAACGAATCCAACGAATACTTAGGATGCCACAAATCATACTTCATTTTCGGAATTTCGTCCCATTTCAGGGCGTTATCCTGATTACGTTCATAATAATCCAATTCCGCAAAAATTGTTGGGTGTACAATATCGGCTTTTACGCCTTCTATTTGAGTCGAGCCGCCATTTATTCTATAAAATTTCTGAATTGTAAGTTTCAACAATCCCAGCGGACGTAGGTTTCTGCGGGCAAAATTGTCTAAATCGACAACTCTTTGTACCGAGCCTTTGCCCATTGTTTGTTTTGTGCCGTAAATTACTGCTCGATTGTAATCCTGCAAAGCTGCCGAAAGTATTTCCGAAGCCGAAGCACTAAACTGATTAGTCATAACAAGCACATTGTCGTCATAGATAATGCTGGCATCTTTATCTTGATATTGATATATCCGCCCCATACGGTCGCGAACCTGCACAATTGGACCTTTTTCTATAAAGTATCCGGTTATTTTTACAACTTCGCCCAACGAACCACCGCCGTTATTTCGCAGGTCGATAATCAGACCGTCTATATTTTCGTTACGCAATTTCACTAATTCTTTTTTGAAATCTTCCGCACAATTTCTGCCATTTCTACTCTCCGAAAAATCTGCATAAAAACTCGGCAAATACAAATAGCCAACTCGATTATTCGTCAAGCTGTCGTGCAAAATGATAGTACGAATGTAGCTCTCTTCGATAATCAATTTATCTCTAACGATAGTTATATCTTCGATTGTGCCGTCCACTTTTTTGACTGTAAGTGTTACTTTTGAACCTTTTTTTCCGCGTATCAGGCTTACGGCATCGTCCAATCTCATATCGGTAATGTTTACCGGTTCTTTTCCTTTTTGCGCAACTTTTTGTATAATATCGCCTTCTTTGAGGTCGCCTTGTTTCCAAGCGGCGCCGCCAATCATTATTTCACGCACTTTTATTTCGCCAAATTGTTGCGAAAGCACTGCCCCAATACCTTCCAATTCGCCCGATAGTTGCATTTTTAGATTCGTTTTTTGTTTGGGCGGGAAATAATTTGTGTGATAATCGCAACTTTGCACAATTGCCTCTATGTATTGGGCAAAATAATCGCCTCTGCGCAGTTTGGACAGGCGGTCAAAATAATCATTATAATTCTTTTTAACGATAGCGCGGGCTTCTTTTTCTATCTCTTCAAAGCTTTTTATTTGAACTGTGGTATCATTTTTTTTGATTGCCTCTTCTTGTTTGCTCAAAATAATATTTATTTCTTTCAATACGTCATAAGTAATTATTTTTTCCCAATATTTGAAGCGTTCGGTTCGGTTGCGTGGATATTTCATCAAATCGGGGTCTATAATCAGTTCTTCTTTGCTATTGAAATTCATTTTGTGGGCCAATATTTTATCAGGATAATCCTTAACTTCTTTTTGGCGTTTCATTAAAATTTTGTAGCTCATCTCAAAAAAATCAAGTTCGCTATTTCTTATTTCATCGTCCAGTTTGGTTTTGTGTTTTTGAAATTTTCGATAATCCGAAGCTAACAAAAAACGTTTGGAATAATCTATATTTTTTACATATCGGTCAAAAATATATTCCGACCGGCTATCGTCAAAGACAATTTTTTCAAAGTGATTTCCCTTTAATATTTCATAAACGACGTGTACTAAATGATTGTCTCTTTCTAACTTTGCCAATTCGACTGAAAACGTTAGCAGTAAAAGGATTATGCCAAATATTGATGTGTTTCTCTTCATATTATTTTTATTTAAAAAATTTTAATTTTTTAGTTAATTTTTTCAAAAAAATTGTAATACTTTATGCAAATTTCTTGCAAAAAATTTACGAACTAAAATTTTTTTTGATAATTTTAAAAATAATAGTTCGTTGTTTGTTTCTAAACATCTGATAATCAAGAATTATGCGTATAAATACCTGATTATTAGAAGTTTAGATTTGTTTTTCCCAACTTTCAATCCAATGAAACATCGATAATTCAATTTGCAAAGTTATCATTTTGTTTTATTTTTATATCAATTGGGATATTTTCTTTATTAATTTTATTTATCAAATTTGTTAAATTTTCGTCGATATACATCTGACTATCAATGAATTTCTTTGTTTTTTTGTAATCTCCGTCGCCCTGATAAATTATTATTTTAGTTACCAATTCTTCTTTTGCTTTTTTCATTTTTTCATAATTAATTTCAATTTTATCGTCGTCGGCATAACTGATAGCGCCACGTTCGACCAAAAAATTATAAAAAACCAGATACGATTTTGCATAGTCGTTTTCTTGTCCGTAGCGTATTATCCGCAACAGATTTACAACAAAAGTTGTATAAATTTCCCGACTGTTATGGAGTTCGTTCACTTCGCACAGTTTTTCGGCAATAAAAAGTGTTACTCCGCAGTTTTTCAGCCAGTTAGATATTGTATAATAATCCTTCAACGCGTTGCGCACCGATCCGCCTTCAAGCGTATTCCGAATGCCCAGCGAATTGGACATTTCAAAAATAACTGTATTGGCAAAAAACGCTTCCGAAGAGCTGTGCGACTTGGCGTCTTCCGTCAAAACCAAGTTTGCAATAGGCTTCAAAATATGTTGATATTTGTATTCGATAACGTTTTTGAACTGAAAATTTTTTGTCCCTTGCGTTATAAGCACATTGTCGTCAAAAGGCGCTGTCAGGGAAATTATGTTGCCGCCGGCTGTACTCGAACCGCCAAAATAAATGGCATCGTAAACCGAAATATTTGAACTGATGCCCGGCTCTTCGGCTCTGTATTCCACCGGCACAGGCAGGGCTTTTTGCAAAAATATCAACCACTTTCGATATTTTTCCATTTTTTCTGACCAAACGCTGTCGCGCAACAACAACAGCGAAAGATGCTCGGCTTTCAGATTTAGCAATTTATCGTCGTAAATTTCCAAAGGTCCGATGATAAATTCTACTTTATTTGTTTTCAATTGCAACAATAAACTGTCGCTTTTGGCAAAATTATCATGCTGTAAATCAACAGCTTTTTGACGCAAATACTCCGCAAAACTCGAATCGGTGCTTGCCGAGGCGGCTTTGTTGAGCAGGTCGGAAATTTTTTGGTTATAAGCCTCAAACTGTTGGCTGTAAGGCACACAAATTAATTTCTTGTTGGCATCGCGTCTGATAAAACTGTAATGGCTTAGTTTGCAATTATCGGTAAATTTCTCAAACTCGCTGATAGTCATATCGTTAGGGTAGAAATTACTGCCCAAAGGTTTGACGCCAAAACCGTCTAAAAATGGTTCATTATTCTTAAATCGCAACCAAGGTCCAAAATTATATTCAAACATTTTTCTCAAATGAGCATCGTTTATGTCGGCTAAAATTTCCTTGTAATTGGACAAATTTTCGTAATAAAACATCGAATCGACGTATTTGGAGGCTTCTACAAAATACTTAAAACTATTTTTCTGATTTTCTGTTAAATCATCTAATTTTGCATCTAAGGTAACTTCTTTTAGTAAATCTTCATTTTTTATAGAAATATTAATACTTTTGTTCCGACTTTCTGAACACGAAACTAAAAGTAAACATAACATTATTATAAGAGTATTTGACTTCATACGTTAATATTTTTACAAAGGTAATAAATTTTAAATTAACAAAAAATATATTTTATATGCGTATCGTTTTTATGGGAACTCCCGAAATTGCTGTTTTTTCGTTAGACAAAATTTGTAAGAGCAAACATCAGGTTGTGGCGGTGGTTACTGCGCCCGACCGCCCTGCCGGACGGGGGTTGAAGCTGAAAAAGTCGGCTGTAAAAGAATATGCCGACTGCAACAATTTGAGGTGTTTGCAACCCAAAAATCTGAAAGATGAAAATTTTGTGGAAGAACTGAAAATGTTGGAGGCTGATTTGTTTGTCGTGCTGGCTTTCAGAATGTTACCGAAGGTTGTTTGGCAGGTGCCAAAAAATGGTACAATAAACCTGCACGCATCGCTATTGCCAAATTACAGGGGAGCGGCTCCTATCAATTGGGCTATCATAAATGGCGAAAAGAAAACCGGTGTTACTACTTTTTTTATTAATGAAAAAATTGACACCGGAAAAATTATTCATCAAAAAGAAATTATTATAGAAAATGATGACAATGCCGGAACTTTGCACGATAAAATTATGATAAATGGCGCCGATTTGTTATTAAAAACTATAAATGATATAGAAAATAATGACTTCAAAGAAATTGCGCAAGACGATTTTATTGCAGAAAATATGCAACCAAAGCCGGCTCCTAAAATCTTTAGAAGTGATTGCAAGATTGATTGGAACAAAAATGTTGCTGAAATATATAATTTTATTCGCGGGCTAAATCCGTATCCGGGGGCGTGGAGCGAAATTTTGGTAAAAGGCAAAAAAAAATCTATTAAAATTTTTGATGTCAAAGTTTCAGAACAAGCTAATGCGAGTAAAATAAAAACTATTTCGGTGGCGGATAAATATTTTTCCATAGCTTGCCAAGGCGGTGAAATTCAGGTCGTTACCGCCCAGTTGGAAGGCAAAAGAAGAATGAAATCCGAAGAAATTTTAAAAGGTTTTAACTTTTTAGATTGTGAAATAAAATAATTTTTTTTGTATTTTTGTCGTCCAAACTAAAAATCAAAACTGATTTTTTTATAAAAAAACTGTAAGTAAAACCTGATAATAAGGAGTTTGTGGATTTACGTAATTTATTGACGGTCAGGGTTTTATGAGAAAAATGAAAACTATTTATAAATAAAAATTATAATAAAATGAAAAAAATGTTTTTTTTGGCACTTTTTGTGTCGATGTTTATGCAACTATTTTCGCAAGGCTCTAAATCACACAATGGGCAAGTGGTTCATTTGTATGTAAACTCAAACAGCAACCGAATTACTTCGTTGCCAAAACAAAAAACGGCGCCTGTGGGGAGTGTTTATATGGTCGATGATTGGATGCGAGGTGGCATCGTTTTGAGGGATTCCAGTGCTTTGACTGATTTCCGTTTTAGGTACAATATGAAATCTCAATTTGTTGAAATTGAAGTATATGATTCGTTGAAAGTTTTGTCGGCGGCAAAAGTGGCTTGGTTATTTTATCAAAACAAAGGAACTACTAAATATTACGAAACTTGCAGCAACTATTCGGATGAATATCCGGAACTCAGAAATTGTGAATTTGTTGAAGTTATGACAAGTGGCAAAGCTATTTTGTTGGACAAATTGGTGCTGGATATGGTTGAATCGAACTACAATACTGCCGTAGATGCGGGTTCTACCAGCGATAAATATTACGTTAAACATATTTATTACGTTCTTTTGAACGACAAATTGATTCACGTCAAAAAACGTAAAGGTTCGGTGCTTAAAGCTCTGGTTGATAAGAAAGTAGAACTGAAAGAATACATCAAAGCTAATAGTTTGAAAATGAAAAATCCGGAACATTTGAGAAGCGTTGTTGAATACTATAACAGTTTGTATGAAGCAAAAGCAAATTAACATAAAATACGACGAGTTTTACTCGTTTGATGAGCTTCCGAAAAACGACCAACGGGTTGTGCAAGAGGCTAAAAAAGCTACAAAATCAGCATACGCTCCATACTCAAAATTTAGAGTTGGAGCTGCTGTGCTTTTGGAAAACGGCGAAATAATTACAGGCTCAAATCAAGAAAATGCCGCGTATCCGTCGGGATTGTGTGCCGAGAGGGTAGCGCTTTTTTATGCCAATGCTCGCTATCCGGAGGTGCCGGTAAAAACTTTGGCTATTTGCGTTTTTTATGATAATGATTTCCAAAAAATTCCTACTCCGCCTTGCGGAAACTGCCGACAGGTTATGATAGAAACCGAATTTCGTTACAAAAGTAAAATTCGGATTATATTGTACGGAACTGAAAAAATTTTAGTTCTCAACGATGTGGTTAGTTTGTTGCCGTTTTGTTTTACAGGTGATGTTTTTTGAAGTCTAAGTTGCTGATTTTTAGGTTTTTATTCTTGAATATTAGATGTTGATTATTCTGCGCAAGCTCTTGGAGTGCTAAAAATTTTAAGCAACTACAACACAACTTTTTTGCCTGTTGCTATTTAGTATTGGAATAATTCAAAAACGATTGATAGAGTAAAAGTTGAGATTTTTCGCGAACGTTTTTTTCCAGAATTTTTTTATTTTCGATGTCAGGGTAAATTCTGTTTGATAAGAAAATGTAAATAAAATTATAAGCGGGGTCAATCCACACCATACAGCCCGTAAAACCGGTGTGTCCGTAACTGATGTCGGTTGATAAACCGCAAGCCGGCCCCACGCCGTTGCCGTCGGTGGCATCAAAACCTATCGCGCGCCTGTTGTTCGGAAACGGTTTTTTTGTAAATAACTCTAACGTATTCTTATTCAGGTATTTAACTTCGGCGTACTGACCTTTTTGTAGGAACATTTGCAAGAGTTTTGCTAAGTCGTTGGCGCTGGAAAACAAACCTGCGTGTCCGCCCACGCCTCCCAATATTGCTGCGCCGTAGTCGTGAACGTAGCCGTGAACAAGTTGGTTTCTGAACTTAAAATCATATTCGGTCGGTGGAATTTTTTTTGTCGATATGCCATTCTGTAATGGCCTGTAACACAGCGAATAAGCTCCCAATGAATTATAAAAATTTTCTTTTACGTATTTATCCAAAGGGGTGCCGGTTTGTTGTTCTATTATTTTTTTGAACAAATAAAAGCCTAAATCGCTGTAACGGTAGCGTTTTCGACTGTTTAATTGCGACGAGTAGAGTACTTTGAACAATTTGTCTTGAAAATTTTTGTTCACATAAACATTTCGAGCGACTTCAACCGAATAATTTTCCGATTTTTTTTTCGATAGATATTTTTTGTTCCAGCTTCCGTCTCTGTTCAGCGCTCGCGTGTAAAACGGAATCCACGATTTTAGTCTTGCTTGATGCGTAAGCACGTCCAACGCCCTGATGTGGCTTTTGTTGGTGGTGTCCAATTCGGGCAAATAAACCGACATTTTATTGTAAATATTGAACTTTTTTTGCTCATAAAGTTTCATCAAGGCGGTGGTGGTGGAGGCTATCTTTGTTATTGAGGCTAAGTCATATACGTCGTTCCACTTAACTTTTTCACGCATTTTGTAAGTGTGGTAGCCGTATTCTTTTTGAAAAAAAACAACTCCGTTTTTTATTGCCATAATCTGACAACCCGGAAATGCTTTTTCGCCAATAGAGCTATATATCAGATTATCAAGCTCATGCAGTTTGTCGTAATTGATATTTAGCTCATTTGGAATTGAATATTTTAGGCGAATTTGAGATGTTTGCAAACCGTTTCCTATTTGGAAGTCGGTGGTTACCGAAACCGGCAATTTGCCTTTGGCCGGAATACCGCCAAACAGCAACTGTGCCGACAGTTCTTGCGATACTTTTGTGTCTTCGTACGACACCAAAACGGCTGCCATTTTGTCGATATTTCTAAACCGCTTCAAAGCGTAAGGATTGCCAAACAAATCTAATATAACTTTCTGTTTATCAGCTACATTGGCTATAAATTGCAATGTTTGGCTTGTTATTCCGTAAGTTTTTACGGCATATTGATTTGTGTTGTGAACTCCAATTATCACAAGGTCGTAATTGGCTAATTTTTGTTGTAATTTATTGAACTCTGCTGCCGATGCCGATTTGGCTATCTGAAAATTCTCAACTTGTGCGTATCTCAACAAATAATCCTGAAAAACTGTCTTTTGGCTGCTTCCGACAGAAACGGAGGCTATTTTTTTAGCTTCCAATTTTTTTATTGGAATTATGCTGTCGGTATTTTTCACCAAAGTCAATGCCGATTCTACAAGTTGCCGATTTACGAGTTGCATATCAGGCGTATTTAGGCGGGTGGTTAAATTTTCAAGGTCTATTTTTTGGAAATTATTTAAGTTCATCCAATATTTTGCCTGAATAATTTTTTTGACCTTTTCGTCAAGCAGTTTTTGGGATATTTTTCCGGTCTTAACTGCCTTCAAAACAGCCGGATAAGCCACGTCGATATTGTCCGACATCAACAAAATATCTACGCCGGCTTGCAATGCCAAAATTTCGGCTTTGCCGGGTTTGTGATATTTGGCTACGCCTTGCATTCCAAGGGCATCGGTAAAAATCAAGCCCTGAAATCCCAAGCGTTTTTTCAAAATTTTATCTGTGATTTTTTTTGAGAGCGACGACGGCAAATTTTTTGTGTTGTCGAGCGACGGAATGTCCAAATGTGCCATCATTACTCCGCCAATGCCCGCATTTATAAGCTGTTTGAACGGAAACATTTCCAGCGTATCGAGTCTTTCTGCCGATGCTTTTATTATCGGCAAATCTTTGTGGCTATCAACGTCGGTGTCGCCGTGTCCGGGAAAATGTTTGGCTACTGCAAGCACGTTTTCGTCTTGCATGCCCAACGCGTAGGCGTAGCCTTTTTGGGCTACTTTTATTTTGTCTTCGCCAAACGACCTGACGCCAATTACCGGATTTTTCGGATTATTGTTTATATCTACAACGGGCGCAAAATTTATATTGATGCCTAAGGCTTTGCATTGCAACGCTATTTGTTTGCCCATTTCGTAAATAAAATGGTTGTTGTCTATGGCGCCCAACATAAGTTGATGCGGAAAAACAACCACGCTGTCAAAGCGCATTCCAACGCCCCATTCGCCGTCAATTGCGGTCATTAGCGGGGTTTTGCTGATACTCTGAAAGTGATTTGTCAGTTCGGCTACGCGGGTTGGGTGCCCTTTGAAATAAATTATTCCGCCAACTTTGTATTTGCTGATATATAGGTCTGTTTTGGACTGGTTGGACTGATTCGGGTAAACCGGAATCATAAACAGTTGGCCAACTTTTTCCTCCAAAGTAAGCGTGTTGAATACCGAATCTGTCCACGCCGAATTGTATTCTATAAAAGGAGGTATAGTAGGAGCGAGCGCTTTGTCAGGCCCCGCATTGTTCCGAAATAGCGTTGAACTACTAAGTATCGGTGATACGGCTAAAATTATTAAAAATATTTTTTTCATTTTTTGTTGTTTATAAAAGCAATTAACAATTCTCAATTAAATCATACAAACTTTTACTTTCCAATGGGTTTAAACCCATTGGAGGTTAATAACCTGATAATCAGAGAGTTATAAGGTAGAACAAATACTATTGTAACTCCCTGATTATCAAAGTTTTAATTCTCAATTCTCAATTTTCAGTTTACAATTCTTTATTTAACAAATGTTTAAAAAAGAAATTAGTTTTCATTTGATACAAATGAATGCTTGTATTTCCGCCCCTAATGCTGTGATTTCTGTTAGGGTAGGGGAATGTCAAAAATTGTTTTCCGGCTTCGACCGATTTTGCGATAAATTCGTACGAATTTTGTGGGTGTACGTTATCGTCGGCGGTTCCGAAAGCCAAAAGCAATTCGCCTTGTAAATTTTCTGCAAAATTCAACGGCGAATTTTTGTCATATCCGTCGGGGTTATCTTGCGGTTTGCCCATATAGCGCTCGGTGTAGATATTGTCGTAATATCGCCAGTTTGTAACGGGCGCAACCGAAACACCGGCTTTGAAAACGCCATTTCCTTTGGTCATTGCGTTTAGCACCATAAAACCGCCGTAGCTCCAGCCCCAAATTCCAATTCGTTCTTTATCTACGTAAGCAAGTCCGCCGGCATATTTGGCAGTTTCTATAAGGTCAAGGGTTTCGTATTTGCCCAGTTTTTTGTAAGTAATTTTTCTAAATTCTTCGCCTCTTCCGCCGGTTCCGCGCGTATCGACGCCAATTATTATTATGCCGTTTTGAGCCAAATAATTTTCCCAACCAAACGACCACGAATTTAATACGCGTTGCGAATTTGGACCACTATATTGTGTTATAATTACAGGATATTTTTTTGTGTTGTCAAAGTCGGGCGGTACTATTTTGTAGGCGTTCAATTCTACGTTTTCAGACGTTTTGAACTTGAAAAATTCTTTATTAACTCCGCCGTATTTTGCAACGGTTTCTTTTAGCGTTTCGTTGTCTTCTAATACTCTCAAAACCTGTCCCTTAGCGTTGTTCAAAGTTATATATCCGGGTGTATTTGCGTCCGAATAACTTAGTATGTAATATTTGAAACCATTGCTAAATTCAACCGAATTTGTGCCGTCGTTTACGTTAAGTTTTCTTTTCTTTTTGCCATTCAATTTTATAGAATAAATGTCTCTATTGATAGGCGACGATTCGGTGGAGCTGTAATAAATCGTATTTTTTTTGGCGTTGTAGCCCAAATATTCAATTACGTCCCAGTTGCCTTTGGTTATTTGGCTCTCCAAAGTTCCCGACACATTATATAAATATAGATGTCTGTAACCGTCTTGTTCGCTCAAAACTATTATGTGTTCGTTGTCTTCAAGAAAAACAATATTATCGTAAACTTCGTCGCCAACGTAGTATTTATTTTTTTCGGTAAATAACAAATTTGTTGTAGCTGTTTCGGGGTTTACTGTTATGATTTTCAGTTCGTTTTGCGCTCTGTTTAATTTTTCGACAATCAAAGTGTTGTTGTGCCAAAAAATACGTGGAACGTAAAAATCTAAGTTGTTATTTTCCACCAACTCAACATTTTTTGTCGATTTTTCCGACACATTATATAAATGTACGCTAACCACAGAATTATCTTCGCCGGCTTTGGGATATTTGTAGGTGTACAGTCCCGGATAAAGTTTGTTTTCTTCTTTGTAGGGCGCCATGCCGGCATAATCCAAAATCGTAAATTCTTTAACTTTCGATTCGTCAAATTTTACGTAAGCCAAGTAATTTCCGTCGGGCGACCAATGATAGGCTTTGTTGAAACCGAATTCTTCTTCGTAAACCCAGTCGGGTATGCCGTTGATTATTGCGTTTTTCTTGCCGTCGGTCGTAATTTGGGTTTCGCTCATTGTGCTTAGGTCTTTTATGAAAATGTTGTTATTTCTCACAAAAGCAACTTTTTCGCCGTTTGGAGAAAACGAGGCTACTTGTTGTTTGCCGTTTTCGGAAACTTTTGTTAATTTTTTGCTTTGCAAGTCGTAAACATAAAAATTTGCAACAAAAGAATGCCGGTAAATACTTTCGGATTCGGTAAAAAGTAACAGTTTGGATTCGTCGGAGTTGAACGAATAGTTCCACGACACCCAACCAATGTCCAATTTCATCAGATTGACAAGCGTATCGACTGCCTTGCCGGTTTTGTATTCGTATTTTACGATGTAAGATGTTCGGGTGTTGCGGTCAAACTCAAAGGCTGTGTAGTGTTCGCCGTCGTTCATCGAATTGATGCCCCAAACCGAGTTAGGCCAAAACTGATAATTTACAACTGCCTTCAAATCTAACTCCAAAAAATTTTTCTGTGCAAATAAGCCACTGCTAATAAATAAGATAGCAAATAGAATTGATATTTTCCTCATTTTTAAGATTTTAAAAAGATTATTTAATATTATAAATTTTTTGTGAAATTAAAAAAATCATTAAAAATAGAAAATAAAAAAGTTAATTTTTGTTTAAAAAATATGTTGTGAGGGAGGCTTGGAGGCGAGGCTTACTTTGATATATTTTTTGCAATTGGCGTATTTATAAAAATATTTCTTGATTATAACTTCTTATCTAATAAATAGATATACGTTTTTAACAAATTTTATTATTTCTTTTCGATAATAAAAGCAAAAATAAATCGTTATAATTCGGCATATTAAAAATATGTAAAAAAAAAATGCAAATTTTTGGTTTTATTGATTATAAAATTAAATTTGCAAAATTGAAAATTTAATAATGGGGATTCCGAAAACCATAAAAATAGAGTAGGAAAAAATTTAAAATTACATTATATGAAAAATTTAAAATTTTCTTTAGTTGCAGTATTCGCTGCATTGTTAGTTTTTGGTGCTTGTGGTAAATACGAAGAAGGACCATCAATGAGTTTACGTTCTAAAAAAGCCAGATTAGCCGGCGATTGGAAAGTTGTTAAAGTTGTAGCAGGAAGTGTTGAGGTTTCTGATTTAAGTGAGTATGGCGGAACAACAACTTTTGACAAAGATGGAACCGGTAAAGTGTCAGGAGGACCTTTAGCTGTCGCTTTTGAATGGGAATTTTCTGACGACAAAACTAAAATCATTACCAAAACAACAATCTTAGGTGTTGAGGGAAAAGTTGAAGCCAAAATCTTGAGATTAACAAACAAAGAGCTTTGGACTACGGTAACAGATGGAGGTGTAAAAACCGAAACTCACTACGAAAAACAATAATTTATAAAAGTCCTCATTTGAGGACTTTTTTTTTATTACTATCCGGCAAAAATCTCTAATATTTTTGTAATTTGTTGTAGGTTTATACCGTAAAATACAAATCCCCCGATTTACACCGAGTGCTACAAAAATATCATCGCTACGCGATTGGGGTAAAGCCCGTAGGGAGAATATATCTGTAACCCCGTATGGAATGCGGGGATTAAAACAAAAAAGCCTGTTTTTTTATGTTTTTTGCAAAAAAACAAGGCTTTCTAAGTCAAAAAACAAGCTGTAAGTTGTTGATTATTTGCGGATTAACACTTTGGGAAACGCCTGCTGTAATTCGCGAAACATTCTTTGCGTGCTTTGCGGTTAAAAATAAATAAAAATATCCCTAATTCTCCATTCTCAATTCTCAATTCTCAATCCTCAATCCTCAATCCTCAATTCTCCATTCTCCATTTAACGAATTATTTTCTTATTTTTTTAGACAATTTCGCTTGTTTCACAACATTTATAGTTGGTTGAAATTCTTGTTTTTTTACCAATTTTGTAGCCTCGTTTATGTCCAAACTGATATTTGCCGATTTCAGAACAAGTTTAGTCATACCAATTTGAATGGTATCTCCGTCGATAATTTTTTGAACCTTATCGCCCAAGCGCTGTTTGTCGCCGTTGATAAAAGTTCCGTTGGAGCTTGGTTTTCCGTTTAGTTCGGCATTGTCGGCAATGAGATACTCGTAAAAATTATTTTCATTTTTTCGCACAATCAGCACTGCGTGTTTCCTGCTCACATAGTTGTCGTCTAACGCAATATCGGGAGTGTAATTTGGAGTTTTTCGACCAATTAGGTTTTTGCCTTCAAAAAGGTCAAAAGATGTGTACTCACTTTTTTCGGTGTTTATTATCAACCAGCCGGCTATATTTTTTTCCATAGTTTTTTTTCAATAACGGTTTTAATTTAATCCACCAATCCTTCGTCTCTTACGAGCATCAAAATAGCAGAACTCGGAACAATAATATATGTTTCGTTGTGAAAGGCAACTTCGTACGAAGACGACTGCAAATAAATCGCCAAATCGCCTATTTGTGGCTGAATTGGGATATATTTCGTGTTTTCGGAACTTTTTTCAGTCCAAGTTTCTTCGGGTTCGCCAAAAGCGGGCATCGGAAATCCCGGACCTACTTTTATAACGTATCCGCTGTGTATTTTTTCCTTTATTTCGACCGACGGAGGCAAATATAATCCCGATTTTGTTCTTTCTTGTGGGCTTTTGGGCTTTATCAGAACTTTATCGTTCATCATTATTATTTGGTCTAAATCCTCTTTGTTCAATTTCAAATTCATAATAAAAATTTTTATTCGGCTACGTATTTTTTAAAACCTTTGCTAAAATAAAATTGGTAATTGCCATTTTGGTCAAAATAAATAAAAAATGCCTCAATATCCGGTATTTTTTCCACAATTTTTACGGCTCTTTCGTAACCCGAAACAAGACAGGCTGTGGCATAACCATCGGCGGTCATACAGTCGTTTGCCAAAATTGTAACGCTGATAAGGCTGTCGCGCGACGGATAGCCGGTTTTAGGATTGACCGAATGTGTATATTTTACACCGTTTTCGACAAAAAACTTGCGATAATTTCCCGAAGTTGCCAAAGCCTTTTTGGTATCTTTCAGCTCTACAATCAGCTCAATTTGGCGGTCGTTTATTTCGGTGTTTTCCATAGGTCTTTCAATGCCGATGCGCCATGCTTCGCCGTATTCGTTCTTTCCTTTGCAGATAGTTTCGCCACCCACTTCGATAAGATAATTGTTAATTCCTTTTTTCTCGAAAAAGTCAGCTATGTAATCCACCGAATAGCCTTGCGCCAGCGCGTTCATATCTATTTTTATATTTTCGTTTTCTTTAATCAGCTTGTCGTTCTCAATTTTAACCTTATTGAAACCCACAAATTGCAGTAAGCTGTCGATATTTTCGGGTGTTATATCGCCTTTGGGTTTGCCGTAAAAACCGTACAACGTAATCAACGGACCAACAGTTATGTCAAAAAAACCGTCCGTTTGACGCGAAATTTCCATTGCTTTGTCAAAAACATTTTTGAAATGATTATCCACTTTCGTATCCGGAATATTTGCATTTACTTTGTACAAAATAGCTTCGGGATTGTAGCTCGAAACCGACAAATCTATTTCTTCCAAAACCGAATCTATTTGAGATTTCAGCATTTCGTCCTTATTATATATAATGTGATAGGTTGTGCCTTGTGCATTGCCGGCTACTTTTTGGTACACCGTGTCCTGACAACTTGTTGCTAAAAGCAACACAACTAATAATATTGGGTAATAAATTGATTTCATTTTTAGTCTTTTTTTGAAAATAATGATTCTACGAATAAATGTTTGTCAAAAATTTGCAAATCGTCTATCTGTTCGCCAACTCCGATGTATTTTACGGGGATTTTAAACTCAGCCGAAATACCAATAACAACGCCGCCTTTGGCAGTTCCGTCGAGTTTTGTCAGCGCCAAAGCCGATACTTCGGTAGCCAGCGTAAATTGTTTTGCTTGTTCAAAAGCGTTCTGTCCGGTTGATGCGTCCAAAACCAAAAGCACTTCGTGTGGCCCGTCGGGTATTACTTTTTTGACCGAACGATGAATTTTAGACAACTCGTTCATCAGATTTATTTTGTTGTGCAAACGTCCGGCGGTATCGATTATGGCAACATCATAATTGCCTGCAACTGCCTTGTTTACAGTGTCATACGCAACCGCTGCGGGGTCAGCTCCCATGCGTTGTTTTACGAGCGGAATATCTACGCGCTCCGACCAAATTTCGATTTGTTCAATGGCGGCTGCCCTAAATGTGTCGGCGGCTCCCAAAATAACTTTTTTACCGGCTTTTTTGAACTTATTTGCCAATTTTCCGATAGTTGTTGTTTTGCCGACGCCGTTTACGCCCACCACCAAAATTACGTAAGGCGCTCCGTTTGCGGTTTTGAAATCTGCGTTGAAATTTGTTGCCTGATTTTCATCTAAAAGCGCTTCTATTTCTTCCAGCATAATCTTGTTTAACTCGCTTGTATTCATATACTTATCCTTAGCCACGCGAGCCTCTAATCGGTCGATAATTTTCACGGTCGTGTCGATGCCTACGTCCGATGCCACCAAATTTTCTTCGAGTTCGTCCAAAACATCTATATCAACCTTTGTTTTTCCGGCTATCGAACGAGTAAATTTTTTGAAAAAGCTGTTTTTCGTTTTCGACAAACCCTCTTCCAAACGCTCTTTTTTCTTGTCCGATTCTGCCTCCAAACGTTCCTGCTCTTTTTGAGCTTCTTCGCGTTGGCGTTGTTCAGCCTCCAAGCGTTCGCGTTCTTGTTGGGCTTCTTGTTCTTTCTGTAAGCGTTCAGCCTCTAAGCGTTCCTGCTCTTTTCGGGCTTCTTCGCGTTGGCGTTGTTCAGCCTCCAAGCGTTCGCGTTCTTTTTGGGCTTCTTGTTCTTTCTGCAAGCGTTCAGCCTCTAAGCGTTCCTGCGCTTTTTGAGCTTCTTCTTGTTGGCGTTGTTCGGCCTCCAAGCGTTCACGTTCTTTTTGGGCTTCTTGTTCTTTCTGCAACTGTTCAGCCTCTAAGCGTTCGCGTTCTTTTTGTGCTTCTTGTTCTTTTTGTAACTGTTCCGCTTCTAAACGTTGTTGTTCTTTAAGCGCTTCTTCTTCTTTTCGCTTTTTTCTTGAAAATAAATTAAATGCCATTTAAGTATAATTTTATAAAAAAATATAATTTTTGTTTTATTTTTTTATTGAACTCTCGGATTATTTTTACTAAAAAATATTTAGATACGTTCATTTTTACAAAACAATTTTCAAATTTAAAAATAATCTTTTAATAAAAAAATATTTTAATTTAATTTATTATAAATCTAAATTATTTCGTAAAATTATGAATGGCGGATTATAAATGATAAATTAATGTTTTGATAATTAGGTGGTTACAGTAGTAAATTTTTATTTTGTAATGCGTTGATTATCAGCTTGTTATGAGGTTGTTTTAAATCTTGTCGGGTTAATTATCTGATTTTTAAATCAATGAAGGCGATTTGGGTTAAACCTCGTAGGGGGATATATTTGTAGCCCTGTATGGAATTGAATGCGGGGATTAAAACAATAAAACCTGTTTTTTGCAAAAAAACAAGGCTTTTTATGTCAAAAACAAGCTGTAAATTATTGATTATTTGAACATTAACGGCAATAACAATTTCCAATGGGGTTAAACCCATTGGAAAGTGAAAATTTGTAATAGATTTGTGTATAATTATTTGATAATCAGTGTTTTATCTGCTTGTTATATCAAAAAGAATTTATAAATTAAAATCCCAAATCCGTAAATCATTGTGGCATAAATAACCCCTTTGCCTGCTCTGTATCTGTGGCTCCAAATAAAGAGGAAAAATATTGCTAAATTGCCTAATAAACAGACACTTAGCACTTGCGAAACTATTTGATAGCTAATTGTATATTTTATAAATCCTTCAAATGTTTGCACTCCGTAAACATCTTTTGAGCTGTAAAATAAAAAAATAGTAACAAGCGGAATCAACAGCCCCGAAACAAGCCCTATAAATAACGAATCGAATATTTTTTTAGGTTTTTTCATTGTAAAATATTATAAAATTTTATAAATACCCCAGTTCTAATTTTGCCTCTTCCGACATCATATCGGCGTGCCACATCGGTTCAAAAACCAAATTAACATCTACGGCGTTTATGTTCATAATCGAGCTAACTTTTGTTTGAACCTCCAAAACTATTTGTCCTGCCAGCGGACAGTTTGGCGCGGTTAGTGTCATGGTTATCTGCACATTGTTGTTGTCGTCGATATCTATGTTGTATATCAAACCCAAGTCGTAAATATTTACGGGAATTTCAGGGTCAAATATAGTTTTTAACATATTTATTATATCTATTTCCAATTTAAAAAAATCTTTGCTCATCTGATTTTGTATTAATTATTTATTAAAAATTTGTGCATAATATTTTATTTTTTCAATCATCGAAACGAGGCCGTTTGCGCGAGTTGGCGATAAATTTTTTGTCAAGCCAATTTTTTCGACAAAATACAAATCCGTACTCAAAATTTCGTCGGGTGTGCGGTTGTCAAAAATTCTAACTATCAGACTGACAATGCCTTTTGTGATAATCGCATCGCTATCGGCCAAAAAAGTAATTCTTCCGTCGGTCAGTTTTGGTACAAGCCAAACTCTTGATTGACAGCCTTTTATCAAAAAATCATCTTTTTTCAATGCCTCGTCGAGCGGTTTTATATTTTTGCCTACATCAATAATGTATTCATATTTGTCCATCCACTCTTCAAACATTGAAAATTCTTCAATTATCTCGTTTTGTACTTCGTTTATTGTTTGCATTTTATTTTATTTAAACATTTTTATAACTTTGGGTAAAATTTTTACAAAATAATCTATCTCATCGTAAGTATTGTAAAATGAGAGACTTGCACGCACAGTTCCGTCAATTCCCAAGCTGTTCACAAGCGGTTGCGTGCAGTGAGTGCCGGTTCGGACAGCTATGCCGTACTTGTCGAGCATTGTGCCAACATCAAAAAAATGTACGCCCTTAACATTGAAAGATAACGCGCCAATCCGATTTTTTTTAGAAGTTGCGTAAATGTTTAAGTCGCTGATTTTAAGTAACTTGTCGTAGGTGTAATCATACAATTGATGTTCGTATTCGGTAATATTTTCCAACCCGATTTTTTCTATGTAATCAATCGCAACGCCCAAGCTGTGAGCGGCAACATAATTGGTTGTGCCGGCTTCAAATTTGAACGGTAAATCGGCATATTCGGTTTTTTCGAAAGTTACATTTTTTATCATATCGCCACCGGTTTGATATGGCGGCAACTTTTGGAGCCACTCCTCTTTGCCGTACAGAACACCAATGCCGGTTTCGGCAAAAATTTTATGTCCTGAAAAAACTAAAAATTCACAATCCAATTTCTGAACGTCAATTTTTTGATGCTGAACCGACTGCGAAGCGTCTATCGCCACAGGTATATTGCGTTGATGAGCCGTTTCAATAATTGTTTCTATCGGATTTATCACGCCCAAAGTATTTGAAGTGTGAACAACCGAAATCAATTTTGTTTTTGGACTTATCAGCTTGTTAAAAGCAGTCATATCCAACTGAAAATCAGTATCTAACGGAATTACTTTTATTTTAATCCCAATTTTTTCACGCAATACTTGCCAAGGCACAATATTGGCGTGATGCTCCATTGTCGAAATAATTATTTCGTCATCTTTTTGCAAAAAATCAGAAAAAGTAGAAGCCAACAAATTTATGCCTTCGGTAGCTCCTTTGGTAAAAATTATTTCCTTTTCGGATTTGGCGTTCAAAAAAAGTTGAATTTTTTTGCGTGCTTTTTCGTACATTTCGGTCGAAAAAATACTCAAATAGTGATTTCCGCGATGTATGTTTGAATTGTATTTTGAATACGCCTCAACTACTGCATCTATCACAGACTTAGGCTTTTGCGTAGTTGCGCCGTTGTCCAAATAAACCAATTTTTTGTTGTACACTTCGCTTTCGAGAATCGGGAAGTCCTGCCTTATTTTTTTTATATCCAACACTATCTAACAATTAATTACAATTTAGACACTCTTCAATTTCAGCACATTGACGCTCAATTTTGGCGCCGGCTAAACGTTTTTCAATCAAAAAACGATAAATTCTTTTCAAATTTTCAATCTGTACTTTTTCTATAACCTCTTCGACAAAAGCCGTCAGCAATAAAATTTTGGCACGCGTTGTCCCAATTCCGCGACTTCTCATGTAGAACAATGCTTCTTTGTCGAGTTGTCCAACAGTAGAGCCGTGCGTGGCAACCACATCGTCGTTGTAAATTATCAACTGAGGTTTCGAGTGAATTTTTGCGTGTTCCGACAGCAAAATATTGTTGTTTGCTTGTTCGATGTCGGTTTTTATGGCATTTTTGTTGATGTAGCTAATGCCCGAAAATACCGCCGATGCTCTGTCTTCGATAATTCCGCGATAAAACTGTTTGCTTGTCGAATGTCCCACTTGATGGTCGATGTACAGCGAATTATCGATGTGCTGATTTCTGTCAGGCATATAAAAACCGCTGGCGTCGGTGTAGCAATTTTCGCCTTCTATTTTTACAATTAAGTCATTTCGCACAAGTTTTCCGCAAAGCGTAAAGATATTTTGATAAAAACTGCTTCCGGTTTGCTGATTGACTTTGGTCATATTTGTTTGAAACGAGTTGTCGCCTTCGCCTTGAAATGTGTGAAAATTTATGTGCGCGTTGGCTTCCGTAAAAATTTCAGTTACGGCGTTTGTAAAAACATGATCGCCCGTAGAAGTGTGATGGCTTTCTATAATTTGAGCTTTTGAGCCTTTTTCGGCAATAATCAAATTTCGCAACAACGAAGCCGTTTTGTTGCCGTTTCCGTCTTCTATATTATAAATATGTATAGGATTTTCGACCAAAGAGTTATTTTTTATTACCAAAAAAGCTCCATTTTCGGCAAATGCCGTATTCATAGCCGAAAAAACATTTTCATTTTGCGGATTTGTTTTGTTAAAATATTTGTTAAAATATTCGGGGTATTTATTTTTGGCCGTTGCCATATCCGACATAATAAAAACGTCTTTGCTGTCTATAATTGTAGAAAATTCAGGCACAAAATAGCCGTTGAAAAATACGATAATATTGGCTTTTTGCCCTACTAATCTGTATTTTTTGAACTCGCTTTCGGACAATTTTTTTTGCTCGGCTTTCCGAAAATTATGCTTGAGCAAAGGTGTAATATTTGTTTTTCGCCAATTTTCGTGCTTTTTGTTTGGCAATTCGTTTTTCGCTATAAAATCAACGGCTTTTTGTTTTATTTCGTTGTCTGCCAGCGAATTAGAGTTTGTTTTATATATTTCTACAAAATCTTGTTTTGTTAGATTTTTAGATTTTTCTATGTTCATCTCTGTTTCCTTTTAGTTTATTTTTCTTTTTTAATCCAATCGTAGCCTACTTCTTCCAATTTTAGGGCTAAACTTTTGTCGCCCGATTTAACTATTCGCCCGTCGTAAAGAACGTGAACAAAATCCGGCACAATGTAATCCAACAAACGTTGATAATGCGTGATGATTAGAAAAGCGTTGTTTTCGTTTTTCAGATTATTTACTCCGTTCGATACAACCCGCAATGCGTCGATGTCTAAGCCCGAATCGGTTTCGTCAAGCACGGCTAATTTGGGTTCCAAAAACGCCATTTGTAAAATTTCATTTTTCTTTTTTTCGCCTCCCGAAAATCCCTGATTTACAGCTCTATTTTGCAATTTTGCGTCAAAATCAACCAGTTTTTTCTTTTCTTTTAACAAATCTAAAAATTCTCGCGAACTCAATGGCGGCAATCCGTGATATTTGCGATGCTCTTCGACCGCAGTTTTTAGAAAATTTATAATACTAACTCCGGGTATTTCGACCGGATACTGAAACGCCAAAAACAAACCTTCGTGCGAACGGTCTTCAATGCTGTAATCGAACAGGTTTTTGTTGTTAAAAATAACTTCGCCTTCGGTAACATTGAAAATTTCGCGCCCTGCCAAAACTGACGCTAACGTACTTTTGCCGGAGCCGTTTGGTCCCATAATGGCGTGAACTTCACCGGGTTTTATTTCTAAATTTATTCCTTTTAATATTTCTTTTGAATCTATTTCTGCGTGTAAATTTTTTATACTTAACATTTTGATTTTTTTTTAACAAGACACAACTTAAAAGCTGGTCTTGATTTATAAAATTTTTTATTTTTAATTTTGGAAAATTATTCTAACCAACGCTGCCTTCTAAGGTTATTTCGAGTAATTTTTTTGCCTCAGTAGCAAATTCCATCGGTAATTTTTCCATAACTTCGCGTGCAAAACCGTTGATTATCAGTGCGATAGCCTTTTCTTCGTCTAAGCCTCTTTGCTGACAATAAAATATTTGGTCTTCGGCAATTTTGGTTGTTGTAGCTTCGTGTTCCAAAGTAGCTGTCGGGTTATCGACTTGCACGTACGGAAAAGTGTGCGCCCCGCATTGGTCGCCAATTAGCAACGAATCGCACTGTGTGTAATTTCGTGCATTTTGGGCTGTTTTGGCTATTTCTACCAAACCGCGATATGCGTTTTGACTTTTGCCGATTGAAATTCCTTTTGATACAATTTTGCTTTTGGTGTTTTTGCCGATGTGTATCATTTTGGAGCCGGTATCGGCCTGCTGATAATTGTTGGTTACGGCAACCGAATTGAATTCGCTTATGGAGTTGTCGCCTTTCAGAACCGTGCTTGGATATTTCCAGGTAATGGCAGAGCCGGTTTCGACCTGCGACCAGAATATTTTAGAGCTGTCGCCCTTGCACAATCCGCGTTTTACGACAAAATTATAAATTCCGCCTTTGCCTTCGCTGTCGCCCGGATACCAGTTTTGAACAGTCGAATATTTGATTTCGGCTCTGTCCAGCGCTACCAATTCTACAACCGCAGCGTGAAATTGATTTTCGTCGCGTTGCGGAGCGGTACAGCCTTCGAGGTAACTAACGTAGCTGTCGTCGTCGGCAACAATTAGCGTTCGTTCAAACTGTCCGGTGTTGGCGGCGTTTATGCGGAAATAGGTTGATAATTCGACCGGACACCGCACTCCTTTGGGGATATAAACAAACGAACCGTCCGAAAAAACAGCTGTATTTAGTGCCGAAATGTAGTTGTCTTTGTAATGCACCACCGAACCGATATATTTTCGTACCAAATCGGGGTGTTCGCGTATAGCTTCCGAAATGGAGCAGAAAATTATGCCTTTTTCGTCTAATGTTTTTTTGAATGTTGTGTGTACCGAAGTGCTGTCAAACACTACATCTACGGCAACTCCCGCCAAAATTTTTTGTTCTTCCAACGGAATACCCAATTTGTTGTAAGTGTCAATCAGCTCCGGATCTACTTCCGACAAATCGTTGTATTTCGAGATTTTTTTTGGCGCTGCGTAATAACTAATTGCTTGCAAGTCGATTTCGGGAATATCCAAATATCCCCAATCGGGCATTTCCATTTGTTCCCAATATCTAAACGCTTTCAACCTGTACTCTAAAAACCATTCCGGTTCTTCTTTTAGTTCTGATATTCTGCGGATGACGTTTTCGTCTAAGCCGGGTTTAAAAATATCTTGTTCGATATCTGTAACAAAGCCGGCTTCATATTTAGTATTTTGAATATCTTCCAGTATGTTTTTTGATTCCTTCATTTTATTTTGATTTCTATCTTTCTTATTTAGAGACAATTACGTGTTTATTTGCGTTGTAATTTAGAATAATTCTAAATAAGAATATAATAATGCAAATATATAAACATTTTTTTACCTACAAAATAAAGTTTGATAAAACAGAATTATTCCAAATCAATACATCGTTAAATTGAGAACGGCGAAGCCCTCACGATAGTTATTGAGAATTGAAAATGTGGGGTTATTACACTGATTATCAATGAGTTATGTGTGATGTTTGTGTTTTGGGGTGTAAGTTGTTGATTATTAGTTTATTACGGGAGAGGTGATAAATTTTTGACAAATAATAGTTTCTAAAATTGTTGATATATGTCTTTTTTATAAAACCGAAATCATTTAGATTAACCGCAAAGCACGCTAAGAATTTCGCTATGAACGCAAAAGAAAATTTGTGAATTAACCGCAAAGCACGCTAAGAGTTTCGCTATGAACGCAAAAGAAAATTTTGTGAATTAACCGCAAAGCACGCTAAGAGTTTCGCTATGAACGCAAAGAAAATTTTGTGAATTAACCGCAAAGCACGCTAAGAATTTCGCTATGAACGCAAAGAAAATTTTGTGATATTAAAAAAATATCAGAAAAGTATGGTTTTTAACTGTTTTTTGATAAAAATAGGGGATTTAATTGTAATTTTGGTTGTTTTTTTACAAGACACATTAATTAATATATGTATAGTATCGATGTCGTTATAAACAATTTTGTGAAACTTAATATAAATTAACCGCAAAGCACGCTAAGAATTTCGCTATGAATGCGCAAATAAAATCTTTGCATTCTTTGTGAGTAAACTTTGCGCCCTTTGCGGTTAAAAAAAATTACAAAAAACTCCTGTTTTTCAATATCTTTTTATTCTAATCAATTATTTAAAATCATAATCGGTTATAGTAAAAGTAGCTATTACATATTCTTTAGACTTAAAAAGAGTATTGTGGTAAGTATTATCCATAATCCAAGAGTTTACGTAAAAAAAGTCATGTCCTTTATGGCTTTCATCTTGCAAAGGTGGTTTCCAAATTACAGTAGTTTTTTGATTGTAAAAACTGACAGAAGTGATATTTTCGTCATTTAATATATCAAAAATAGACCTTTTTTTGTCTATATTTACAAGTTTTCGCTCAAATGGTGATAGCGAAAATTTATTTACTTCAAAAAGTCCTGTTTCACCAAGATTACAATCTACAGTATCATTGGTTCCATTATAAATCCAAACTTCATGTTCTAATTTGTTTTTATTGCAAGAAACAGTAAATAGTATGATTATGAAAAATCCTATAAAATAAAATCTTTTTGTATTCATAAGTGTTATAATTTTTTAGAGGCTATCTAAAAAATATTACTTTACATGTTTTTAGATAGCCTTATAATAATAAAAAAATATTACTTTTTAGTAAAATCACTTTCGGTTATAGTGAAAGTTTCCGAAGAATATTCTCCTTCCTTTCCGTGCTTATTTACTTCCCAAGAATTTTTGTTGAAAAAATTATGATAAGACAAGGGAAGTTCTGTAAAAGGAGGAAGCCATACAACTGTATCATTTTTCTTACAAAAAAGAACAGTATCGCAAAATTCATTATATTGGTTCTCTTCTAAGTATTCTAATGCTGTTTTGTTTTTGAAATAGCCTATTATACCGCTTTTGTATGGAGCAATAGGTACTTTAATATCTGGCTTATCAAGCCCGCCGTAATAAAAAACAACAGTATCATCAGTTGCATTATAAATACACCCCTTATGCTGTACATCAAAACTAATAAGACAAGACGAACTTAACAAAATAAATGCTATAATCCCTGTTAATATTATTTTTTTAGAATCCATATTCTTCAAATATTTTATTTATTGTATAAGAATGACCGTATTCGTGTATTAATTCTTCGCAAGATTGATATTTATTTTTTTATCTCCAAATTTTTTATGTTAAAATTTCTTGCTATCTAAAGAATATTACTTTTTAGTAAAATCACTTTCGGTTATAGTGAAAGTTTCTAAAAAATATTTTCCATTTTTCCCGTGCTTATTTACGTCCCAAGAATTTTTGTTAAAAAAATTATGATAAGACAAGGGAAGTTCTGTAAAAGGAGGAAGCCATAAAATCGTATCATTATCTCTACAAAAAATAACAGTATCATAATGGTCACTGTGTTGATTTTCCTCGAAGTATTCAAGAGCTCTCTTTTCGCCGGATATACTACAAATCTCGATACTTTGGTATGGATAAATTACTTCTTTAGTCTTAAATTTATTAAGCCCACCATAATAAAAGTAAACAGTATCGTCAGTAGAATTGTAAATCCAACCAAGATTTTTTATATTTGAAGTCGGTGTGCAAGCCGAACTTAACAAAATAAATGCGATAATCCCTGTTAATATTATTTTTTTAGAAGCCATGATTTTTAAATATTTTTTTATTGTTTAAGAATGACCGTATTCGCGTATTAACTCTTCGCAAAAAAAAAATATATTTTTTTTATCTCCAAATTTTTTATGTCCTAAAATCCGAAAGTATAAAAAGATTGAATTCAGTATGATTGAAATCGTTACCGGCGTAGAAGATGACAACTATGTGGTAATAACAATATCCAATGG
>PDWI01002473.1_pt1 | contig 27657 bp, 18 predicted proteins | sample 1430891 | NCBI WGS metagenome assembly PDWI01 (sample SAMN01162508, study PRJNA174530) | Oral metagenome, whole genome shotgun sequencing project. | biome: Marine environment; feature: Marine mammal; material: Swab sample of the gingival sulcus; isolation source: swab sample of gingival sulcus... | reverse complement strand
GCCCTCGCCTGGCCGGAGCGGGTCGCGTCACGGCGGTCGACGACGGTTCCGGGGCGGGTCGAGTTTCTCTTTGCCGGAGGAGGCAGCGGCTTTCTGCCTGCAGATGACCCGCTCGCCGCCGCAGAGTGGCTGGTGGTTGCCGCCGTTGATGGCAGGCGCAGCGGCGGCCGGATCCACCTGGCCGCCGAGTACAGCAGGGCGGAGATCGAGGAGCAGTTTGCCGGAGAACTTTGCTGGCAGCTCCGCTGTTCATCAGCAGGAAAGCAGGAGAAGCGCCTTGTTTTCGAGGAGGTTCGCCGTCTCGGCCGGATCACTCTTGACCGCCGCCGGGTCGATACCCCACCGCCGGCACAGCTGCGCAGGGCGCTGCTCGAGGCGATCCGCCGCCAGCGCCTCGCACTGCTGCCGTGGACAGAGGAGCTGAACCACTGGCTTGCACGGCTGCGCTGGCTGACCGCGCAGAAAGGCTTTGAACAGTGGCCGGATATCAGCGAGGATCAGCTTGTCGCCACCCTTGAACAGTGGCTCGAGCCGTTTCTCGCCGGAGTCGGCAGCATCGCCGATCTCAAACGGATCAACCTGCGGCATGCGGTGCACAGCCTGCTCCCCCGCCACCTCCACAAAGAGCTTGACCGCGAGGCTCCGGCCCGCTTCACCACCCCGCGCGGACGCAGCCTGCGCATCGACTACCGCACCACCCGGGGACCGGTGGTCAGGGTGAAACTGCAGGAGATGTTCGGTCAGACCGACTCACCGCGACTTGCCGGGAAAAGAGTCCCGTTGATCTTCGAACTCCTCAGCCCCGCAGACCGCCCGCTCCAGACCACCGCCGACCTCGCCTCGTTCTGGGAGAACTCGTACCACGAGGTGGCAAAGGAGATGCGCGGACGCTACCCGAAACACCGCTGGCCTCAGGACCCCCGTACAGCAAAAGCCGGCAGCTCGCTGAAGAGGCGGAAACAAGCCGGCGGTTGACGTTTTCACCCGCTTTCCCGACAGTTCACTTGCCGAAAACTCCGCTATCGCCTATCCTGCCGCCAGTATTTTTACCGCTCCGCTCCGCACAACCCGAAAAGGACACCCATGCAACTCACAGCACTTCTTCTTGGAATCATTGAGGGAATGACCGAATTCCTGCCGGTCTCGTCGACCGGTCATCTTATCATTGCCAATATGTTCTACGGCTTTGAGGGGCGTTTTGAGGCGATGTTCGACATCGTCATCCAGTTCGGTGCCATTCTTGCCGTGGTTGTCTTCTTTCGCAAAGAGATCCTGCCGTCGATGCGCAGGGGAGAGATTGAACGCACCGATCTTACGGCCAAATTGACACTGTGGCAGAAGATCATCTTCGGTTTTCTGCCGGCGGCGGTCCTCGGCGTCCTCTTTAACGACCTGCTCGAGAAGTATCTCTTCAACCCGAAAAGTGTCGCTGTTGCCCTCATTGCCGGAGCGGTGCTGATGGTCGCTGCAGAAAAACGGACGACCACCCCCGACACCACCGACTCCGGCCGGATAACCATGAGGCAGGCGCTCATTATCGGTCTCTTCCAGTGTCTGGCAATGTGGCCGGGAATGTCCCGCTCGGCGTCGACCATCGCCGGGGGGATCTTCTGTGGACTCTCGCGCACGGTCGCCGCCGAGTTCTCGTTTTTTCTCGGGATCCCGACGATCATCGGCGCCTCGGTCTACAAGCTGTTCGATACCGGTCTGATCTTCTCCGCCCGCGAGTGGGCAGCACTCGCCACCGGCACCGCAGTCTCTTTTGTCGTCGCACTGGTGGTGGTGAAGTTCTTTATGACCTGGCTCAAAAAGCACGGCCTCATCCCGTTTGCAGTCTATCGGGTACTCCTCGGGGTGGTCATCCTTGCTGTTGTCTGAACCGGTCACCTCCGCGTCCTCTTCGTGCGGCGGGGGTCTCTTCTCTGTTGTTGTCGGCCCGCCCTTCTGGTAGCTTTGGGAAAGAACCGGCTGCTGCCGGAGCGCTGACAACAGAAAGAGACCGGTTCCTCTGGGGAGTACTCGCACATAGCCGAGAACCGGCTCTCTTTTTACCCATCCTCAACCATGCCGACGGAGAAACCTATGAAAAAACAGCTGTCATCTGCAACTTTTGCCGCTGTCACAGCCGCGGTGCTGTTGCTTTCGGCACCCGGTCCGACGAGCTTCACCGCCCCCGCCTTTGCCAGCGGGCAGAGCGATCTGCTCACGGCAAGAGGCAAGGTCGTCAACATCTCGCAGAAGGCTAAAAGCATCGCCCTCACCCTCAAAGACGGCTCCTTTCTGCTCTTGAAGTTTAACGCGGAGACAGCCCTGAAAGAACTCGACTCTCTGAAATCGATAAAGAGCGGCGAGGCGATCGCAGTCACCTACCGGCCGGTCAACGGCGAGAACATCGCCATCTCAGTCGGCAAAGCACATGTGAAACTGCCCGAAGGGACCCGTGAGATCAAGACAGAGGCGCTTGCCGCGCTGTTGGCCGGAGAACCGAAACCGGTGCTGATTGACTCACGACCGGTGACGAAGTTCGACGAGGGGCACATCCCCGGAGCCGTCTCGCTGCCGTACGCCCGATTGAAGAAGATGGGCGAGAAGGGCAGCGATCTGCTCACGGCGTACGGTGACCGGCAGCTGATCTTCTACTGCGGCGGCTCGACCTGAACGATGAGTCCAAAATCCGCCGGTCTGGCGGCAAAATGGGGACACAAAACACCACAGGTCTACGTCGGAGGCTTTCCTGACTGGAAAAAAAGCGGCCATCCGGTGCTGCCGACAGCTGAGTATCTGACAGATGGAAATGTGGTCGTGATCGACCTGCGGACAAAAGCGGTCGCCGAAAAAGGTTTTCTGCCCGGCGCGGTCAATCTGCCGCTTGCCGAACTTGAAGATGCCGAGGACACCCTGCCAAAGTCACCGGGAGCACAGATCTATCTCTACGCCGACACCACTGCCGCCGTGCGCAGGGGCGTCGCTGTTCTCAAAGAGCACGGCTATAAAAACGTCATCGGCATCAACGACGCCCTCGACTGGTGGAAAAAGAGCGGCCACGAACTCGCCACCGGGGAGATACCGGTCCCCGATGACGATCATCCGATCGTCTGGAAGAAAAAACTGGGAAAGGGCGAAATCAGTATCACCGACTTCACCAGGGCTCTCAACTCGGAACTGATCTTTATCGTCGATGCCCGCACCCCGGCCGAGTACGAATCGGGACACTTCCCCGGTTCGGTGTCGATCCCGCTTGAGCAGATGCAGGCGCGGATGAGTGAAATTCCAAAGGACAAGTTTATCGTTGTCCACTGCAAGACCGGTGGTCGCGGCGAAATCGGCTACCATCTTTTAAAGAAAAACGACTATGCGGTAAAGTTCCTCAACGCCGAGTGTGAATGCGCATTGAACGGCGAATTTACTATCTGGTAAGGAGAAGGCAGACGGCCTGCGGGTTGTCTGCAGAGCGTAAAAACACAAAAAAGAGCAGAGGCCGCGATGAATATTCCACCGGGACCTCTGCTCTTTTTTGTGCAACAACGAAAAAGGACTCAGCGTCCCATCATCAGATACGACTTGATAAAGGGGTCGAGATCACCGTCGAGTACCGCATCGACATTCCCGCTCTCATGGCTGGTGCGCAGATCTTTAATCATCCGATAGGGCTGCATGACATAGGAGCGGATCTGACTGCCCCAGGAGATCCCCATCTTATCCCCGGCAAGACTCTCATGCTCCTCTTCCTGCCTGCGCCGCTCAAGATCGTAGAGGCGGGAGGCGAGCATCTTCATCGCCGTATCCCGGTTGCGATGCTGACTGCGCTCGTTCTGACACTGCACCACAATCCCGGTCGGGAGGTGGGTGATCCGGATCGCCGAGCTCGTCTTGTTGACGTGCTGCCCGCCGGCGCCGCTGGCGCGGTAGGTATCGACACGCAGATCCTTATCGGCGATATCGACCTGGATCGAGTCGTCAAGTTCGGGCATCACCATCACCGAGGCAAACGAGGTGTGCCGACGGCCGCTCGAATCAAACGGAGAGATCCGCACCAGCCGGTGAATACCGATCTCCGAGCGCAGATACCCATAGGCAAAGCGCCCGGAGAACATGACGCTCACCGATTTTACCCCGGCCTCTTCTCCCGCCTGGCAGTCGAGAATGGTGGTCGTGAAGTTGTGGCGTTCACCCCAGCGCAGATACATGCGCAACAGGATGTCGGTCCAGTCCTGCGCCTCGGTTCCACCGGCGCCGGCGTGAATCTCGACGATCGCGTTGGCACGGTCGTGCTCGCCGCTGAACATGCACTCGAGCTCGGCGAGGGCAAGACTCTCCTCAATTGTCTCTATACTGGCGGCAATCTCCTGTTCGAGCTCTTCGTCTTTCTCCTCGATCACCATCTCAAGAAAGAGTTCGATCTCTTCATACTCTTTCCAGCGGGCGTCAAAGTCATCGACACTCTCCTGAAGCCCGCCGAGCTCTTTTTGAACCTTCTGAGCCTCTTCAACATTTTCCCAGAAGCCGGGGGCAAGCGTCTGTTGCTCGAGCTCTTCGATCCTGTTTCTCAGCCCGGGGACGTCAAAGATGCTCCTTCAGGCCGAGCAGCCGGCCTTTGATATCCTCAAGTTTCTGCTTCGAAACTGCGATACCGGTTTCTATTGCCATTGGATTCTCCCTGGATATGGGGATAAAGCTGTTGCCACCTCTTTCATGATCACGGCGCCGATTTCTCGAAAAATCAACCGGAGCGAGGCGGACCTGTCCCGTCAGTGATGATTTTCATCTGGTGGTGTCGCATGCAGGCGATGTCGGCCATGCCAGTCTGTCAGAAAATCAGGAGAAGTGAGGGCGTGCATGTCCCGTCAGTACTGATTTTCATCCGTTATTGTGGCGTGCAGGCGACCCCGGTTTATCAGAAAACCTCATTTTCCTCAACTCTTTTTCCCCGGAACACCGCAACAACAACCACCACACAAGAGAAGAGCAGTGCCAGCGGTCCAAACAGCCACCCGAAACGGACAAAGAGAGTGCGCCCCTCGTTCAGCGGCACCCGGATCGTCTCCGCCGCGGGGACAAAGAGATCGGTGCGCCCGCTGATCCGTCCATCGGGAAGGATCACCCCGGAGTACCCGGTATTGGCGGCGCGAACCACCGCCCGGCGGGTCTCGACAGCACGCATCACGGTCATCGCAAGAATGTGTTTCGGGGCACTGGTTCGTCCGAACCAGGCGTCATTGGTGATATTGACCAGCAGGTTGGCCCCGACATCAACCCACGCCCGGCTCAGTTCGGGAAAGACCGATTCATAGCAGATAAGAGTGCCGATCCGCGCCTGCCGCTGCTCGGGGAGAGGAACGACAAGAGGATGCTCGATCCTGCCGGGGGTAAAGTTCCCGGCCGCCTCGACCAGCGGCCCCAGAAAGAAGAGCAGCTTCTGCAGCGGTACATACTCGCCAAAGGGGACAAGGTGTGATTTGAAGTTGAGCCCGCCGAGACCCTTTTCGGGGACGAGCAGCAGGGCGGCGTTGTAGTAGTTGCGTTTTTGTTCGCGAGAATCGAAACGTTCAGACCAGGGGGAGCCGGTAAGCAGCGGGACACCACTGATATCAACAAACTGGACAAGTTTTTCACCAAGGGGGCTGCTGTTCGGGAAAAAGGGGACAGCGGTCTCCGGCCAGACGAAAAGCTGCGGTTCGTCACCGTGCAGCTGCCCTTTGGAGAGGGTCATATAGTTGACCAGAGTCCGATGCACCGCGGACGCTTCCCACTTCATCTCCTGAGCGACATTTCCCTGGATAATCGCCACCCGCAGCGCTCCCGCCTTCTCCCCGGCCGGCAGCAGTGAAACAGCGGCGTAGAGACCGACACCGGCAGCAACAGCGACCGCCGGCTGCCACTTCTTTGTCAACGGAAGTGCAGATGACAGGAGCAGCCAGAGTCCGGTGTTGATAAAGACCGCCATCGCGGTAAGACCGGAGTGTCCGACCACCGAAGCCGGTTGAATCAACTGCGGCTGCATCGCGAAAAAGTTGCCGATATCCATCCACGGAAAGCCGGTAAAGGCGACCCCGCGCAGCCACTCCAGCCCGGCCTGCAGGGCAGGAATAAAGAGAAGCAGCGCCATCGGCGGCAACGCCCTGATCGCACAGCGGACACCGAGAAAAAAAGCCGCCACATAGAGTGACATATAGAACGCAAGCAGCAGCAGAGCGACAACCGCAACCGGCAGCGGCAGACCGCCAAAGACCTTGAGGACCTTGACAATCCAGTACAGCAGCGCAGAAAACAGCACCATGCCGGAGAGCAGGCCGGCGCCGGCCGTCCGCTTTGCGCTCAAAGGTTTTGCGGCAGCAGCTTCGAGGAAAAAGAGCAGCGGTACCAGCGCAACAAAGGTAACCGGCCACAGGCCGACATCTCCGGGCGAAGCGAGCCAGAGGAGAAAGGCCGAAATCAGCGGCAGCAGGAGCGACTGCGTCAGGCGTTTTTCTCTGCGCTCCTCAAAATCATATTCGTCGTAATACATCACCCACCCTTCGGTGACACCTCTTTTTCCGGAGGGCTGGCCAGAATACTCTTGATATGACGGTTTGACGCCTCTTCGACCCGCAGTCTCACTCCGGCAACGTCGACCTCATCACCCTCTTTTGCGAGCCGCCCGAGCAGATGCACCACCAGACCGCCTGCAGACTCATACGGCCCTTCGGGAAACGTCACCCCGAAGTACTCTTCCAGTTTCTCAACATCGACCCGGCCGTGAAGACGGACACTGCCGTCTTCACGGGTTTCAAAGGTGTCATCATCACCACCGTCGTACTCATCGTCAATCTCGCCGACAATCTCCTCGAGGATATCCTCCATCGTGACCAGTCCGCGTACAGCGCCAAACTCGTCAGCAACGATGCTGATATGGACCTTGGTCCGCTGAAACTCGCGCATGATGTCGACAATGGGCCGATCCTCACTGCAGACGTTGACCGGACGGATGAAATCCGCAATCTCTCCGGACTCCATCTCTTCGGAGGCACAGAGGCGGAGCAGATCCTTGACGTGAACAACCCCGGCGACGTTGTCAATACTCTCCTGAAAGATCGGGATACGGGTAAAACCGCTGTTGATCGCAAGATCGACAAGCTTGGTGATCGACGAGCTGATCGCACAGGCGACAATTTCGGCGGCGGGGGTCATCACCTCGCTTGCCGTGGTGTCGTGAAACTCGAGGATCGAGTTGATCATCTTCTCCTCAAGCGAGGAGATCAGACCATGCTCTTCTCCCTCCTCGAGCAGATCCTGGATCTCCTGGTCGAGGTCATCGCGGTCACCGGGTCTGCGGAAGTTGATACGCTCGAGAAATCTGCGGAAAAGGCCGGGACTGTCACTCTCACCTCTCTCCTCCGGGGCAGAGAGATCAGGAGCAGGTTCTTCTGCGGGGGTCATGTTTTAAAGATGTCCTCATTCTAAAAGATACCGGCAAGCCGGGCGAGTCGCCTGCACGCCACAACAACAGATGAAAATCACAACTGACGGGGCATGTACACCTCGTTCCAGCTGATTTACGGATAAAGCCTTTGCCTGCACACCACAATAGACCGCAGGCATATGGCCAATATTCCGGGAATAAATCTTTCACTGTACCCAAAAAGTTCGGCAACAGCCTGATTCTTCACGGTTCCCTGTGGTTTGATGGAGACAGACGCATTATAATGGTTTTTCCCCGGTTGCATACTTTTTTTCACTGCATACAGAAAGTTTATCACCTTTTTTCCACGTAAAACCGCGATGAAATGAGACCAAAACTCCTTCTCCTCCTGCTCCTTTTTTCGGCGCCGGTCACCGCCTCCGCCACCTACTACCCTCCCCCCGAAGATGCCGGCGGCTGGCGAAGCAGCTGCAGCACCCTCGGCCATCTGCGTCTTGGTGTTAATCCCGCCGCAGTAAAGGAGCTTCTCGCCTACAGTACCAGTCTTGACGGGACCTCAGGGACCATTATCATCAAAGACGGCTGGATTATCGGTGAGCGTTACAAACGTTCAAAAGACAGGAAAAAACTGCACTATGTCGCTTCGGTCGGGAAGAATTTCAGTCTCGCCTGCTTCGGGATCATGGTTGAAGACAGCCGCAGAGGACGGCTTCCATGGAAAATTGACAACAACGCAAAGCTCTACGACCGTCGCTGGCTGAAGATCGGGTTCCCGCTTTCCGATCCACGCAAGGCCGAGATCACCTTTGACATGGTTTTTCAGCACACTGCCGGATTTCTGAGCGAATCGTTATCGATCAGTACCGGGCGCAACAAATGGCACAACTACGCCGCCTGGCTCACCGGCTATTCGTTTAAATTCCCGCGGACCAACACCCTCGAATACCCCCCGGGCAAGCCGGAAGTGTCGGCGCATCGGCAGTACTGGGGCCGACACTGCGGGGTCTACAGCAGTCTCGGTTTTGCTCACATCAGCGAGGTTCTGCGCGAGGTGTATCAGGTCCCGGCAGACCGTTTTCTCAAAGAGCGGCTGCTCGAACCGATCGGGATACGGCGCTTCGCCTTCCACCGCTCTCCGGCGGCACCCGAGCGGATGTGGTTCTCCGGAGGCGGGCTGCGGCTGACCACCAGAGATCTTGCACGCCTCGGCTGGCTCTATCTGAACAAAGGGAAGTGGCGACAGACCCGGCTCTTCCCCGCAGACTGGCTTGAAGAGATGATCGCCACCGGCAACTACCCCAATCTGCTCAGTAACAGAGACGGCTATTTCGGCAGAGATCTCCCCCCCACCCTCTACCGGATGTTCGGCTCCGGCCTCAACTTTGTTTTCATCCTCCCGGAACACAACCTCGTTGTCGTGCGCACCTCACACACAGATGATAAAGAGCTGCACAAGATTGAATCGGAGATGGCGGAGATAACAGCGCGGATTCCACAACAGCAGAGTCGTAACTGAAAACGACTGCGAGACTCAGCTGAGTCCCGCAGTCGACAGCGTTCGGAAACAGTGGAAAAATTCAGAAACTGTAGGAGAGACCCAGCCTGAACGCCCAGTTATCCATCGGAAAGTGGCCGGGCTGGGTGGTATCTTCAACCCCGTTGGTATAGCCGCGAAAGACCGCATCGACATCGGCATTACTGATATACTGTGCCGACAGATCAACATTCCAGTGGTCAATGAACTCCCAGGTCAGGCCGCCGGTGAGGATGGTCGCGGTTACACTGTCACAGTCCATCACCCGTTTACGGGAACCGCCCCACGAAGAGGCCCAGGCCGCGGTGGCATCAAAGTCTGCAGAAAAAAAGCCGACCCCAAAGCCGCCCCAGGGGGTAAAGCCGGAGGCGTTTGGATAGCGGAGAAGCAGACTCAGGGTCGGTCCCTTCAAGGTCAGAGAGCCATCTGACTTCTCTTTGTAGGAGTAGGGGATATCCATCGCGAGGGTATCGGCCTCCCAGAAGTCATAGGCCACTTCGATACCGACATAACGGACAAACCATGCGGTAATAAAAGGACGAACCGGAGCGGCATTCTGCTGCAGATCGAGGCCGTAGATGGTTCCGAGATAGGTTCCGGAACCGTAGGTGCCCCCTTTATGGCCGGAATCATCTTCATCAAGTGACCGTGAAACAACCGAGCGCAGACCTATCTGCAGCCGATCCTTCAAAAAATCGAGATCGGAGGTGGTCTCATCGGTCCCTTCAGAGACGGTGGTCACCCTGCTGCCGTCAGTCGACTCAACGGTTCTGACGGTGTTTGCGTTAACATGGGAAGAGGAGTCTGCGGAGTTTCTATGAAAAAACCTGTCTGTCGCCTCCTCCGCATCGATCGTCGTCGCGTCAACGGCACCAGCCGGCTGCGTGACCCCGCCAGAGAGCACCTCGCTCCCGCTGCCGACGGCATCTTTTTGTTGGCCACCACCTTCAGCGCCGGTACTTTTAACCGCTGCAGCCTGATCAGCTGCGTGAACAGCATCGACAGCGCTCTTCTGTATCTCTGTCTGCTGCGGCAGCGCCTCTTCCGGTTTCAACTCGACCTCTTCAGCGCCGGCAAAAGGAGCTGCAGTCAAAAAGAAGAGACCACCTGCTGATACAGCGAGCCTGATGACGTCCTGTGTTCTGTTTTTCATAGAAGTATCCTGTTCTGTAAATTTGAGGGGGGCAGTACATGCAGTTTCACTGCAGACAGGCAGGAAAACTGCACCATCCACTTCTTCAACGGCCGCTCGGCACCCGAAGACAGTGCAGACCACCTCCGGTGGAAATGACACTCTTTTCTTCTTTTACCACGGATCGTTCCACGGAACAACGAGTTCGTTGTTCCGCAGAACACCTCTTTTTTGCTGTTTCTGCAACGAACCTTGAAACCACACCCGGTGCCTGTTATTTTAGCCCCTGTCTTTGTTCGGCAAAGTTTTTTGCGGGCCCACCTGCAACCTGCCGCCACCTGTTCCCTTCAGCCTGCTGCTCATACTGCCAATGCTGCCAACAACACTTCGGCCCTACGTTCAGATCGCCCGTTTCGACCACTGGTTCAAAAATGTCTTCATGCTGCCGGGGGTGGTTCTCGCCCTCTATGCGCAGCCGGATCTCATCAGCCCCGTACTGCTGCTGCGCCTGGTTGTCGCCCTGCTTGCAGCAGGGTTTGTCGCCTCGAGCAACTATGTGATCAATGAGCTGCTGGATGCTCCCTTCGACGCTCTCCATCCGGTGAAAAAACACCGGCCGATCCCCTCCGGCGGCATCAACACCCGGCTGGTCTATGCCGAATGGCTGCTGCTCGCAGCAGTGGGTCTGACTCTTGCCGCCACCCTCGGCTGGACCTTTTTTATCATTGACCTTTCGCTGTGGATCATGGGGTGTCTCTATAACATCCCGCCGCTGCGCAGTAAGGACAAGCCCTTTCTTGATGTCCTCAGCGAGTCGGTCAACAACCCCATTCGTCTGCTGCTCGGCTGGTATGCGACAGCAATCACCATCCTGCCGCCGCTCTCGCTTCTTCTTTCCTACTGGATGATCGGGGCCTTTTTCATGGCGGTCAAGCGGTTTGCCGAATATCGTAAAATTAACGATCCAGAGCGGGCGGCCAGCTATCGCCGCTCATTTCACTACTACACCGAGGAGCGCCTGCTCACCTCTATTGTTTACTATGCGGTGGCCTTTGCCCTCTTTTTCGGAATCTTTCTGATTCGCTACAAAATGGAGCTGATCCTTGCGGTTCCGCTCGTTGCCGGATTCATGGCCTGGTATCTGCAGCTCGGCTTTCTCGAAGACAGCCCGGCACAATATCCGGAACGGCTCTACAAAGAGCGGACGTTCACGCTCTACTGCATCGCCTGTGCCCTCTCAATGATGATTCTGCTGTTTGTCGATTTTCAGTGGATGCACACCCTCTTTCAGTCGTCAATCTTCACCGGCACGGCGTCATGACGACTCTGGCGCTGTTTGACTTTGACGGCACCATCACCACCCGCGACAGCTTCACCCTTTTTCTGCGGTGGCACAGCCCGGTCCGGTTCTATGCCACCGCACTGCGCCTGCTCCCGCAGATCCTGCTCTTTGCCGCCGGCCGCTATCCAAACGAACGCCTGAAAGAGGCCTTTCTCAAAGGGGTGCTGCAGGGGATGAAAGAGGAAGAGCTGCAGCAGAAGGCGCAGCAGTTTCTGCGCAGTAAACTGGTACCACTGATCCGCCCGCAGGGGGCGGCCCGGGTGCGCAGCCTGGTTGCCGCCGGAGCACGGGTGATCGTGGTCACCGCAAGCCCCCGTCTGCTGGTCGAACCGTGGTGCCGGGAGATCGGGGGCGTTGAGATTCTCGGCACCGAACTGGCGACGGCAGACGGCCTGTTCACCGGCAAAATTGCCGGACACAACTGTCGGGCGGAAGAGAAGGTGCGGCGGATACATCAACTGCTTGACGTCGCTGACTTCGACAGGATCGAGGTCTACGGTGACAGCTCAGGCGATTTTGCGATGCTGCAGCTGGCCGACGAAGCCAGCCGCCACTTCAAACCGTTTCGAGACTGAAGGGATCGCACAGAGAGGTTGTCAGGGCCCGGGAACTCTGCCCTGACCCTGAACGCCTGCTGCTGCCACCCGTCAACTGTCGGTATCTATCTTGAGGATTCTCGCTCCGGGGGTCATCGCATCACCTTTTTGGGCACTGATCGTCGTTACGATCCCTTCGATCTCGGCAAGAATCGGAGTCTGCATCTTCATCGCCTCCATCACTGCAACCCGGTCGCCCTTCAGCACCTCCTGCCCCTCCTCGACACAGATCTCAACAATATTGCCTTTGATCGGTGAGCGAACATCGCCGGCCGCAGCGAGATCCATGATCTCCTCTTTGGTCAGTTCAACCCTCTCTGCAGCACCGCCGGCAGCCTTCTTCGCCTTGTAGGTGAAGATATTCTGGTGGTGATCGACAACAACATAGACCCTGGTCTCACCGCTCCCGCTCACCGGTGACGGGCCGATCTCAAGCATGTGCTGCTTGCCGTGACAGTCGAGATAGTTCAGGTGCTCACCGGTCTCAAAACCGCCCTGCTTGAAAAAGATCTCCGGAGAGAGAACATGCACATGGCCATACTCTTCGGTGAACGTGAAGAAATCGACCGCATCGTTGGGATGCTGAAGATAGAGGACCAGTTGACGGTTGGTCGGCTCGTAGCCGAGCTGCTCGGCAAGATCGTACCGCTCGTGGGCGAGATCCATATCGGCAATCTCCATCGTCCCGCCCTCCTCTTTCAGAACCTCGCGCCACTCCTCTCCGAGCACCTTCTCATAGATCCACTCCTCGGGTTCAAAGAACGGAAAAGGTCCGTACCTGCCGAGCAGTAAATTGCGCAGATCACCACTCGGATTACCATAGCGTTCTCCATCGAGCACATTTGACACCGCAGTCGTCCACAGGATCTGTGACCCCGGGGTCACCGACCAGTAGTTGCCCAGCTCCTTCTGCACCCTCGGCAGCTCTTCGTTCAAAATCTGCGGCATACGGTCGAGGAAATCTCCCTTCACTGCCTGTTCAAGGCTTGACCCGGTAGCACCGCCCGGCAGTTTGTGGATCTGCACTGTCGGCTGAAAGCCCTTGATCTGCGACTCAAAGGCTTCATAGTACGGGCGCTGTTCCTGAAGCACCTCGGAGGTCTCATTGACCGCAGCTTCATCGAGCCCCTCCGGCTCAAAGCCGTAATCGCGCAGGGTCTGCACCACAGTCAGAATCGGCGGCGGGCCGTAGAAACCGGTAAAGGCGGCATCGCCGGCATCGACAATTGCGGCTCCGGCACGCACCGCTTCAACAATCCGGCCGACATCGTTGCCGTCGGTGTTGTGCCCGTGGTAGTGAATCGGCACCTCCGGACAGCTCTGTTTGAGGGCATCGACCAGTTCCCCGATCCGCTTCGGTGTCCCGAGACCGCCGTGGTTCTTAATACAGAGGGTCACCTCTCTGCCGGTCACCTCAAGAAGCTCCGCCGCCTTCTTCACATAGTAGTCGTTGGTGTGTTCCGGTCCTGTCGAGAAACAGAGGCAGGGTTCGTTCAATTTTCCGGCGTTGCCAACCTCCTCAAACACCGCGATCATATTGGGAACATGGTTCAAAAAGTCGAAGGTCCGCCAGACATCGACATAGGGGGCAAACTCTTTGACCGTAAAGCGGATGACGTTCTGTGGATAGGGGCGGTAACCGAACAGGTTGACCCCCCGACACAGGGTCTGGAACATCGTATTCGGCATCTTCTCCCGCATCTTCTCAAGCTTGATAAACGGGTCAACCTGCTTGCGCAGGATATCGACATGGACCGAAGCGCCGCCGGTTATCTCGAGCGAAAAATATCCAGCCTTTTCGCGGCTCGGTGCGGCCAGCAGGTCGGTATGAAGAAGAATCCGGTTCTTGTAGTCGGACTGGGACTGATCCCGCGCCGTGTTGGTGATATAGTATTTCCCGTCGGCCGTGGCCTCCTGCACGGTTCTGACGATCTCACCGGCCGGAGTTCCCTGAGTAATTCGTCTCATCGTACCTCCTTATTTTGCGAATGGATTCTCCTTTGCGTAATGGATCTCAGCAATGAACCGTGCCAGTTTATTGCCCTCACTCACATCCTCGTTGTAGTGAAAGAGATGGGGATGAAGGTCAAGATAGGAGGAGTCAAAGCTGCCGCGGATAAAGTCTTTTTCGGTGACGATATTCTTATAGAAGGGGATCGTGGTCTTCGGCCCGCGGATCGCAAAGTTATCGAGACAGCGCTCAAGCCGGCCGACCGTCTCCTCCCACGAGTAGCCATGGACGGTGAGTTTGACCAGCAGCGAGTCGTACTCTTCGGGCACCCGGTACCCCTGATAGGCAAGACCGTCGAGACGAACGCCAAAGCCCCCTGTCGAGCGATAGACCGAGAGTTTTTTGCCGCCTTCGGGCATAAAGTCGTTCTGTGGATCTTCGGCGTTGATGCGCACCTCAATAGCATGACCGCGGATCTTGACATCCTCCTGGGAGAAGGGGAGAGGCTCACCGAGGGCGATCCCGATCTGGTTGCGGACGATGTCGATACCGGTACACATCTCGGTGACGGTATGCTCGACCTGTATCCGGGTATTAATTTCAAGGAAGTAGTAGTTATCATCCTCGTCGAGAAGGAACTCGACGGTCCCCGCGTTCAGATAACCGGCCGCCTCTGCCGCTTTGACCGCGGTCTGACAGATCCGGTCAAGCAGCAGTCTGTTGTCAATGAACGAGGGGGCAATCTCGATCAGCTTCTGATTACGCCGCTGGATCGAACAGTCACGGGTCCCGAGATGGACGGTTTTGCCAAAACTGTCAGCAAGGATCTGCACCTCGACATGGCGCGAGTTCTGCACCAGTTTTTCAAGATAGACCGCATCATCGTTGAAGGAGGCAAGCGCCTCGGCACGTGCTGTCGGGATCTCCTGAACCATCTGCTCATCACTGTCGATGCGGCGGATCCCCCGCCCGCCGCCCCCCGAAGCAGCTTTGAGCATGATCGGGTAGCCATACTCGGCGGCAAAGGCGAGCGCCTCCTCAACCCCCCGTCTCCCCTGGGAGAGATTGGTGGTTCCGGGAACCATCGGGATCCCGGCCTCAGCCATGATCCGCCGGGCAACGACCTTGTTACCGAGGTCGGCAATGCTTTTTGAGCGGGGACCGATAAAGATGATCCCCTCCTGTTCGCAGACCTGTGCAAAAAGATAATTTTCAGCGAGAAAACCGTAGCCGGGATGGATCGCTTCGGCACCCGATTTTTTTGCGGCGGTCACCACTTTTTTGATGTCGAGATAGTCACAGCGAGGGCCGTCGCCGAGCCAGATGGCCTCATCAGCGGAGAGGATATGTTTCGATCTCTCATCGGGGGTTTCATAGACAGCAACCGCCTCATAGCCCATCTCCTGTACCGCACGGATAACTCGCAGCGCAATCTCGCCACGGTTGGCAATAAGGATTCTTTTTTTCAAGGCTCCTCCTCTGGTTAAGGTCCTGATCAGCGAGAAAACCCGCTGATCAAATCCAGCGACAGGACAGTACCCCCGGGCGGGTCGCCGGGCCAGCCGCCTGCACGCCACAACAACCGATGAAAATCAGCACTTACGGAACATGGACGGCCTCGCTCCGGCTTGATTTTCGAATAAAATCGCATTGAAAATCAGAATCAATAATAATTATAAATTTTATTTCTTTCTACAATTTTTTTCATCCAGCAGGCGAGCCCCGGGCACTGCCGGAGATTTCCATTTATTGACATGGATTCCGTTCTCCGGTACAAATGGGAAGTTTGATCCTCAAACATGTCCACCGCTCCCTTCACCCGGGCATCAGCAGATGTCCATTGCGAGGATTATTCGATGAATGCGCTCATCGCTCTTGAAGACGGCACCGTCTTCAAGGCACGATCTTTTACCGCAGCCGGAGAGGCACTTGGCGAAATTGTCTTCAACACCTCTCTTGGCGGCTATCAGGAGATACTGACCGACCCCTCGTACACCGGACAGCTGGTCACCATGACCTGTCCCCTTATCGGCAACTACGGAATCAACGATGAGGACATGGAGTCGGCAGCAGTCCACCCCGGAGCCCTGCTTGTCAAAGAGTACTGTCCGATCCCGTCCAACTGGCGCAGCAGCGAGTCGCTTGGCGCGTTTCTGCAGAGACACGGTGTCCTCGGCATTGAAGGGTTTGACACCCGCGCCCTTGTCCGCCACATTCGGACTGCCGGGGCGATGAAGGCGGCGATCTCGACCACAGAACTCAACCCCGCCGCCCTCGTCAGCAGGGCACAGCAGTGGAGCGGCCTCGTCGGCCGGAATATGGTGGCGCGGGTCACCTGTGAAAGAGCGTACGGCTGGGCCGACAACCGCCCCGTCCCCGGCAGCGGGTTCTCGACCGCAGAGGCCGGCGGCGACCGCAGATACCGGATACTCGCCTACGATTTCGGGATAAAGTACAACCAGCTGCGTCTTCTCAGCGCACTCGGGTGTGCGGTCCAGGTGGTCCCGGCGACGACCCCGGCCGCAGAGGCACTGGCGATGAATCCCGACGGAATCTTTCTCTCCAACGGCCCCGGCGATCCCGAAGGGATTCCCGGCGTCGTTGACACCGTGCGGGCGCTGCTCGGCGAACGCCCTGTTTTCGGGATCTGTCTCGGCCACCAGATACTGGCTCTCGCCCTCGGCGGCAGCGCGTACAAGATGAAATTCGGCCACCGGGGCGGCAACCAGCCGGTAAAAGATCTGACCACCGGCCATGTCGAGATCACCTCGCAGAACCACGGCTTCTGCATTGACGGCACAAGCCTGCCCGCCGAGGTCGAGATCACCCATGTCAACCTCAACGACAACACCGTTGAGGGGATCCGCCACAAAACCCTGCCGGCGTTTTCGGTGCAGTACCACCCGGAATTTGCTCCCGGCCCCCGCGACGCCCGCGGTCTCTTTCACCGTTTTCTCGAGATGATCGCCACCTGAGGAGCCAGGCCATGCCCAGACGCACAGATATACACAAGATCCTTATCATCGGCTCAGGTCCGATTATCATCAGCCAGGCCTGCGAGTTTGACTACTCCGGAGCCCAGGCGGTCAAGGCGCTGAAGGAGGAGGGCTACGAGGTGGTCCTGATCAACTCCAATCCGGCCACCATCATGACCGACCCGGAGCTTGCAGACGCCACCTACATTGAGCCGATCACCCCCGAATTCCTGACCCGCATTATCGCCAGAGAGCGCCCCGACGCGATCCTCCCGACTCTCGGCGGCCAGACGGCGCTCAACACCGCCATCAAGGTCGATGAGGCGGGGGTACTGAAGAAGTTCAACGTCGAGATGCTCGCCGCCGACACCGCCGTCATCAGAAAGGCCGAGGGGCGCGAAGAGTTTCGCGACGCCATGCACAGTATCGGCCTCAAGGTTCCACAGTCCTTTATCGTCCAGACCCTTGAGGCGGCGATGGAGGCGGCCGAAGAGATCGGGTTCCCGGTCATCGTCCGTCCGAGCTTCACTCTCGGCGGCACCGGCGGCGGCGTCGCCTACAACCGCCGTGAGCTCAAAGAGCTCTGCTCCTCAGGGCTCGATCTGTCGATGACCACCGAAATCATGCTCGAGAAGAGTCTGCTCGGCTGGAAGGAGTATGAGCTTGAGGTGATGCGCGACTGCGCCGACAACGTCGTCATCATCTGTTCGATCGAAAACGTCGATGCGATGGGGGTACACACCGGAGACTCGATAACCGTCGCCCCGCAACAGACCCTGACCGATGTCGAGTACCAGAACATGCGCGATGCGGCAATTGCGATCATCCGTGAAATCGGTGTTGATACTGGTGGCTCAAACGTCCAGTTCGCGGTCAACCCGACCGACGGCGAGCTGATGGTGATCGAGATGAACCCCCGCGTCTCCCGCAGCTCGGCCCTGGCCTCGAAGGCAACCGGCTTTCCGATCGCCCGTATCGCCGCCAAACTCGCGGTCGGCTACACCCTTGATGAGCTGAAAAATGATATCACCCGCGAGACCCCGGCCGCCTTTGAACCCTCAATCGACTACTGCGTGGTCAAGATCCCGCGCTGGACATTTGAAAAATTCCCGGAGACCGACGACCATCTGACCACGGCGATGAAATCGGTCGGAGAGACCATGGCGATCGGGCGCACCTTTAAAGAGGCGTTCCAGAAGGCGATACGCTCGCTTGAGATCGGTCGTTTCGGCTTTGGCGGGGATGGCCGCATGGTGCTGAGCGAGATCGAGGAAGATGAGCTCCAGGATCGCCTGCACACCCCGAATTCAAACCGGATTGCCTGCATCCACGAAGCGCTGAAACGGAAGATGCCGGTCGCCGAACTCCACCGCCTCACCCATATCGACCCGTGGTTCCTCAACCAGATGGAGCAGCTTGTCAACCGCGAGGAGGAGATCATCACCGGCGGCACGGCTGCCCTTGATGCCGACTTTCTCCGCAGCTGTAAAGAGTACGGTTTCTCCGACGCTCAGCTGGCGCATCTGACCGGCAGCAACGAAGAGGAGATCCGTCGGCTGCGTCTCAGACTCGGGGTGACCCCGGTCTTCAAGCTGGTCGATACCTGTGCCGCCGAATTTGAATCGTTCACCCCCTACTGTTACTCGACCTTTGAACAGGAGAACGAGGCGATACGGAGCAAGCGCAGAAAAATCGTCATTCTCGGCGGCGGCCCGAACCGCATCGGCCAGGGGATCGAGTTCGACTACTGCTGTGTCCATGCCGCGATGGCCCTCCGCGAGATGGGGGTGGAGTCGATCATGGTCAACTCCAACCCGGAGACCGTCTCCACCGATTATGACACCAGCGATAAACTCTACTTCGAACCGCTCACCCGTGAGGACGTGCTCGCCATCATCGACGTTGAAAAACCGGACGGGGTAATCGTCCAGTTCGGCGGTCAGACCCCGCTCAACCTCGCCGTTCCGCTTGCGGAGGCGGGAGTAAAGATCATCGGCACTCAGCCCGATGCAATCGACCGCGCCGAAGACCGCGAGCGCTTCAAGCTCTTTCTGCAGAAGCTCAATCTCCTCCAGCCGGCCAATGACATCGCTTTTACTGAAGAGGAGGCGCTGACCGCCGCTGCAAAGATCGGCTATCCGGTGGTGGTGCGCCCCTCCTATGTCCTTGGCGGACGCGATATGCGCATCGTCTACTCGGACAAAGGCATCAAAGATTTCATCAGGGCGGTCAGCGGCGGAACCGGACGCATTGAGCACCCGGTACTGATCGATCAGTTCCTCAAAGACGCCATTGAGGTCGATGTTGATGCCCTTTGCGACGGCAGCCGGACCGTCATCGGCGGGATCATGGAGCACATCGAGGAGGCCGGCATCCACTCCGGAGACTCCGCCTGCGTCCTGCCGCCGCACACTCTTGATGCCGATGTGGTCGAAGAGATCCGCAGAGCAACAAAAGCAATGGCCGAAGAGCTCGGGGTCGTCGGCCTGATGAATGTTCAATTTGCGGTAAAAGAGAAACGTATCTATGTCCTTGAGGTCAATCCACGGGCCTCGCGCACGGTACCCTTCACCAGCAAAGCCACCGGGGTCCCGCTCGCCAAACTCGCAACCCGGCTGATGCTCGGCCAGACGCTCGAAGAGACGGGTTTCACCACCGAGGTTGAGGTGACGCACTGGGCGGTCAAAGAGGTGGTGTTCCCGTTTGACCGTTTTGACAATGTCGATACCCTCCTCGGCCCGGAGATGAAATCGACCGGCGAGGTAATGGGAATAGACGACAACCTCGGGCTGGCGATCGCCAAGGCGAGCCTTGCCGCAGGTGCTGCGATCCCCGGGGAGGGGACCGTTTTTATCTCGGTACGTGACAGTGACAAACGGCCGAACCTGGCCAGGATCGCCCGAAAACTGGAGGATCTCGGTTTTCACCTTGTTGCAACCGGCGGAACCCGGAACTATCTGCAGAGCGCCGGAGTCTCGTGTGAGCGGGTCAACAAGATCTCTGAGGGACGGCCGCACATCCTCGACAGGATCCGTGACAATGAGATCAACTGGATCATCAACACCTCGATGGGCAGACGAACCACCGAGGACAGCTATCTGATCCGCCGCGCAGCCCTTGACTGGCACATTCCCTACACCACCACGCTCAGCGGTGCGGGTGCCGGGGTAAAGGCGATCGGCGAACTGGCGACAAAAGAGATGGGGGTACAGCCGGTACAGTACTACACCTGAGAGGCGGCCGCAGTTTCCCGGTCCTCCGACTGACTGCTGCTGGCAACCTGCACGATGTTTATTCGCAAATCAGCTGGAATGAGAGGTACATGTTCCGTAAGTGATGATTTTCATCCATTATTGTGGCGCACAGGCAATTCTCCCTCGACAATATTCTTTTCAGCCTTACTTTGACGGGATGAAAGCAGGACAACAGCGCCGTGAACAGCTGAGCTTTTGTCACTCTGCCCGGAGCCACAGCAGATGAAGAGCAGAGAAGAGCGGGGAAACTGGCGAGATCAGGCAGAGGTCTTCGCCACCTTGTTCGCTGTGCCGTATGAAAACAGCCGGAAAACCTGTTCTCAGTACCCCTGAATGTGGAGGCCGTTTCACGCCCGCTGACCATAAACCACTGGCAGAGCCCGCAATCCTGCCGCTGAACAATGGAGAGTACGCTTGAATAACTTTTACAAAAATCTGAGCATGTGGATGATCATCCTGATGACCTTTGTCCTGCTCTTCAACCTCGTCAACCGGCCCCAGGGCGCCAGCAGCGCTATCTCCTACAGCGATTTTGTCAGCAGGGTTGAGAGCAAGGAGATCAACAGGGTCATCATTGACGGCGACATTATCACCGGCGAATTTAACGGCGGCAGAAAGTTCCACACCGTCTACCCGCTCAACGACGGCAAGGTGATGGAGATCCTTCGCGACTCCGGAGTCTCTATCGAGGTCAAGCCGCTTGAGCGCGAAAACTGGCTGAAGACCATCTTCATCTCATGGTTCCCGATGCTGCTTCTGATCGGCGTCTGGATCTTCTTCATGCGCCAGATGCAGGGCGGCGGTAAAGGGGGAGCGCTCTCCTTCGGCAAGAACCGCGCCCGTCTCACCGAGCAGGCGGAGAATAAAAAGACCTTTGCCGATGTCGCCGGGATCGACGAGGCCAAGGAGGAGCTCGAAGAGGTGGTCGATTTTCTCAAAGACCCCGGCAAGTTCACCGAACTCGGCGGCCGAATCCCGACCGGGGTTCTCCTCGCCGGTGCCCCGGGAACCGGGAAGACCCTGCTCGCCAAGGCCATTGCCGGCGAAGCGGATGTCCCTTTCTTTTCGATCTCCGGCTCTGATTTTGTCGAGATGTTCGTCGGTGTCGGCGCCTCACGGGTGCGTGACATGTTTGCCCAGGGAAAGAAGAACGCCCCCTGTATCATCTTTATTGATGAGATTGACGCCGTCGGACGCCATCGTGGTGCCGGGCTCGGCGGCGGTCATGATGAACGCGAACAGACCCTCAACCAGCTGCTGGTCGAGATGGACGGCTTTGAAACCAACGACGGTGTCATCATTGTCGCCGCCACCAACCGCCCCGATGTCCTTGACCCGGCACTGCTCCGCCCCGGCCGCTTTGACCGCCAGGTGATCGTACCGGTCCCCGATGTCGGCGGTCGCAAGAAGATCCTGCAGATCTACGCAAAGAAGACCCGCATGGATGACGAGATAAACCTTGACCTCGTCGCCCGCGGGACCCCGGGTTTCTCGGGTGCCGATCTCGAAAACCTGATCAATGAGGCGGCACTGATGGCCGCCCGCACCGGAGCGAAGACAATCACCCAAGAGCTGCTCGAACAGGCAAAGGACAAGATTATGATGGGAGCCGAGCGCCGCTCGATGATCATCAAGGACAAGGAGAAGAAGAACACCGCCTACCACGAGGCGGGCCACGCCCTTGTCGCCTGGATGCTGCCCGAAGCTGATCCGGTTCACAAGGTGACCATCATCCCCCGTGGTCGTGCCCTCGGCCTCACCATGCAGCTGCCGGAGGATGACAAGTACACCGTCAGTCGCACCTATCTGGAACAGGAGTTGTCTATTCTCTACGGCGGTCGCATTGCAGAGCAGCTTGTTTTTGGTGAGCTGACCACCGGTGCCGGCAACGATATTGAGCGGGCCTCCTCACTTGCACGCAAGATGGTCTGCGAATGGGGAATGAGCGAGGAGCTCGGCGCCCTCACCTACGGACAGAAAGAGGAGCAGATCTTCCTCGGCCGGGAGATCAACCGGCACCGTGACTTCTCCGAAGATACCGCACGCCGGATTGATGCCGCGGTTCGCACCATCATTGATGAAGCCTTTGTCCGCGCCGAAGCGATCCTCAAAGAGAACCGCGATATCCTCGACAGGATGGCTGAAGAACTGCTCGAAAAAGAGACCATCATGCTTGAGGATATGGAAGATATCATTGAAGAGCTCCGCCCCGGCAGGTTCAGCGGGCAGATTGCCGAACGCCGCCGCAAGGAGAAAGAGCTGCGCGAAAAACCGGTAGATGCCGATGAGAGCGAAGAAGAGACGCTCTTTACTGCCGCAGATGAAAAGACCGCGGAGCCGGAAAAAACGCCCGACGCCGAAGAAGAGACCGACAACAACAGACCCGGGGAGTGATTTTCCACAGATCTCTCCGCCAGAGAGTCCATGAGGACAATGACACCGGTCATTGTCCTCGTTCTGTTTCAGGATGATGTTTGCATAACAAGGTGAACTTGTGGAGAAGAGACCAGTGCAGCACAAGCCGCGCACAAAAATCATGGCGGTCCTCAATATCACTCCGGACTCGTTTTCTGACGGCGGCCGCTACAACAACGTTGCCGACGCCTGCGCCCGGGCTGACCGTCTCGTCAGTGAAGGGGCCGACATCCTCGATATCGGCGGCGAATCGACCCGCCCGTTTGCAGATCCGGTCCCGCTTGCCGAAGAGCTGCAGCGGGTGCTGCCGGTCATTGCCGCGATCCGCGCCCGCCATCCTCAGATCCCGATCTCAATCGACACGATGAAGGCGGAGGTGGCGCGCCAGGCACTTGCGGCCGGAGCAACCATCCTCAACGATATCTCGGCCTGCCGTGCCGATGAGGCGATGGCATCAGTTGCCGCCGAAAGCGGTGTGCCGCTGATTATCATGCACATGCAGGGCACCCCGAAGGATATGCAGGTCGCTCCCGCCTACGATGATGTCATCGGCGAGGTGAGCGAATTTTTCCGCGAGCGGCTCACCGCCCTCACCACAGCAGGCGTTGCCGTCGACCAGATAATTCTCGACCCCGGAATAGGGTTCGGGAAAAAGCTCTGCCACAATCTCACGCTGATAAAGCACCTCCACCGCTTTGCCGAATTCGACAGGCCGCTGCTGCTCGCCCACAGCCGCAAACGCTTTCTCGGAGCGATCACCGGTATTGAGGATGAGCGGCAACGCGACGTTGCCACCGCCACGGTGGCGGCTCTCGCCTGTCGCTCAGGAATCGACATGGTGCGGGTTCACAACGTCGCCCTGACCCGTCAGGCACTGCTGGTCGCAGAGGCGGTTGCAGCAGCATAACCGCTGCTGCTGAGGCGTTTTCGAGGGCGCTGTTTTTGAGCCTCTGCGATTCCAGGCGGATAACTTTTCGACAGCGTCGGCGACAGTTGCCACAGGCAGACCTGCCCGCCTCCTTCGGCCTGCGGACAGGCGATAAGAAACCAGAGATAAGAGATAATCTTATTTTTTCTCTACCTGCGAGCCGCCCGCAGACAGTATCCCCGGGAGTGAAGCCTGCGCTTGCATGCAAAAAAATTACAGCCTGATTCCACTAATTTTCTCTTTTTTTGCATAAAAAGACAAAAAATATCATTAAAGATGTTTTTTATTCGCCCTTAGAGAGTCGCCACTTTTCCGTTCCCTCCTGTTATACCGGGTAAAAATAAGTTGAAATTTCTCTGTGATTTGCTAATATCACCCCGAAGATTACTCTTATTTTTACCGCTCTCATGAGTCACTCCAGCCAGACCGAAACAAGAGAAAAAAAGACCACCGCCCGGGTGCGTCTGTTCCCCGGGGACAGTTCTCTGCAGTCGGTTCCTGTGAATACTGCAATCACTTCGGCAGTGTATGCCGAAAAACAGCTGCGCTGGGAGAAGATGGTCAACCTCCTCGCCCACCTTATCAAGGTCCCGGCCTGTATGATCATGCAGCTTCGCCCCGAAGAGATGGTTCTCTTCGCCTCGAGCGAGTCTGCCGACAATCCCTGCGCCACCGGCGAAAGCTACCCGCTCGGAGAAGGGAACTGCTGCGAGGCTGTCTGCGGCGGCAACACCCCGATCCTGGTCGAAGATGCCGCCAGAGACCCGATCTGGCAGAGCACCTCTTTTTTTCGTCATATGACCGCCTGCTACGGCCTGCCGCTCACCTGGCCGAACGGCGATTTTTTCGGCAGCCTCTGTGTTCTCGACTGCAAACCAAACAACTTTGCCGGTAAGACACGGGATTTGATTCACGAGATACACGAGATCCTCCAGGAGGATCTGAGAACCATTCAGGCTGATGCCGCCCTCCGCCAAAAGCAGTCGCAGCATACCGAAAAGATCGCCTATCAGGAGACCCATGACCACCTCACCGATCTCCTTACACCATACGCCTTCAAACATTCGGCCGGGGAGATGCTCCCCTCCCGGCCTGATCCAGTCACCAGGTCAGCGGTCGGCATCCTCAATATCAACCACTTCAAGAAACTCAACCAGCAGTATGGGTACACAGTTGCGGACCAGATCCTGCAGCACGTCGCCGGTCTTCTCGACAAACTGCATACCAACGGCAATATCCAGCTGGCCGGACGGTACGCTGGAGACAAGTTCAGTTTTCTTCTGACCAGAATACACAGTAAGGAAGAGCTGATCGCCGCCCTGCAGCCGCTCTTTAATACCCTGCAGATCCCTCTGCGTCTCGGTGCAGATGATGTCACCATCATCTGCACCACCGGTATCTGTGTCTTTCCTGACTGTGGTCTTGATATTGATGAGCTGATCATGAAGGCCGATCTCATCCAGAGCCGCGCCAGAGAAAAGGGAGGAGTTCACTTTTACGACCGTGCCACCAACGAAAAGATTCAGCGGGAACTGCGGATTCAGCGCTCACTTGAACAGGCCCTCCACGACGGTGAGATCACGGTGCATTACCAGCCGCAGATCAACCGCGACGGGACCCTCGTCAGTGTCGAAGCGCTTGTCCGCTGGAACAGTCCGGCCCTCGGCCAGGTCTTCCCGAACGAGTTCATCCCCATCGCCGAAAACATCAACCTGATCCACGAACTTGGCCTCTATATCTTCGAGACCGCCTGCCGTGATATTAAACCGATCAGCTTTGAGGGCCAGCCACTGAAGGTCTCGGTCAACGTCTCGCCGCACCAGTTCCTTCACCCCGACTTTTACTCGTCACTGACCGCAATTGTCCGCGATACCGGTATTGGCGGAGAACGGATCATTATCGAGATCACCGAGAATGTCCTCCTCGATGACCTTGACAAGGTTCTCCCCATCTTCAACGCGCTGATCGAGTGTGGTTTCGGCCTGTCGATTGACGACTTCGGGACCGGCTACTCTTCGTTAAAGTACCTCAGCAAACTGCCGCTGACCGAGGTCAAGGTGGACAGGAGCTTCATCAATAACATCACCTCCAATCTCCAGGATCAGCTGCTGGTAAAGTCGGTAATTGCGATCAGCGATGCAGGAAAAATTCGGGTTGTCGCCGAAGGGGTGGAGACCGAAAAGCAGGCCGAATGGCTGCTGATGAACAACTGCAAAATTCAGCAGGGGTGGTTCTATGACAAGGCGATGCCGCTTGAACAACTCGTCGAGAAGTACACCCTCAGCAGAGGCAGGGTGCCACAAACCGACATCTTCCTCCGCCATAATCTGATGTCGCTGATGACCGATGACAGGAACAGTGAGTGGGACTCTGAAGCCGCCTGCACCCTCTTCAACACCAGCGTCTTCAAATTCTACGTCAAGAACATCTTTGAGTTCCTTCTCTATATTCACGCCGACAGCGGCAAGGTGATCGGCACCTCGAAATCAGTCGACGGACTGTTTCAGGCCGCAAATTTCGACCAGTTTGCCAGAGAGCACATCTCAACCAAATGTGAACTCAGTGACACCACCTCCTGCGCCCGGCTGCAGCAGATGACAGAGCTCGAATACGTCCTCGAAAAGCTGGCCCTTGAGGACACCCACACCGTTGTTATCCCGCAGCAGAGAGCTGACGGCAGCATCGCCTGCAAGAAAGGCTCCTTCCGCTGGCTCGACCGCAAAAACAGACTGATCATCTTCAGCTGCATCGATATTACCGATGTCTGCTCCCCGCCCAACAGCGAGCTTCTTGCAGCAGTCAACTCCGGTTTGCCTGCTGTTGAAGAACAGTTATGATTTACTCCAGTACCAGATCATAAATGCCCCTGCGATCAGCAGCAGCACCGCGGAAATTTTCTCCATCCACGGCAAAATCCGGCGCAGAGTTCCGACGACCAGCCCTTCGCGCAACACGGCAATGCCGAAGGTCAACGCCAGCATGACGCTGCCGGTCCCGAGGATGTAGCTGATAAAATGCCATAATCCACCCCGGAAATCTCCCTCGGCCAGGGCATTGCCGACGACGATCAGAAACAGCGGCAGGGCACAGCCCATTGAGGCCGCCCCAAAGGCGAGCCCAAACAGGAAAAAACCGCGAACACTGATCTCCCTTGGATCACCGATCTTCTCCGAGATCCGCTGAAAAAAGCCAAAGGAGAGCCTTTTTCCGGCGAGCAGCATCAGCCCCAGCAGAAAAAGCCCGCCACCGACCAGCAGCACCGCCCACGGGACCAACCCCATCAGCCAGCTTCCCCCGGCGGAAACCACCACCCCGACCAGCGCGAAAAGCAGTCCAAAACCGGCAGTCACCACCGCCGCAATCCATACCGCTCTGAACGCACGCCGCCAGAAAGAGTCACCGCGGAACGAGCTGTCGCCGGCGCCAAGGTACAATGTCAGATAGATCGGGAGCATCGTGAATCCACAGGGGTTCACCGCCGCCATCATGCCGACGCCAAAATCGTAACCAAACGGAAGTTTATCGACAAGATTCCACAGCCATTCCATCATCTCTGCATACATAAAAAACTCCATCAGGAAGAGTAGTTCCGCTGTCTGCGGGAAAAATTTTCAATCACTTTCCTTACAATAAACTCTCTTTGCAGAGGGTAAAGCTGAACCAGCATAACATATGCAGCAGTGTGTCCCTCTGCACAAAGGTGTGCTGCCGCCAGGTCAGCTCAATCTAAGCGGAGAGTTCTTCATGTCCGCAGGTACACGATCACAAGCAGCCCGCTCTCGAAGGAGAGTACCATATCATGACGGTTCACTCAGAAAAGAGTAAACAAAAACTGCAGCAACAGCAAAGAGAGAGAGAAGAGGGTTTTTTTGCATCTCCCGGAAATTATGCTATTCTTACCGGGAGAACACGAGGTTGCGAGGAGACCCTGCGATGAAAAAGCTGCCGATCGGCATTCAGACCTTCAGTGAAATCGTAGAAAACAACTACGTCTATGTTGATAAGACCGGTATTGCCACGGATCTGATCGAACACTATAAATATGTTTTTTTGTCGAGACCCCGGCGCTTTGGCAAGAGCCTGTTTCTCGATACCCTGCATTCGCTTTTTGAGGGGAGAAAAGAGCTGTTT
>PDWI01002552.1_pt1 | contig 27667 bp, 25 predicted proteins | sample 1430891 | NCBI WGS metagenome assembly PDWI01 (sample SAMN01162508, study PRJNA174530) | Oral metagenome, whole genome shotgun sequencing project. | biome: Marine environment; feature: Marine mammal; material: Swab sample of the gingival sulcus; isolation source: swab sample of gingival sulcus... | reverse complement strand
TTGTTATTTGAGAACGACAAACGCTTTTTAGAGCAGTTTTAGGAGGTTGTCATGTTAGTGCCATTAAAGTGGTTGAATGAATACGTAAAAGTAGATGATATAGATTTAAAGACTTATCAGTCGGCGATGATTATGTCGGGTTCTAATACCGAGGGCGTGCACGCCGTACTAGATGGAGTGAGCAATGTCGTCGTCGGTCGAATTGAATCAATTGCGCCGCATCCCAACGCCGACAAATTGGTCGTTTGTCAATGCGATGTCGGCGAGCCGGCACTATTGCAAATTGTCACCGGTGCGACCAATATGGTAGAGGGCGATTACGTCGCCGTCGCACTTGACGATTCGACAATTGCCGGCGGCAAAGTAATCAAAGCGGGCGATTTGAGGGGCGAGCGCTCCGAGGGTATGATGTGCTCGTACCAAGAACTCGGCTTTAGCGACAAAGTCATCGCCAAGTCGATGTTAGATGGCTTAATTGTCTTTAAAGATGGCAAGACTCTCGGCCAGCCAATTGGCGAGGCGCTCGGCCTCGACGATCATGTGGTCGACTTTGAAATTACGCCGAATCGGCCGGATTGTCTGTCGATAATCGGCATGGCGCGCGAAACCGCGGTCACCTTTGAGCGCGATTATAAATATCCGAATACCGGTATTTCTAACGCCGTTGGAGAAATCGGCGAAAGGGCAAAGGTTACAATTGACGCGCCCGACAAATGCGCCCGTTACGCTTGCCGATTAGTTGACGACGTAAAAATCGAACCGTCGCCAATTTGGTTGCAGACGCGCTTGATGAAAGCCGGTATGCGGCCGATTAATAACATCGTCGACATTACCAACTACGTCTTATTGGAATATGGCCAGCCGATTCACGCCTTTGATTTGGACTGTTTAGCGGGGGGACAAATCGTCGTCAGAAACGCCAAAGCCGGCGAAGTGATAAAGACTTTGGACGATGTCGAACGCAGTTTGACAGCCGAAATGCTGGTCGTCGCCGACGCCGATAAAGCACAGGCCATCGCCGGCATCATGGGCGGCGCGCATTCGGAAGTCAGTGCGACTACCAAGCGCCTGTTAATTGAAGTCGCCAATTTTGACAAGACCAATATACGCGAAACGTCACGCGTACTCGGCTTGCGCAGCGAATCGTCGTCGCGCTTTGAAAAGGGGATTAGCCCCGAGCTGGTAACGGCTGCGCTGGATCGCGTCTGTCACTTAATCGAACAGCTTTCGGCCGGTACGGTCGTCGGTGGCATGATCGACCAATACCCTAGACCGCAGCAAATTGCGAGCGTCGACGTGCGCGTTAAGCGCATTAACAGTTTAATTGGCGTAAATATAACTGCCGACGCTATGCATAAAATGCTCGAATCGCTCGGCTGCAAGGTTGAGCTCAATAGCGAGGTGTTGCAAGTCGTGCCGCCGTCCCATCGCTTGGACTTGGTGGAGGAAATAGATTTTTGTGAAGAAATCGCCCGCCTTTACGGCTACGATAAGTTGCCGACGACGCAACCGCGCGATCACACAATCGGCAAGTTGACGCCGCGCCAGCGCTTTGTCAAGGATGTTCGCAATCGCATGATTGGCTACGGTTTATCGGAAATCGTGACCTATTCATTTATCGGGCCGAGTGTTATCGACGCCCTCAACGACAACTTTAATCAAAAAATTAAACAAACTGTCGTGATTCGCAATCCGCTCGGCGAAGAGTACAGCGTGATGCGCCCCTCGATGATTCCGGGCGTGTTACAAGTCGTGGCGCGCAATTTAAATCGTCAAATCGACAGCGTCGCCTTATTTGAGATCGGCAACGTCTTTACGGCGGCAGCAGAGCTCGACGGCGAACCGCACGAAACCGAAAAGCTAATCGCGGCAATCGCCGATCAAGAAAAAGATTACTTTAATTTAAAATGGGTGGTCGATTCACTGCTCAGCGCGTTCAATATCGGAGGCATCAGCTATGAAGCCGATCGCGCGCACGGCACCTTTCACCCGGGACGCTGCGCCAAATTGACGCTGAACGGCGAATACCTGGGACACGTCGGTCAGATTCACCCGACTGTGCAAGCGGCCTTTGGCGTGCCCAAAGCCGTCTACGTCGCAGAGTTGGACTTGGATAAACTTTTCGCCGCACACAATGCCGACATCGTCTATAAGCAGTTGCCCAAGTATCCGTCATCTTCGATGGACGCCGCATTTGTCGTCGATGCGCATATTACACATCGCGACATGGTGACGGCAATTGAAAAGTTTGGCGGCGAATACTTGGTAGGCGTCGAACTGTTTGACGTCTACAGCGGCGATCAAGTAGCTGAAGACAAAAAGTCGATGGCCTATAAATTGACGTTTAGAAACGATCGCCGCACTTTAGTCGACGAAGATATCAAACAGTCCTTTGATGCGATTTTAAAGGGATTGTCAGCATCGCTAAACGCCGTTTTGCGGTAGCGCCGCCGTGCGCTAAATCGCAACGACTTAGTTAATCTGAATCGTTTGGGATGCGTTTTAGAAGGCTCTAAACGATCTCGGTTTGAGGAGTATTAAATGACTGATAAAAATAAATTAACCGTAAAAATATATGGTAATGATTACAAACTCGTTAGCGATGACCCCAAGGATTACATGAAAAACGTCGCCCGCTACGTCGATCAGCGCATGAACGAAATCGCTCAAAACAACAAAAAGTTTTCGTCGTCGATGGTCGCGGTATTGACCGCACTGAATATCGCCGACGATCACTTTCGCTTAAAAGAGGCCTTTGACGCCCTGCGCAGTGAGGCCAGCGCGGCGACTGCACCCTATGCTTTTCAACAGGCGCATTCGATCGACGTCGAAACGGAGAAGAAAGCGCAGGATTACGAGGCCATAGGCAAAGAGTTTAAGCGCGTTTTGGACAGCGCCACGCACTATCAGCGCGAGCTGGAAGACGTCAAAGACAAGCTCCGACTGTTGAGCTACGAATTGGAGCGGAAGGCGCGCGCACTGGACGATTCCAACGACAGAATTGCCGAATTAGAAGGCGAGCTGAAAGAGATAAGAGGATAGTATGCACGAAATACTCGCGCCGGTCGGCAATTTAGAGATGTTATCCGCCGCGATTGACGCCGGCGCCGATGCCGTATATTTGTCCGGCCCACAGTATGGCGCCAGAGCCAAAAAGGCCAATTTCAGCTTTGCGGAACTGGAATTGGCCGTTTGGCGCGCCCATTTAATGGACGTCAATGTCTATTTGACGGTCAATACGCTGATTAAAGAGGCCGAGCGCAGCGCTTGCGAACGCTATCTCGATCGGGTGGTTGCAATTGGCGTCGATGCGATTATCGCACAGGATTTGTCGGTCATCGCCTATTTGCGGCGGCACTATCCGGATTTTGCGGTGCACGGCAGTACGCAGATGTCGCTCTACAATCGGCGCGGTCTATTAAATGCCAAAGAATTGGGCTTGAGTCGCGTCGTCGCGGCTAGAGAATTGACGCTGCACCAATTGAAGTTGCTCTTCGCCGCCGACTTGCCGGAAGTCGAAGTATTTGCGCACGGCGCGATGTGCTATGCCTTTTCCGGCGCCTGTCTGCTCAGTAGCTTTAACGGTGGGCGCAGCGGCAATCGCGGCCAGTGTGCGCAGAGTTGCCGTTTGAACTATTCAATCGACAAGGCATCCGGTCACTTGCTCAGCATGCGTGATTTGTCGACGATAGACACTGTCGCCGAATTGCTAAAATATCCAATTAGCGCGCTTAAAATAGAAGGCCGGCTGCGCAGTGCCGACTACGTCTACCACACTGTTTTGGCCTATCGTAAGGCGCTTGCGGGGGCGAGTCGAAAACAGCTTAAACCGCTGATTGAAAATATGTACAGCGCCTTTAACCGCACTTATTCGAGTGGTTATTTGTGGGATGATAAAGTGCGCTTAAATGTCAAACAGGCCACTAATCTGGGCAAAATGATTGGCGTCGTGCAGGGCAATGCCGGAAAATTTCACTTAAAAATTAAACTGCACGACGATTTACATGTTGGCGACGCGCTCAAATTCAGCGATGGGAATTTTTCAGCTGGAACGGAAGTGTTCAACATTTATTGCAATCGTCAAAAGGTAAACTGTGCGAGGGCCGGTCAAATCGTTGCGATTGACTATCGCAAAAAATTAAAACCCGGTTTAAAAGTCTATCGGACGCGATCGGCGGCGCTCAGTGCAGCGCGTCAAGGCGATTTTGCCAAAAGGCGCATTGCCGTCGACATGACGCTTTCCGTCGATCGACAATACGCCGTCCGTTTGGAATTGGATGACGGCGCCAACCATATTGTCGTAGACGCCGTAATGGCGGCTGAAATCGTACAAAACCGGCCGACCGAGCAAGCCGCCGTAGAAAAGCAGCTAAGTAAACTGGGCGATACGCCCTTTTACCTAAAAACCTGTAAACTGCAGGCGGCACAGCCCTTTTACGCATCGGCAAAGGCACTCAATCAATTGCGCCGCAACGCCGTTGAGCAATTGATTGCGAGGCGCACGGCGCGCCCTATACCGCATAAGCTAATGATCGAAGCAGATTTGCCCGAAATCGATTTGACGCTACCGCGCATCGTCTGTAAAGTGACGACTGCCGAACAGTATGAGGCATTGTGCGATTACGACGTCGAACTATACAGTGCTGATGACGATTTGGCGGCGCTCTCTGAAACGCACAGGGTCTGGCGGCCGTTTAGTCAGCTGCATACTGCTGCCGCGCCAAAGCAAATTGTTCCCGGTTTAAACCACGTCGCCGGTACAGCTGATTACTTACTGGATGAACACAGTCAGATTATGAATGTCGCTGCCTACGATCAGTTGCGCGCATTGGGCGTCGCCGATATCACACTTTCGCCGGAGGTGGCGCGCGCAGAGGCCTTAAAAATATGCCAACTGCGTCCCTTTAGACTCTTTTGTTACGGTAAATTGCCCTTGATGTACGCCGCGACTTGCCCCAAGCGGGAAGGCGGACAAGACTGTGGCAGTTGCAGTAAGAGTTTTAAAGTGAAGAGCGATCAAATGACGACGATGCACGTCGTTTGTCGTAATTATATACTGACCTATTACACGGATAAACCGATAATAAATGATTGGGCCTGGCGAAATAAACGGCAAACGCTGCTGTTGTCTTTTAGCGATGAAGACGGCGCGACGACGCGGCGCATCGTCGCAGCAGCTATCGCCGGACGGGAAATCTAGTCATTTTGGATGCGGCGAATAATCGAGCATTGAGGTGAGCTATGAATCAAAAAACACTGCGAATATTGGAATACGATAAAATTAAAACTATGCTGCGCGATTACTGTGTATCGCATCGGGCCAAGTTGGCCTGCGACGCGCTAGAGCCCTTTAAAACTAAGCTCGAAGTGGAACGCGCACTGGACGAAACGACTGAAGCCTTCAACGCACTCGTTAAAAAAGACGTACACGTCGGCGCCATCGGCGATGTCGACTACGCCCTTAAAATGGCCGAAATTGGTTCGTCTTTAAATGCCGCACAACTGTTGCAAATGAACGATTCGTTGCGCACGGCGCGCAATTTAAAAAAGTACATCAATGACATCGCGGCCAATTTCTGCGAGGTGCCGATTCTATCGGGTTACGCTTTAACGATTGGTAACTTTTCGGCAATTGAGTCGGAAATCGAGCGCTGTATTGTTTCCGAAACGGAAATTTCTGACGCGGCGTCTGCGCAGCTCAGGCAGATCAGGCGCAGCAGCGAACAAAAACAGGCGCAAATCAGGTTGCGTTTAGACAGCATGATTTCGAGCAGTAATATGCAAAAGTACTTACAGGACAGTCTGATTACAATTAGGCAAGACCGCTTTGTCATCCCCGTCAAATCGGAGCACAAATCGCATATTAAGGGCATTGTTCACGACCAGAGCGGCAGCGGAGCAACATCCTATATCGAACCGATTGCAATCGTCAATTTAAATAATGAACTGCGCGAACTGGCAATTGCCGAGCGCCGTGAAATCGAGCGCATACTGCTCGAAATCAGTCAAATGATCGCAGCTGAGGCAGATCGGATTCGCATGACGCTGAGCGCCTTGACCAGATTGGACTTCATTTTGGCAAAGGGAAAATTGAGTATTGCGCTACGCGGCGCTGCGGCGCAAATTAACGATGCCCATAAAATTGTTATTAAAAACGGCAAACATCCGCTGATTGCAAGACAGTCAGTCGTACCGATAACTTTTTACATCGGTGAAGACTTCACCAGTTTACTGATAACGGGGCCGAATACCGGCGGCAAGACGGTCACTTTAAAGACGGTTGGCTTGTTTTCGCTGATGACGCAGAGCGGCCTGCACATACCGGCCGATCACGGCTCGACATTTCCAATATTTGAGGGCGTCTACGCCGACATCGGCGACGAACAATCAATTGAACAGAGTCTGTCGACGTTTAGTTCACATATGAAGAACATCGTCGACATTATCGATCGCGTCGATAGACGCACTTTGGTATTGTTTGACGAACTGGGTGCCGGCACCGACCCGACGGAGGGCGCTGCGCTGGCGATGGCTATTTTGAACGACGTCAAGTCAAAGGGGGCGCTCAGCGTCGCCACGACGCACTATTCTGAATTAAAGCACTTCGCCTTGGCAACTGCCGGTTTTGCCAACGCCTCAGTCGAATTCGACGTCGTCACGCTATCGCCGACCTATCGTCTTTTGATTGGCGTGCCGGGCAAGTCAAACGCCTTTCAAATCAGTAAAAAGCTGGGTTTGAACGAGGCGATTATCGCCAGCGCCAACCGCTTAATCGACAAGGAAAACATCGCCTTTGAAGAGGTGCTCGGCGCCATCGAAGAAAATCGTCGACAGTCTGAAGCGGCACGCGACGAGGCAATTCGCTTGAAATTAGAAGCCCAAAAAATAAATGATAAGGCGGTCGACAAGCAGCAACGCGTAGAGGCGCAGCGCAATCGCGTACTGAAGGAGGCCAAAGAAGAAGCGCGTCATTTGATTAAGCAGACGCGCGCCGAAGCCGATGCCCTATTGCGCGAATTAAAAGAAATGCGACAGAATATAGACTTTGACAATAGGCGATTTGAACAAATTCGCAGGGATTTAAAGCGTAAAGATAAGGCGCTCCAACCCAGTCTGGAAAGGCAGGAGAGCGGCGCTATTCCAAAGCGTTTAAAAATCGGGCAAGAAGTGATGATCGCCACTTTGGGTCAGCGCGGGGCGGTCCTCAGTTTACCGGATGGGCGCGGCGATGTGCAGCTGCAAGTCGGCATAATGAAGATGAATGCCAACATCGAGGATTTGCGTATCGTCGAGCAGAGCGGCGCCGCCAAGCAACGCGCAAAAGCCAAGCGGGCGGCTCGGGATGTCAGCGCACACGTCGTCAAGCGAGAAATCGATTTGCGCGGTCAAACGCTCGACGAGGCGGAGCTCAATTTAGATAAGTATTTGGATGACGCGGCACTCTCTAGGCACGATGAAGTAACTGTTATTCACGGCGTCGGCACAGGTGTCTTAAAGCGCGGCTTAAACGCCTTTATGAAACATCATCCACACGTTAAATCAGTGCGTCCCGGCGCCTTCGGCGAAGGCGGCGCAGGCGTTACGATTGTAAAAATTAAATAACGAGGTCATTTTATCGAGGTGCTGTATAAAAAGTCGGGTTGACAAATCCCACTAAGAGGAGTAGGCTAATAGAGTTGTTTGTTTACAGTTGGAGGAGTCAAATGAATAATCCGTTAATTATTGCAGTATCGTTATTTGTTCTCACTTATTTGTTAATCGTCACCGAAAAGTTTAATCGCACGGCGGTCGCGATGTTTGGTGCAATTTTAATGTTGGTATTTCATGTCGAATATCAGGAATTGGCATTTGATTATATCGATTTGAATACCATCTTCTTGTTGATTGGCATGATGATTATTGTCGGCATTATGAGGCGAACTGGCATATTTGAATACTTGGCTATTCGGATGGCTAAATTAGTAAAGGGCGATCCTTGGCGCATCGTCTTGTTGTTTTCGGTGTTGACTGGCGTATCTTCGGCCTTACTCGACAACGTTACGACGATTTTGTTAGTCGTGCCGGTGACGATCGTAATCGCCGAGGCGCTCGACTTAAATCCGATTCCCTTTTTAATACCAGAAGTCTTAATTGCCAATATCGGCGGTACGGCGACACTGATTGGCGACCCGCCCAACATCATGATCGGCAGCGCCACCAAACTGGGTTTTAACGACTTTTTAATCAACCTTTCGCCGGTCGTCGTGATCACCGTCATACTCAGTTTATTTGCCCTCAAGTTCGTCTACAAGGCAAAATTGGTCAGCGCTGAAGAAAAAAGGCAAAAAATCATGAATATGGACGAACAGATTGCAATAAAAGATAGAGTTTTGCTATACAAATCAATTGCGGTACTGGGCATCACCATCCTCGGCTTTTTACTGCACCAGTTTTTGGGCTACGAATCGGCTACGGTCGCCTTGTTTGGCGCCGGTCTGCTGCTGTTGATCAGCAAATGTGACCCGGAGGAAGTACTCGCCGAAGTGGAGTGGAGTACGATATTCTTCTTCGCCTCGCTATTTATCTTAGTCGGCGCACTCGAAGAAGTCGGCGTCATCGAATTTTTGGCGATGAAGTTAATTGCCGTAACTGGCGGCAACATGTTGTTTACGGTGATGGTCATCTTGTGGGGGTCGGCGATTGCCTCGGCCTTTCTCGACAACATTCCATTTGTCGCCACGATGATTCCACTGATTCAGAATATGGGTAAATTGGGCGGCATGGACGTTACGCCGCTGTGGTGGGCGTTGGCGCTGGGCGCTTGTCTGGGTGGCAACGGCACCATGATTGGCGCATCTGCCAACGTCATCGTCGGCGGTTTGCTCAGTAAATATGGTTATAAATTATCTTTTTGGGACTTTATGAAGGTCGGATTCCCAATTATGCTGTTGTCAATAGTCATTTCCAGTGTGTATATGGTCGTCGTTTACTTGTAGGAGGATGAAATGAGAAGGTTAGTCCAAGCAGAAGTTAAAATTAACGCCATGAAATTGAGACAGATGGGCGGTGACGTCACTGTTATCAACAGTAAGATGTGTTTTGTTAAGTTCGATGTCGGCGGCTTAAAAGTGTCGTATGCCTATAATATAAACAAGAAGGGCAAGTACTTTTTGGAGCGCATTCAACCCTATCCGTTGCCAGTTAAGGAATTTGAACGCGAAGAAGCTTTAGTCGACATCATCGAAGTCGACTTGGAGCAGTTTAAAAATGCGGCCAAGAGCCACAATATTGACGCGTTCATCGAAATTATCCGGAAACTGCACAGCTTACTCAATAAGTTTGAAGATTTGTTTTTATATTACAATGTGCCGGAAGAGGAGAATAATATTATTTCCGCTAAGTTGGACGAGGTCGAAGGCGAAATTGAAAAGACCAAGCAGGTAGCCGAACGACTGTACTACAAAAAGGACCCCGACAATCTGTAAGCGCGTCTTTTTTATCACCTTAAGCTGCTTCGCGTCAGGTCGCCGTCGCCGATAATCCAATCGCCGTTATAGCGGCGGCGCAATGCCTCTAGTCGCATTGCGTAGTGGTTGACGACGGCATCGATGATTGCGTCGGCGTCATCGTAGCGCAGCATTAAAAAGACGTCAAAACAATAGCTGGTCTGACGGGTCGACTGCATTATGCGCAGATCGACGGTTATCGCAAGATCGCCAATGGTAACCCGGTAAGCGGCCGCTGCCGACTCTAAATTACAATCCGAAAAATCTGCGACGGTTTCTATGATGTAGTCTGATCGCTCGCTCCATTCGGTGAAGGCGGCACGACTTCTAAACGGCTTAATTATGCGATTGAAATTTGTGTTGACGCGTTGCTTTAATAATTTATAGGGCATTGTAACCTCCGATGTGCTTTGCCGAACTCATTTTATACTATCATACAGTATTTAGTCAAAAAGTGAAATAGTAGAGGGGATTCCGTTGCAAAAAAGTTCAACGCAAAAGTTGACGACATTGTCACTGCTGCTGGCAATTGCCATAGCGCTCAACTACTTTGAGAGATCTATTCCAATCAGCACGACGATACCCGGCATTCGTCTGGGACTGGCCAACGTCGTGTCTTTAATATGCCTGCAATTTTATGGCTACAAAGACGCATTTTTATTGGTCGTTTTAAGGACGGTTTTAAGCGCTTTCTTCTACGGTAGCTTGTCGGCACTGATGTTTTCGCTGGGCGGCGGTTTATTTGCACTGACGGCGATGTCGGCGCTGTGGGCGGCGAGAGGCGACCGCTTATCGACGATTGGCATTAGCGTGGGGGGGGCAATATTTCACAACGTCGGCCAAGTGACGGTGGCCTTTTTTATCTTGGCAACGCCCGCAATCTGGTCATACCTGCCTTTTCTACTGGTATCCGCTGTCGTCACGGGCATTCTAACTGGCGTCGTGGCAGAGCGCGTCGCCGGCTATCTGCAAAAGCACATTAAATAATACGGGTTAATAGAACATTAAAACTGCATTAGACCAATTGTTTGGCGCACTCTAGCGTGGTAGGATTATAGCGTGATTAAGGTGTAAACCGAGCTGAACGATTGGATATTACAGTGAAAAAAAAGAGTAGATCTTCGGGTGCGATAATACTGCTGTGCGGCACGCTGCTGCTGCTTTATCAATTGAATATATTAGGTTATCAGTTGATTAATTCACTGATGATTTTTTGGCCGCTCTTCATCATTGTCATCGGCATCGACATCGCCTTTAATGTGCGCTTTATAAAGATTACGGCATGGGGGATAGCACTATTTATCATTTTATTTTTTAGCGTTTACGGAAAAGATTTCCAGTTTTACAACGATAGAGTTAGCGTCTACAGTCGAGCCAAGACTATCGACATGAACGAAATCAATCATCGCCAATTCGATAAAACCGAGCAGGGGCGCGGCAATCTCGAAATTTCCAGCTTTTCGCAAAAAATAGCTATAAAGTCGACCGATGCTGCCGATATTATCAGCGAGGATTCGATTGATTTTAGCTTTCGTAAACGGGCGCATCAAATCGACTACAGTTGCGATGTCTTTCGCGTTAAGAAGAGTCAGGACGACGGCGTAGCACCACTTTATTTATCGGATGAAAAAGTTTGGCAGCTCGACTTTTCTTCAGCCGACATCGATTTAATTGTAGACGACCGCGACTTGGCGATTGAAAATATGAATTGCTCGGCGGCTGAAGTTTCTGTCGACTACACTTTTAGCGGACAATACCCGACGGAAGTACAAATCGACGCCTTCAAAGCCAATGTTACAATTTACGCCAATCGACAAGTGCCGTTAAAGGTGAAAACGGATAGTATTTACCGCAAATTTAACGTCGACGGCAAAGCGATTGAGCGCAACGCGTTTGTTTCAGAGGGTTATCGAAGGGGTGAACCCTGTGTGTTGGTCGTCGTCGATGCGCTAAATAGCGACATCAATATTATCTTTGAACAGGAGTGATGTGGTTGAGTTAGACGTTTGCAAAATAAAGGATTGAATTTATCTATTATTTCAGCTATAATGCGTTTGTACTAAAAACGTAACCATTTAGTCGAAAGGTAAGATGCCGTGTCATCTCGATCGATAAGCTTATAAAGTGGCGTGATCTCGCCTTTAAACCGGAGGTTTCTTTACGGCTACGCCTTCGCTCGAAATGGCAATTGACTTAATAGTTACCTGAAAACACTTAATGAGAATCGTGAGCAAGGCGCGATGAAAGGAGACGAAAATGTATAAAAAAATTACGGTGTTATTGCTAGTTGCAGCATTGGTTCTTGCCGGCTGCGCGGGCGAAGAGAAATTGACTGCCAAGGAAACGCTGGTCAAGGTTATGACTAAGTCGACCGAAATTGAAAACCTCGGCGCGGACATGAACATCGTCATGAATATGAAATTTGACGAAGACAAAATGGGTGACAACGCTCAAGCTATCGCCATGCTCGACATGTTTAAAAATATCGAGTTGGGTCTAAAGTTTGACGCTCAAAACGTCAAGTCGGATTTCGAAATGTCTTTTGATGGCAGTTTAAACTTGAACGGCATGGCCTTTATGGTCGACGGTTACGTTGACAAAGAAATGGCCGCAATTAATTATCCGATGATGGGCAAGTACATTACAGCTAATTTCAAAGATATCATCGCGCTCGCCAATGAGGACGGCGATGTCGTATTAGACGATAATTTAGTCGAAAATATCATCGCCGATTACAATGCAGTATTTGTTCCGAAATTGTTGAGTATTTACACTGACTCGCTCGCCGAAGAAGATGTAAAATTAGTCGAAGACTACAAATTTATGGTCGACGGTAAAGAAGAGACTAAGAAGGCCATCGTATTTACGATTACGCCGCAGCGCATGGTCGACATGTCGATGGACTTATATAAAAAACTGGCTGTAGACGAAGATGTTTACAACGCCCTAAAGAAGTATAACATTCCGGACTTCCCGACTGAATTTGAAGAGTACAAAGCGGAGTTAAACGACAAAATCGATTTACTTGAAAACGATAAATCCGATGTCAATTTGGATGATGTCTTTAAATCATTCAACTACGATATGGCAATGTCTTACGACGAAAACTATCGTATGCAGTTCATAAAGGCGACGATGTCCGCAACGATTGACTCGGAAGAAGAAATCGGCGAAATCAGCTACGAATACAAAATAGACGGCGCCTACAGATATGATGGCATCACTGCTGTCAAGCCGGAATTAACCCAAGAAAACAGCATGGACATTATGACATTGTTGCAAGGCGGCATGTAGATCGATAAACGAAATCGATAACTAAGACGAAAAACCCGGTATACTCAAGCGCTGGCCTGATGTACCGGGTTTTAGTCATCGACGCAATAGTTTTATTGGAGATTGAATGAAGAATGTTTTAATGGCGATGAGCGGTGGCGTCGACAGTGCAGCGGCGGCTAAAATCCTGTTGCAATCCGGTTGTCGGGTTAGCGCTGTGACGATGCTTTTGAGCGACGCCGATGAGGTTTCCGCCGAACGCGCTGCACAGACTTGCAAGTTACTCGGCATAAAACACCGCGTCGTCGATTTTACTGCGAACTTTAAAGCGCTGGTAATCGAACGCTATATTGCCGATTACAGAGAGGGTTTAACGCCAAATCCATGTATGGTTTGCAATCAAAAGATCAAGTTTGGATTGCTCTACGAGTACGCCCAAAGCATCGCCTGTGATTACTTGGCGACGGGGCACTACGCGCGAATTGTCGAGTTTGCCGGGCGCCGCTACATCGCCCGCGCCAAGACCAAACGACGCGATCAATCTTACTTTTTATATCATTTAAATCAAACTAAATTGCGGCGCCTGCTGTTGCCCTTGGGGACCTATAAAGACAAGTCGGAAGTCATTGCGATTGCCACGGCATTGGATAAATCGCTGCTCGATCGCTCTGAGAGCGTTGGCGTATGCTTTGTAAACGGCGTCGACTACGACACTTGGCTGGGTGCAGAATTGAGCGATTTAAGTGGACAAATCGTCGACCAAAACGGCGCGATTGTGGGGAGGCATGAGGGCTATTACCGCTATACAATCGGCCAAAAGCGCAATCTGCCGGCGCCTTTGCCAAAGGATTACTGCGTGTTGAGGATAGACGCCATGCGCCATCGCCTAATCGTCGGTCCCGAGGCCGAATGCTATTCAAAGCGCATTGTGCTAGATGAATGCCACTTTAACGAGGCGCTCGACGCGCGGCGCAGCTATCGCATAAAAATTTTTAATTGGGGCTATTTTTTAGAGGGGCGGGCAATTGATAACAGGACATTAAACGGCACCGTTGAAATTTTCTTTAAAGAACCGGTGCGCGCAGTAGCTGCGGGGCAATACGCCGTGTTATACGACGATTGTGATAGACTTTTAGGGGGTGGCCGCATCCGCTGCAGTTAAATTGTAAAACTGACTTTATATTTCATTCGTTATATGATAGAATGAACCCAGTGGTGTGTCTACACCACAATTAATCTACAATTTAGCAGCTGTTAAAACAATTTTAACAATTATCTTGTATAGTGATTGTAGGTTATGCGATATACGGAGGCACATATGCGCAATCGAACTTGCGATATTCTAATACTGACGGCATCATTTGGCAATGGACATCATTCGGCGACAAATGCACTAATCGAAAAACTGGAATCGCTCTTCCCCTATATGCATGTGGAATCGGCCGATTTATTCGAAGTCGTCAGTCCCAAATTAAAAGATTATTTCAGCGACACTTACAATATATTGACAAAGTCAAAATTGCCGCTCTACAATGGTTTTTATCAACTGCGCAACAGCAAAGACAACCTAGTGGACGATATTGTTCTAAAGTTATATTATAAAAAATTTGACGCCTTTGCCAAGCAAAAGAGCCCCAAGATGATCATCTCCGTCTTTCCGACCTGCGCTCAATTTGCCAGTCACTACAAGCAGGTTTGGGCGGGCAATTTGAAGACGGTAACGGTCATCACCGACGTCGTGGCGGGTTGGGAGTGGATACATGGCAATACGGACATGTATTTTGTGCCATCTGCCGACGTCAAGCGGGAATTGGTTAAAAAGGGCATTTCCAGCAAGCGCTTGCTGGTCACCGGCGTGCCGGTCAGAGCGGCCTTTGAGATGACGCGCACCAAACACAAACATCGCAAAAACGTTTTGATTATGGCGTCGTCGATGGGCAAAATCAGCTTTACCCAATCGTTTCTGAACAAACTGTCCAAGATGCCCTATGGCTTTACGATTGTGGCCGGCCGCAACGAAGACTTAATCACTACGCTGGCACTACTCGATATACCGGACAACATCAAAGTGCTCAGCTTTACCAAGGACATACCGAAATTGATGCAGGATTCCGATTTGATCATCACTAAGCCGGGTGGCGCGACTATTTTTGAGGCGATTGAAAGCAATTTACCAATGCTAATCAAGTCTTCCGGCGTCGGACAGGAAATATTTAACGAGGCTTTTATAAATAAGTACGGCTTTGGCGATTCGTTTAAGTACGACCGCGAAATATACGAAAAAATCGAATCGTTACTGGGCAATGAGAGTTATGCGGATCGCATTATCGCGAATATGAATAACTTTAAATCGAGCATTGTGAAAAATGAAGCCTATATTCAAATAATGAAGATGATCAAGCCGGAATTTGCGGATTTGTCGATATGAAAAAAATGTTGAGATTGGCGCTCTTACCGTTGTTGATAGCAATTACTTTTTACTTGTTATTGCGCGGCCAGAACCCCCAAAAAATTGTCGATACGATTCGCGGACTATCGATCAACTATCTACTATTGGCTTTTTTAGCCATGTTGTTATACTTGTTGTTAGAGGCGTTGATGATTAACGCCTTGACCAATTTAGAAAAACCTGTGACGACGCTTTCTAAATCATTACAATACATGTTCGTAGGACAATTCTACTCGTTGATTACGCCATTTGCCAGCGGCGGCCAACCGATGCAGTTGTTGATGATGATGCGCGATGGCGTAAAACCCAGTTTGGCAACAGCTGTCTTAGTCAATAAGTTCTTATACTTCCAAGTGGGCGTGACGCTGTATTCAATCGTCCTTTTTTTATTTAATTGGCAAAATCTGGTCACTTATTTTATAGCTACAAAGGGCTTAATCGCCATTGGCATCACATTTAATGCGGTCGGCTTGTTTTTAATCATCGCGTCGATTTACAATTCCTTTATGATAAAGGGGTTGGTTCGCACAATCGCCGCCCTTATGCGCAAGTTCAACGTTTCGGAATCGCGCGTTAGCCATTTTGAGGTTCGCTGGATTAAAGAAATAGACGATTTCGCCAACAGCACGCAGATGCTCTTAGTACACAAAGACATCATCCTGAAATTGACGGTTATGACGCTTTTGCAACTGACCGCTTTTTTCGGCATCACTTATTTTGTCTACCGCGCCTTTGGGCAAATTGACAAGGGCTTTGTCGAAGTCGTGGCACTGCAGTCGATTTTGTACATGTCGATTTCGCTGATACCGGCACCGGGTAGCGCCGGCGTCGCCGAAGGCGGCTTTTATATGATTTTTCAGTCACTTTTCCCAATTGGCACTGTGACCAGCGCCATTTTAGTCTGGCGCGGCATAACATATTATTTAAACTTACTGTTCAGCGGCGTCGTGACCGTTTCAGCTACGGCGTACCGCACGATTAAGAGTTAGGAGGCAACATGAATTTTAGCGAATTACAGCCCGCCCGAGTCTGGCATTACTTTTCGGCAATCAGTCAAATTCCCAGGGAGTCGGGCAATGAAAAAGCCGTTTCGGACTACCTTTACAACGCGATTTCCAATATGGGCATCAAGGCAATGCAAGAGCCCTGTGGCAACGTAATCGCCTACAAGCCGGCCGCTGCCGGTTACGAGCAGTCTAAAACTGTCATCTTACAAGGTCACATGGACATGGTGTGCGTCAAAGATGACGATTCCAATCACGACTTTGAAAACGACCCGATCGAACTGATTGTAGAAGGCGATTTACTAAAGGCCAACGGTACTACTTTGGGTGCTGACAACGGCATCGCAGTCGCCATGGCGATGGCTATTTTGGAAGACGACACTCTCAGTCATCCGGCCTTGACCGTATTGTTTACGACTTCTGAGGAAACTGGTATGGATGGGGCGATTGCACTCGATCCGGCCAATTTGCCGGGCGACATGTTAATTAACTTGGACTCCGAAGAAGAGGGCTATTTGTTGACTTCCAACGCCGGCGGCGCCAATGTCGACCTGCACCTGCCAATCGACTGGGAAAATGCCAGCTACGACAACTTCTATCAAATCGGCATAGAAGGGCTAAAGGGTGGACACAGCGGCGTCGAAATCGATAAAATGCGCGCCAATGCGATCAAGTTAATGGGTAGATTGCTGAGCCAGCTGAACCCCGATAGATATGAAATCAGCGCCATTGCGGGCGGCGAAAAGATGAATGCAATCGCCAATAGCTGTACTGTTAAAATTTGCACGGCGGCCAGTGTCGAAGAGCTGCTGGCCTTACTGGAGCCAATTGAAAAAATATTTAAAGATGAATACGCCGTCGCCGACCCGGGGCTGAAAATTAGCTTTCAGCGCTGCGAACAGTCAGTTAAAGTGTACAACAGACAAACTGTCGACGCGTTGATTAGCGCGCTGTTATTGTTACCGCAAGGCGTACAGACGATGTCGCAGAGCATCGACGGCTTGGTCGAAAGCAGCAATAACATCGGCGTCATCTCACAGGACGAAGTAAAAATCACCATCGTAAACGCGCTGCGCAGCTCGGTGGCGTCATTAAAGGAATTGATCTGTACACAGATATTTACTATAGCCGATTTGGTCAAAGCGACCGCCGAACGCTACGCCGACTATCCGGAGTGGTCGTATCGCATCGATTCGCCCTTGCGCGATAAAATGCTGGAGGTCTATCGCGCCATGTACGGCAAGGAAATGGTCGTGCAAGCCATTCACGCCGGATTGGAATGCGGTCTATTTGCCGAAAAGATGCCCGAACTCGACATGGTCAGCATTGGGCCGGATATGTGGGATGTTCACTCGCCGCGCGAGAGGTTATCGATTTCGTCTACCGAGCGCAGCTATCAGTATTTGCTGGAAGTGCTAAAGAATTTAAAAGCATAATTCTGCAACAATAAAAATTCGATTTTTCAATGGATTAACTATGAATAAATATGGCTTACTGGGTGGGCGCATCGACTATTCGCTTTCGCCCACCATTCACCAAGTGATAAATCGTCAGTTTGACGTTTCGGCGAGCTACCAAATCTATGACGATAGTCGTTCGCCAGAACTCATAATGGCCGATATTAAAAGACGAAATATCAGCGGTTTCAACGTGACGATTCCCTACAAGCAGCTGATTATTCCGCATTTGGATTGTCTGACTAGGCGGGCTGCTAAAATGGACAGCGTCAACACCGTCACGCGCATCAACGGTAGGTACGTTGGCGACAACACCGACTCGTCGGGCTTTGCGGCGATGTTAAAGCGCAATAATCTATCGCTCAAGAATAAAAAAGTATTAGTTTTGGGCGCCGGCGGCGCCGCCAATGCCGTGGTCGATTGGGCGATTCAAAGCGATGCCAACATGGTGTTAATATATAACCGCACGCGTCTGCGCACCAACCAATTGATGATTCGCGCCAAGTCGACTTATCAATTCGACAATATCATGAGCGTCTTTGACTATCATGGATTGGTCGTCGACGTCGTCGTCAACGCGACGCCTTTGGGCGCTGCGCAGTACCGCGATGAGGCGGCCTTTAACCCGACCGTAATCGACGCTTCGACGTATGTCGATTTGGTCTATCGACCGCGCTGTACGGTGGCGATGCGCGCCGCCAAAGACGTTGGCATGAAAGTAATCGGCGGTCTGGATATGTTGGTGTATCAAGCGGTCGAGTCGGCCAGTATATGGCATGGTTTCAGCTACGAATGCGCTGACGTCGAAGAGATTATTTGCAATGTACGAGAACTTGTATACAATTAAAGAACAATCGCTCTTTGGGAAGGTTTGCGAACTGACGGCAGGCAAGCGTTTTTTTGTCGTCTACGACGCCCTGTTGAGCGATTTACACAGTCCGAAAATTGTCGATTTAATCGCAGCTCAAGAATGCGTTGGCAGCATTTCAGTTGCGGTTTCGGAACAGAGTAAAACACTGGAAGGCGTCGCTAGAATCTGTCACCAAATGCTGCAATCCGCCGTTGGTCGCGCCGACATTATCGTTGCAGTGGGCGGCGGCGTGTTGACTGATATGGCGGGATTTAGTGCCGCAATCTACAAGCGCGGCATCGCTTGGTTAGCTGTGCCGACTACTTTAATCGGCATGGTAGATGCCGCTATCGGCGGCAAGACGGCAGTCAATACAGCTTGGGGAAAAAACAGTTTAGGCAGCTTTCACCTGCCGCAGGCGGTAATTTTGGATAAGTCTTTTTTGACTACGCTGTCAGATGAAGAGTGGCAAAATGGCCGCGCCGAATGCCTTAAGTACTGTTTTTTGGACGCGCGCTTTAAACTGGTCGATAATATGGCTGAATTAAGTGCATTCAAGCGCTATGTGGAAAATTACATCGAGCGCTTTGCCAGCTATAAACAGGCGCTCGTCGCGCGCGATTTAGAAGACCACGCAATGCGCCGCATATTGAACTTTGGCCATACTTTTGGTCACGCTTATGAAAGCGCCTATAGTTATAGAGGGCTTCGTCACGGCGAAGCCGTTATGTTGGGCATGCAAGTAGCGCTGTACATTTCGCGGCAAGTCTGCGCTTTAGATAAAGCCGTATTGGCAGACTACAGCGCTTGGCTAAAAGTGCAGCCGCATTATCGCGCAATCGAAAAATTGCCGTTCAGTCAACTGGTCGATTATCTGGTCGGCGACAAAAAAGCGCACAATGGCGCCGTCGTCATGGTTTTACTTGAGGCACTTGGAAGACCGCGTTTGCAGGCCTTCGACGTCGACCAATTGGCTACATTGTACGACGAATACTATGAATCAAATCATTATTAAACCACAAAAATTATGCGGCCAACTGGTCGCACCGCCCTCTAAATCGTACGCCCATCGCGCATTGATAGCGGCGGCGCTAGCCGATGCGCCGACGACGATTAATAATATTGTACTATCGCAAGATGTTCGGGCGACGGCCGCTGCGCTGGTCGCCTTGGGCGCACAATTGTCTTTTCGCGAAAACAGTTGCCGCGTCTTGCCGAGGCCACTAAAGCGGCCGCAGGGCGGCATCGATTGTCGCGAATCGGCGTCGACACTGCGATTTTTGCTGCCGTTGTCATTGTTTGTCGACGGCGGTTGCAGTTTTACGGGGCGCGGCGCACTGCTCACGCGACCGCTCGACGATTACGTGGACTTGTTTAAGGCGCATCGCTGTATCGTCGACTACGACGGCAAATTGCCTATTGCACTTAGCGGTGAACCGCTCCAGGGCGAAGTGCGCATCAGCGGTGCAGTTAGCTCACAATACATCAGCGGATTGCTATTTGCGCTGCCGCTGAGCGGTGTGGCGTCGACGATCAAACTGACGCAGCCGTTGCAGTCGAGCGACTACGTCGCGATGACAATAGACGTTTTGGCGCGGTATGGCATCACTGTTAAAACACTTGAAGACGGTTGGTCTATCGCCGCTGGACAGCACTATAAGGCGACCGATTTTAACGTCGAAGGAGATTATTCAAACGCCGCGTTCTGGCTGGTCGCGGGCACGTTGGGTAAAGGCGTAGCAATTGAGGGCTTAAATCCGAATAGCCTGCAAGGCGACCGCCGCATCGTCGACATCATCAATCGAATGGGCGGTGCCATAGACGTTGCGCAAAGCGCGGTCGTCGCCAAGCCGGCAGCGACCCACGGCATCGATCTAGACATTTCCAATGTGGTAGACTTAGTGCCGGCCATCGCCTTGTTGGCGGCGCTGTCGAAAGGTCGAACGCGTTTATACAACGGTGCGCGTTTGCGCCTTAAGGAATCCGATAGAATAAAGTCGACGGTCGCACAGCTATCGGCACTCGGTGCTCAGATTGTGGAAACCGCCGACGGCATGCTAATTTGTGGTGTAGAGGCACTGCGCGGTGGCGTCGTGAACAGTTGCGGCGACCACCGCATTGCGATGATGCTGAGCGTTGCGGCGAGTGCTTGTCAACAATCGGTAACGCTGCAAAACGCAGCTGTCGTCGCCAAGTCCTATCCAAACTTTTACGAAGACTTCGCAATTTTAAGGGGAACTTATGAGTAGTACAATTGGCAACGTCGTCAAATACTCACTGTTCGGCGAATCGCATGGACCGGCCATCGGCATGACGATTAGCGGACTGCCGGCTGGGCTGAAACTAGACGATGACGTCATTGACAGCGCTTTAAAAAAGCGCAAAACCGGCGGCCGTTTGACCAGTGCGCGCCGCGAGGCCGATCGCGTAGAGTGGCTGAGCGGCCTATATAATGGACATACGAGCGGTGCACCGTTGACCTTTATCATAAAAAATGACGACCAGCGCTCAGCTGATTACGAGATGCTAAAAGACATTATGCGCCCGTCGCACGCCGATTACAGCGCGCATCTAAAATACGATGGCTTTAACGACCCGCGCGGCGGCGGCATGTTTTCCGGTAGGTTGACGGCCTGCTATGTGGTCGCCGGCTCAATCGTGCGACAACTGCTTGAGCGCTTAAATATTGAAATCCGCGCTGACATCGTTCAGCTAGGACGACTAAAAATACCGCCGACGGCACTGCTCGATCGCAGCGTCACTTGGTTGGACGGTTTAAACGAAGACTATAAAGTGCGTACGACAGAGCTTTTGCAGTCCACTATAAGAAATGGCGATTCTCTGGGCGGACGCGTACGCGTCGTCGTAAACGGCTTGCCAGCCGGCGTCGGCGAGCCGCATTTCAATAACCTAGAGTCGGTGCTGGCGCAGTATTTGTACGCCGTGCCGGGCTTAAAATCACTTGGTTTCGGCGACGCCGAGCAATTTGCCGAAAAAGTGGGCAGCGCAGTTGCCGATTGCCCGCTTTACGTAGATGGCCACTTGACGCACGACGCCAATCATAACGGCGGCGTCTTGGGCGGCATTAGCAATGGCATGCCCTTGACGTTAGACTGCGTCTTTAAGGCGACGCCATCGTTGCGCCGCGCGCAGACGACAGCCGACATTGCAAAGCGCACAAATGTGTCGCTTTCAATCGGCGGCAGACACGACCCCGCCTTTGTCGTGCGCACGCCAATCGTCGTCGAATCAGTCGTCGCGATGGCGATCTACGATTTAATGCGATTGGGCAACTTATTATGATATATTTGATTGGCATTAGCGGCGTCGGCAAGACGACGATTGGCAAGCTGTTGGCCAATCGGCTGGACTACGACTTCATCGATTTAGACAGTCGCATCGAAGTACTCTTTGGCCGTTCTGTCGGCGAGCTGTTCGAATGTGGCGAAACGTACTTTAGGGAATGTGAGAGCGCGGCGTTAAGGACTTTGCCGATTTGCGAGCGAACGGTCGTCGCAACGGGCGGCGGGGTCGTATTGCGCAAAACCAACATTCGCCATATGCGCCAAAGCGGCAGCGTCATCTTGCTACATCGTTCACTCAACGCCATTTTACAGTCGCTCGATTCGGAAGACAGGCCGCTTTTAAACGGACGACCGAATAGGCTCTATAAGCTGTATCGCGCGCGGCAGTGCGCCTACCTGCACGCGGCAGACCGGCGCATCATTGCACGCCGACCGGCGCGCGCCGTCAAAAAGATTGTGAGGTCACTATGAAAATTCTCGTCATTAACGGTGCTAATCTCAACATGTTGGGCATCAGAGAACCACATATTTACGGCACCACACATTATTCCGACTTGGTGGAAAAACTGTTGGATTACGCTGCCCATCTGGAAGTTTCAATCGAGGTACTACAGACCAATCACGAAGGTCAGATCATCGACTGGCTACAACAGATTAGCTTTGATGGACTGATCATCAATCCCGGTGGCTATACGCATACCTCGGTCGCCATTTTAGACGCTCTACTGTACTGCGATAAGCCGAAAGTCGAAGTCCATTTGAGCGATATTGGCAAGCGCGAGCCATTTCGTCAAACCAGTATAACCGGTCGCGGCGTCGATCGCATAATAATGGGTGAGGGAATTTCTGGCTATTGCCGGGCGATTGACTACATCGTAGCGACTGCGAGGTGTTAGTGTGAATATATTAGTGACATATGATTACGGCGAGGCGTTTTTAAGCGCAGTTCATAAAATGGGTTTTGAACTCAAATATAAACCGGAAAAAGACCTTTTGGACGACGATTTAAAGGGTATCGATATACTGATTTGTTACAATCCGTTTAGGCGCTTGAGTGATGCCGCCTATTGCGATTTATCGCATATTATCTTATCCAGTACCGGCATCGATCAATTGCCCGCTGCGATTAGGCGTTCCGAAAAGATAAGTGTCGTGCACAATCGTCACGGTTATGCCGCGCCGATTGGCGAATGGATTGTAATGATGTTGCTGGTCGGCTTTAAGCGACTCGATCGCTTGTATGAGCAGTCTTTAGCGCGCCGTTGGCGAATGTCGACAGATGTCATGGAATTGACCGCTAAGCGCATTTTATTTTTGGGTAGCGGCAATATTGCGGCACAGGCGGTACAGCGCTTAAAGCCGTTTGGCGTCACTGCGATTGGCATCAATCGCTCTGGTCGCGCTGTCGAACACTTTGATGAAGTATACGCCGTCGATCGGCTAGCTGAATTAGTCGGCACTGCCGATGCAGTCGTCGTCTGCTTACCACAGACCGCCCAGACGGATTGTCTGGTCGATTCAAAAGTAATCGCCGCGATGAAGGACGACGCCGTGTTAATCAATATTTCGCGCGGCTCCGTAATCGACGAGGGGGCGCTGAGCAAAGCGCTGGCAGATGGTAAGTTTAGATTCTGCGCACTCGACGTGGTCGGCGCAGAACCGCTCGCCGCCGACAGCCCGCTCTGGCAATTTGAACAACTCTTTATCACGCCGCACAACTCCTGGGTTTCAGAGTACCGCAACGAGCGCCGCTTAAACTATATCATGGAAAATTTACGACGAATAAAAGACGGGTCGGCGCTCTTGTACGCCGTCGACCCCAAAAGAGGTTATTGATGAAATCGCTTTACGCCTATGATTTAAATAGCATTCGCAAAATTGTAACAGAACTAAAACAGCCGGCGTTTCGCGCCAAGCAAATTTGGCAATTTTTATACCAGAAGAGAATTGCCAAGCTGTCCGATATGCACAATTTACCGAATGCACTAATTGAAAAACTCGAACAAAACTACACAGTGTTCGACATGTCGATCGACCGCGTTCAGGTGTCTTCAGACGGCTCTACGCGCAAGTATCTATTGAACACGCGCGATCGCGAGCAGGTAGAATGCGTGCTCTTAAAGTACGCACACGGCTATACGCTGTGCGTGTCCAGCCAAGTCGGCTGTGCGATGGGTTGTACGTTTTGCGCATCGACAATCGACGGCATCGTTCGCCATCTCGAGGCCTATGAAATGTGGCAACAAATCTTACTCGTCAACCACGACATGAACATTCGCATTTCGCGCGTCGTCATGATGGGGAGCGGAGAACCGCTACACAACTATCGCGAATCGCTGAAATTCATCAAGACGATTTGCAGCCCCGACCACTTGGCACTCAGTCAGCGCCACATCACGCTTTCGACCTGTGGTATCGTCGATAAAATATACGATTTAGCAGCCGAAAAATTACAGATTACTTTGGCCGTATCGCTTCATACGCCGTTTGACGAGGAACGCAATGAAATCGTGCCGGCCAATCGACGTTATTCAGTTAAACAACTGCTACAGGCTGTCGACGATTACTTCAGAACGACCGGTCGGCGGGTTACAATTGAATACGCTTTAATAAAGGGTAAAAACGATACGCCGGCACACGCCGAAGCGCTCGTCAACTATTTGCTGGGCAAGCCGATTCACGTCAATTTAATACCGATTAATCCAATAAAAGAGCGCACTTATCGGCCGCCCGACAAGAAATTTGTGACGGCCTTCAAGCGTCGTTTGGAAAGGGCAAATATCGACGTCACGCAGCGCCGCGAATTGGGCGACGATATTGACGGGGCCTGCGGGCAGTTACGGCGCAGCAATACTAAAAATTTATCAGAACGCCGATAAATATGCTTGTACACTGCAGCCCGACGCCAAGTATAAAAAAAATTCTGTACAATCGCTCTAAATAGCTTGTATAGACTTGGTTTTTTTAGTAATATTAGTTATAATGTACTTATAAGGGTTAATGGCTACTTTTATAAAAGCACAGTAGTTATTAAATCTCACGGCGCCTACAGACTTTCGGCGCGCTGAGCATTTAAGATTACGACTTACAGTAAAGGAGATGGTTAATATGGTTAAACTAATTTCGGGTGCAATGGGTTCGGGTAAAACTAAGCAACTTATCAAAATGGCAAACGAGAAATCAGAAACTTCTAAGGGAAATATTGTATTTATCGACGACGACAAGCGACACATGTACGATTTAACACACGACGTTCGCTTTGTCTGCATGGAAGAATTCCCAATTCACACCGTCAACGAATTTGTCGGATTCCTCTGTGGTATCATTTCAAACGACTACGACATCAACCACATTTACATCGATGGTTTGTGTAAAGTAATGGACTGCGTCGTAACTGAAACGCCACAGTTTATCGCACGCCTTGAAGAACTCGGCAAGAAATTTGACATTAGCTTTGTGGCAACAGTCAGTTGCGAAACGCTACCGGAAGAGTTAAAAGGCTATATTTTAGATTAGAATACAATCATTAACATGTTTAGATAGGCTTGAGTAGATGTGCTGTACTCAAGCCTTTTTGCCATATTTTTTGAATTGTTTTCACAATAGTATTATAATGGTAATGAAAGACTTTTCCTCTTTGCGTAAATATTCCAAAGATTGACCTGGTTGCTTGGCCGAGCAGTTTGCTTGCATTTACGACCAGGCGCATGACTTTCGGGTAGTGCTGTGAATATTCTGGGTTAAAGTTTGTAAATCGACAGGAGAGAAGGGAGCAAACGATGGAAACAGAAATTATTTTTAAGCGGGTAAGTATGGTCTTGACGGCGCTGTTATTGCTTGTGGTGTTGAGCGTTAGCGGCAACTTTACTGCCTATGCAGATGGCGAGAGCTTTAGCAATCACTCATTATCGTTCGATGGCGGCGTTAAAGCGAGCTACAATGCGACGACTAAGGTACTCACCATTAGCGGTGCCGGCGAGGTAGTATACGACAAATGGGTCGCTATGGCGCAGAAAATAAACCCATATTATTTTAATAATGAGATTACTCCACCAATGACTTCATGGGGCGGACAAAATTATTCAGATACTATTGACGAATCCAATATGAAAATTGTCTTTAGCGGCGCGCCCAAGGCCATTAAACTATGTGGAACAGAAGAGCCTTACAATGGTTTGTTTAAGTACTATTCCGGTCAGGTGAGTTTTAATGGCGCCGTCGATTTGTCTCCGCATGCAACAAATATCTCATGTATGTTTGCCTATACTACGCAGTTTAATGAACCGGTTGACTTCGACACGTCACATGTAACCAAAATGTATGATATGTTTGAATATGCGGAGGCCTTTAATCAGCCGGTCACTTTTGATACGTCAAAAGTGACAAATATGGGCTATATGTTTTCTGAAGCGACCAGTTTTAATCAACCGGTTAATTTTGACACGTCAAATGTGACAAGTATGAGAGGTATGTTTAGGGACGCGACCAGTTTTAATCAGCCGATTAGCTTTGATATTTCAAGCTTAAATTTGGCAGAATATATGTTTGAAGAAAGTAAAGTTGAAACTGTTATTTTAAAAAATAGCGATGACAATTTGAACGTTTCGGCAATAGGCGTTTTTAAGGACTGTACAGCGTTAAAACACCTCGAATTTAGCGGTTTAAAAGATGTTGCTATCGATGGTTTTAGCGGCGATTACCAGTTTTTAGAAAATGGCGGCTTGGTCATTATGAAAGATGAAACGAACGGTTATAGTTTTAATGATAATCAAAACTATTTTGTCCATTTACAAGACGATGCCGTCGATGCAATTAGCAGTTGCTCAAATTGTTCAGCCGGAGCAACAAGTGTATAGCGGCAGGCCATTGACGCCAGATGTGGAAATTAATGACGAAGATGATTATAATGTTTTTCCTCTGATCCGCAATAGAGATTATGTACTGCGCTACCAAGACAACGTTTCGCCGGGCACGGCAACGCTTGTAATCAATGGCATCGGTAGATATTATGGTGAAGAAACAGTGACGTTTGAAATCAGCTATCCTGAGACGGTACTTTCCGATGACGGCAATGTCGTCGCCAATTACGACGCTGAAAACAATCGTCTGGTTATCAGCGGACACGGGCAAATAAATCGCCAAAAGTGGATTGGGATGGCGAAGAGTCCTTTGACATTTATTTTGAAAACGATGAAATGGGCAAAATTAAGTTGCCGAACGACAGCCGAAAATTATTTAGAAAATTTGATCGGCAAATCTACTTTGGCGATGCAGTTGATACCTCTGATGTTACTGATATGAGCGCCATGTTTTTTCGCGCGTCGAACTTTAACCAACCCGTCAATTTTGATACGAGTAGTGTAGAGAATATGTCTTATATGTTTTATTATGCCACGACCTTTAATCAAGCGGTCAACTTTGATACGACTAAGGTAACGGATATGAACAACATGTTTAATGGTGCGTCGGCCTTTAATCGTGAGGTTAATTTCAATACGAGTAATGTAGAAAATATGTCTAGTATGTTTTGTGATGCGTCGGCCTTTAATCAAGCGATTGATTTTGATATGACTAAAGTAACGGACATGGACGGCATGTTTTTAGGTGCGTCGGCCTTTAATCAACCGATAAGTTTCGATATTTCTAGTGCGATTTATATAGATTCAATGTTTGAGGATTCAGCTATTCAACGCGTGACGATTAACAATGTAGCGGGTAATCAAGATGTTCTTGCGCTAGATGCCTTCAAAAATTGTACAAATTTGGAATACCTTGAATTTAGCGGCTTAAAAAATGCCACTATAGAGGGCTTTAGCGATAATTATTACGTCGCGGAAAACGGCG
>PDWI01002471.1_pt1 | contig 27678 bp, 27 predicted proteins | sample 1430891 | NCBI WGS metagenome assembly PDWI01 (sample SAMN01162508, study PRJNA174530) | Oral metagenome, whole genome shotgun sequencing project. | biome: Marine environment; feature: Marine mammal; material: Swab sample of the gingival sulcus; isolation source: swab sample of gingival sulcus... | reverse complement strand
ACTGCTCTTACTATTGCTCAATTCTTAAATAAGTTTTTTAATAACAAACCTATTAACAATATTAAATATGCATTTGCTTAATTTCGAACAACGGGTTATTTTATTATTTATATCTTATCCATTCTCTCAATTATATCTGTCTTTTTAGTGCTTGCTAATAGTTATTTTTTATTTTTACTTCTCAGTCTTGGTTTAATTAATCTTGTAATAAATAAAATATATACAGAAAAAACTTACGATTATTTCTTAGCCCTATCTAGTTTAAATAAACTAATATATTCAAGTATCCAGATTGCAAAAGTAAAAACAAATAAAAGTATTGTACAGATTGATGAATTAAAAGAATATTTACCATTGTTAGAAAAGTTAAAAAGAAAAGTTGGATATTTTGTCTTAGATAAATCCTCATTAAATGAAATTGTTGCAACTATTATTGAGTATCTAAATTTATTCTTTTTATTTGACTTTGTTTCTTATATAAGGACTATAAAGGCACTAAAAAATAATACAATTGAGACAAGACAAGTTTTCAATTCTATAGCAGAACTTGATGCCATTATATCTATTGCTTCTTATATGTCTGAGCAGAAGACTCTTTGCACTCCAATACTGGGAGAAACAAAAAGATTATCGTTCATAGATTTATATCATCCTCTAATAAAAGATCCTGTTACAAACACAATAGAAAATTTAGATAAGTCAGCTTTAATAACAGGCTCTAATATGGCAGGTAAAACAACATTCTTAAAAACTATTGGAATAAATGTAATTTTATCTCAAACAATTTATTTATGTCATGCTAAAAAATTTGTTACTCCACGTTATATTGTACAGTCTTCAATTAAAAGAGAAGATGAGCTTGAATCATCAAAGAGCTATTTTCTTGTTGAAATAGAACAGTTAAAAAATTTCGTTAATCTTTCAGAGAAGAAAGACAAATATATTTTTTTAATAGATGAAATTTTTAGGGGAACTAATACTGTAGAACGGTTATCTTCATCAACTGCGGTTTTAGATTATTTAAATAATAATAGCCTAGTATTGGTTACTACACACGATATTGAACTTCAAAACTTATTACAAGAATCATTTGATATTTTTCATTTTAGCGAACAAGTTGCAGATAATAAATACTTTTTTGATTATAAGGTAAAGCATAGTGCTTGTTTTGAGGGAAATGCAATAAAATTACTGGAGATAGAAAAGTATCCTACAACCATTACACAAAAAGCTAAGGAAATATTCAATTTATTATCCTCAAATAAATGATTGTTTATTCGAGCTTTTATAACTTATTATACAATTTAATTGGAACTATAATAAATCATAAATGTAGAATTGCCATTAACTTTTTGTACAATAATAGTTGATTATTATCTCTATTTATTTTGGGAAATTATTTAGGTATTTTGAACATCACTAATAATATTTTGAATTAAGTATGAAAAATTTTCAACTAAAAATTTTATTTCTATTATTTTTTATTGCAAGTACTTTATTGGCACAAACTAATACAAATTATGAAGTTACTGAAAAGCTTGTAAAATTATCTGTGCAAAATTTAACTGCAGAAATGGATACAGAAAAACAATATGCTTTAAACTTTATTGCCAGCACTGATTATTCCATACTGCAACAAGAAGTTTTACAATCATTAATGGCGAATAATATTTCTATTGTTTCGGATTCTGCTTCGCAAGAAACTATTAATTATTCTATAGAAGAAGTGAAAATAGATTATCCGGAAATATTTAGAGATGGAATATTTGGGAACTATCTTGTTTTAAGAGAAGGAAGAATAAAAGCCTCGTTGTATATTTCTGATAGCAAAAATATTGAGCAAGTAAAAAGTTTTAGTAAGGTTGTTAAAGATTCGGTTTTATACGAAGATATTGGTCGGTTAGAAAATATTGCATATTCTTTTACTACCGGCAAAATGCCTGATGAACCGTTTTTTGCAAGCAGTTTAGAACCTTTTATAGCAGTTGGTAGTGCAGCCGTTGCAGTTTATTTACTGTTTAATATAAGAAGTAAATAATTAAAATAGATAATTTGTTTTATTATTAACTAAATTTATATTCTTGATTTTTTGAAGATTTTATGGGAAAAGCAGCAAACATGAAGCAAATAATTATATTATTATTTTTATCAATAGGATTATGGAATTGTAGTTCTTCAATTGATACATCAGCATTAAATGCTGAAGAGCATTTAGAATACGCAAAAAAATTAATGATGGACGAAGATTATGAACAAGCTGTTTTAGAGTTTCAGTCTATCTTGCTACAATATTCCGGTAATTCAGTTAATGATGATGCTCAGTATTTTTTAGCTTTTACATATTATAAAAGAGAACAATATTTATTAGCAGCTTATGAATTCAGTAAGTTAATTAGAGATATTCCTACAAGTAATTATGTTCAAGATTCACAGTTTATGTTGGCTGAATCATATTATCAATTATCTCCGGACTATCAACTTGAGCAGAGTTATTCTAAAAAAGCTATTGAAGAGTTTCAAGCATTTATTGAGTTTTTCCCAACACATCCTAAAGTTGAAGAAGCAGAAAGAAAAATTAGTGAGCTTTATACAAAGTATGCAGAAAAAGAATATAATAGTGCATTAATCTATGAAAAAATGGAATACTATACTGCTGCAATTAATTATTTTAAGTCGGTTAAGGAAACATATCACGATACAAAATATGCACCTATGGCTCATTATGAATTAATTCAGCTTCTTGTACTGAGAGATAGGAACGATGAAGCATTAAGAAGTATTGCTGAGTTTATAAAGATTTATCCGGAACATGAAGCAGTTTTAGAACTTAAATCATTAAGTGAAAAATTAGAAAATAGTGATGTAAATGACGAAAACCAAAAGTAAATTTGTTAAAGATTCAGTTGTAACTATGACTGAATTAGTTTTACCTCAACATACTAATCAATTACAAAATTTGTTAGGTGGAGAGCTGATGCATTGGATAGATATTTGTGCTGCATTGGCTGCAAGTAAACACTCAGAAGTTGTTTGCGTAACTGCCTCGGTTGATAAAATTGATTTTAAACGGCCAATAAAACTTGGTGATGTTATTACGCTAAAAGCATCTGTTAATAGAGCCTTTAATACCTCTGTTGAAGTTGGCGTTAAAGTTATAGTCCAAAATTTTGTAACAAATAAATATTTACATGCAAATTCTGCGTATCTTACCTTTGTTGGTTTAAATGAACAGAATAAGCCGGTTAAAACCTTCGAGATTATTCCGGAATCTGATGATGAAAAAAGAAGATATAAGGAAGCTCTTGAACGAAGAGAACAAAGATTAGCCGGACGGAGAAATATATAAATTTCTAAATTTAACTGTTATTCCGAGGAGTAAAATATTGTGAAAATCTTTATCCCAAATCTTTTTATAAGATTTTTCACATTTTTTAAGAATAACAACTATAGAATTTATATCAAGTTATTTTTTCTTGTTACATATTTTATAACTTCTAATAATTCTGCTCAAGTTTTTCTCAATAATTTTGGAATAACGGATGTAGTAAAAACACATTTCCACTATACAAAATTTACTCAATTAGATTTTAATAATGATGATATTACCGATCTTTTCTTATATGGAAACAAAGAAAAGAGTTTTGTAATTCATAAGGGATTAAAAGATTCAACATTTTCCAAACCTAGTAGAAAATTTTTCTTTTACCCAATTGATGATTTTAAGAAATTCACAAAATCTAAAAGTGGTAATGACTATTATTTGTTTGCTTCGAGAAATAAGAGATTAGTCGGATTGGTTTCATTTACAAAGTCTTATTCGTTACAATTATTAAATTCTATTAAATTTAATTCCTATCCTTCTAAAGTTAAAGTTGTAGATCTTAATAAAGATGGAATTAATGAAGCTCTTATTTATGGGAATAATTTTAATGGAATAGTTAAAATTGAAAATGATAGATATTTTTTAAATTCTGAAAAATTAGTTGAACAAGGTTTATTTAGTGATGTAGAAATTTTAGATTTTAATTTTGATGGGTTACAAGATATTATTACTGTGGATATTCTAAATAATTCACTAAAGTACTTTGAAAACAATGGAGAAGGAATATTCGTTCTTAGTCGAGAGATTGATAAAATAAATAATATCTATAGTTTAGATAAATATAATTTTAATAATGATTCTTTTACAGATCTTGTTTTGGGTACCGAATTGGGAATGGAAATATTGGAAGGAGATTCTGTCTATTCGTTTTCAAAATCTTGGAATTTGGGTAATCAGAGAGCTATAGAAAATGTTCTTTTTTCAAACATAAATAATGATAAAGAAACAGATATAATTATTCCACATTATTCGGAAGGCAAATTGGAATTTTTATTTGATGCTAAAGAAAATTCGGATAATTATAATTTTTTTATTGATGGTTTAACAGATTTTCAAAGAAATGATGGTGTTTATTTAGCATTAAGAAGAAGTGGATTCCTAAATATTTATTCGGCAAATAAAAAATGGGGAAAAGATTTCTCTTTTTCTGTTAACGGAAAACTTCAAAATATAACACATAATAATTCGGATTTTAATAAAATTATTTATAATGATATTGATGAAAATTCTATAAATGTTTTAGAAATTGATTCTGATGGAAATTTTAGTAAAACAACAAAATTTCAATTTTTTAATTACTTTTCTAATTTTAAATATTTTGATGATTTAAATTTAATTTTAGGATATGAAAAGAATTTGAGGTTATTAAGATTTGTAGATATTGAAAAATCTGAAAATCATGAAGACTATTTTTACACTAATAATCCAATAATTCAAGTAAATCTGAATGATGATAAGACGATTAGCATTTTAGAATCAAATAAAGAAGGTTTTGCTTTAGAGAAGATAAGAAAAACAGAAGATGAAATAGAATCTTTAGAAAATATTTTTATCGATTCTTCATATCAAAGTATAATTCTAAACAAAAGTGGCGAAGTTTTATATTGGCAAAATTTAGATACAAATTATGTTTTGAATAAATTTGAGAATGGTAAATCCACAAAAATATTTTCATTTAGTAATATAGATTCTGTTATCAATTCTTCAACTTTTATTTATCCTAAAAACTCTAAAAATAACTCAATACTGTCAATTATATTTTCCGATGAAGAAGAAAATATTTTCTTGATAGAAAATTCTTTAGTTAATAAATATAAGTTTAACATAGACAAAGATGATTTAGCTTTACAAAAAGCCAAAATAAAATATTCTTTTTTAGATAATAAAGAATTATTATTTATTTATGATAAAGAAAGTCTGAGCTTTTATATTTTTGCAATTAATCGGCAAAATAAAACTATTGAACAAAAAACAATAATTGAGCACATTAACATCATTGATTATTTTGTAACTAATTACTTTGGTAAAACTTATTTAGTTTATACAAATTCTGAAAACAACTTAATTACATTTAAAATTTTAAGTATATGAAAACTTTTATATCTTTTTTATTATTGCCGATCTTTCTTTTTGCGCAAAACCTTGATTCTCTTTATAATAAACTGATTGAGCGAAACAGTGAAAATTTTATGGAGCAAAATTATATTGTTTCTCAAGACAATGGTAAGCATGATAAATGCGGATTTGGATTAAACGCAAATATTAAAAGTCATTTTCAAGAGTTTAGTATTTCAAAACAAAATAGTATTAAGAAAATTTTAGAAAGACCCGAACTCGAAAAAAGTATAGTTTCGCCATCAGGATTATTCAGAATTCATTATAATATTAGTGGAGCAGACAAACCTCAGTATGGTAATTTAAGTGTGGAAGAGGGAATTGCCGAGGTTGCCGCTGCATTTGATTCGGCATATAATTATGAAGTTAATATTTTAGGATATCCGCCACCTCCTTCGGATGATTCTCTTGGTGGTGATGATAAATTTGATGTGTATGTTTATAATCTAGGCGGAGGATTGTATGGTGCTACAACTCCGGAAACTGAAATTGGTGATGAGAAATATGAAAGTTATATTGAAATTGATAATAGTTTTGCAATGAATGAAGGGTATAATTCTTATGGAATTAATGCTGCACGAGTAACTGCCGCACATGAGCTTCATCATGCAATACAAGTAGGAAATTATGGTTATTTTGAAAATGAGATCTTTTATCATGAATTAACATCTACTGCATTTGAAGAATTTGTTTATGATGAAGTAAATGACTATTACGCATATATGAAGTCATATTTTAAAAATACTGAAAATAGATTTGATAATAATTCAGGATATAACCTAGCAATTTGGAATATTTTTTTGCAAGAAAGATTTTATGATAAAGATCCTTTGCTTGGGCAGAAAATAATAAAACGTAGTTGGGAATATTTACCAAATAATAGAGCTGTTATAGCAATTGCTAAAGCTATGCAGGATTATGGAGAATCTTTTGCAGTAGAGTTTAATACTTTTGCAGATTGGCTTGTGTTTACCGGTGATAATGCTCAACCCGGAAAATATTTTGAAGAAGCTGAAAATTATCCCAATATTAGTAGTACATATACTTTAGAATTTAATCAAACTCAAAAATCCATTTTATTTGAAAGCCAGCCTATTTCAATAAATTATTTAACATTTACAGGTATTGATACAATAATTGCAGTAATTAGTAATTCCAATGTTTCTGCTGATGAAAATAATGGCAATAACACAAATATTGACTTTACTATTGCGAAGCAATCATTTGTAGGTTCTAATGCTATAAATAATATTTATTATTCTAGAGTTTCCAGCAACGATAAAGAATTTATACAAGATAGCTATATTGTAAATAATGAGCTTTCATCTAATACTAATGTGCAAAAAAAATTAGATCTTGTATATCCTCAGCCTTTTGATTATCAAAAACATAAATCCCTTTGTTTTCCGGTAAATAAAAAATTAAATGTTATTGCCGAATTAAAAGTTTTTTCCTCGGATATGAATTTAGTATTTAGTGGGGATGTTAGAATATATAATAATGTAACAAGATGGTTTAATGTAAGAAATAATAACGGGAATAAACTTGCAAGTGGCGTTTATATTTATGTAACAAAAGCTGATGGTAAAATAAAAAAAGGTAAATTTGTTGTTATAAATTAAATTCATAATTTAGATAATTAAAAAACTTGGTAGTTTTAATTCTGTATTTATTATAAATCTTTTTAATAAGAAGTAATTTTTCGTAAAATCGCAATCCTAAAAATTTTGTAAATTTCTTTTATGACCGATTATAAACTTTCCTTTAAAAATATTACCAAAACATTTGGTAGACGATTGATATTTAAGAATATCAATTATGAATTTACAAGTGGAAATATTTACGGATTTTCCGGTTGCAATGGTGCGGGAAAATCTACACTTATTAAAATTGCTGCCGGCATCATTTCGCCTACAAAAGGGAAAATCCTTCATCAATTGGGAGAACAAGAAATTATTGAGGAAAAATTGCATAATTATATGGGGTTTGTTTCTCCTTATCTTGTTTTGTACGATGAATTTACTGCCGAAGAAAATTTATATCATTTCACAAAAATTCGTGGACTATATTTTAATATAGAAAGAGCACATTTTTTATTGAACGAATTTGCATTATTTAAAAGAAAAAACGATTACTTAAAAGGATTTTCTTCTGGAATGAAACAAAGAATGAAGTTTATTTTTGCTTTACTTCACAATCCACAAATATTATTTCTTGATGAACCAACATCAAATTTAGATAACCTTGGTAAAGAAAAAGTTTATAATATTCTTAAAGAAGAAGGAAAAAATAAATTAGTAATTATAGCTTCTAACGAAGAAAGTGATTTGGCACTTTGTTCAAATATTTTAGATATAGAAAGTTTTAAAGAGAATAAGAAATTATAAGTTCAGATTATTGAAAAGAATAAATTTTGAAAAATAAAGAATGAACATAATTGCAGTATTTAAAAAGGATTGGCAATCAGAATTGCGTACGCGCTATGCAATTAATGCTTTGGCAATGTTTATTCTTGTAACAATAAGTGTAATTCTCTTTTCAATTGGACAAGAAAGAATAGGCGAATATTTAACCGGCGGTTTATTGTGGGTTGCAATATTTTTTTCTGCTATGTCAGGACTTTCCAGAGCATTTGTTTCTGAAGAAGAAAGAGGAACAACTTTAACTTTACAGCTTATTGCTGCACCATCTACAATATTTTTTGGTAAATTATTGTTTAATCTTATTCTTGTTTCCTTGATGAATTTAACAATAGTTATACTTTTTTATTTGTTGTTTGAGTCATTTATAATCTTAAATTTTTCTCTATTTTTAATTGCTATGCTTCTAGGAAGTATGGGCATTGGAATTGCATCTACAATAATTGCAGCAATTATTTCAAAAGCTAATTCTAAAGGAACTCTTTATCCTGTTCTTTCATTTCCTATTTTGCTCCCTTTAATTTTAACTTTAATAGAGCTAACAAAATTTGCAATGGATGGTGATTTAATTTTCAACTGTTACCCTGAAATAATAATTTTAATTTCTTACGATGTAATTATGGTAACTGCAGGTTATATGCTATTCGATTTTATTTGGAAAGACTAAGACAAGCATTAGTGATGATTTAGATATAAGATTTGAAAACATAAAGACGTAAAAAAAATAGAAAGTAAAGAGTTGATGAAAAAAGAAAGATCGCTTGTACAAAAAGCAATAACTGCGTTTGGGGGTTATGGCTCTTGCTTCTTAAAACATGCGTAATTTCAGTTATTCTTTTTTACTCTTTACTTCCTACTATTTAAAGTCTTTCAAAAGTTTCTTTAATGTAATTTCTTAAATTCTATTTTGTTTTTAATATTAATTAACTCCCATTTCTTTAAGGAGATAATTAGCTCCACCAAGTTTTTGAGTTATCCAAAGTACATAACGAATATCTACACCAATTGAACGACTATAACTTTCATTCCAAGCAAAATCATTTATTGTTGCTTCAAAAGCTCTGTCAAAATTAATTCCAATCATTTCACCGTAAGCATTCATTATTGGGCTTCCGGAATTTCCGCCTGTTGTATCCATGTTATAAAGTAATCCGACAGGTACACTTTTTAATTTTTCGTTATAAAATTGACCGAAATCTTTATTGTCATATAGAACTTTTAATTTATCCGGAATAACATATTCGCCACCAAGATAGCTTTTATCAATTACACCTTCTAACGTTGTAACCGGACTCATATAAATTGCATCTGCCGGAGAGTATCCTTTGATGTATCCATAGGTTAATCGTAAAGTGCTATTTGCATCGGGAATAAAATTAGTTTTTTTCCATTGTTTTTTTACTTCATAAAGTTGAGCAGAAAGTTTTGAAATACTACCATTTATTTTATCATATTCAGATTTTTTCTGATCGTAATCAACATTTAACAACTGCGAAAATGTAAATAATGGATCGTCTAAATCTTCGGGACAGTTTAATAATAATTTTTCAAAATTTTCCAGATCAAGAATCTTTGTATTACTTAAAGTTTTATAAATATATTCTTCAACAGATTGTCCGTCAAGTAAATCCTTTAGCGAAGTGATTTTAGATTCCTTTTCAAAACTTAAAGCATCGTGAAGCATTTTAGCTAAAAATTCTTTTTCAAATTCTTTATTATAGCTTTTTAATGATCTTAAAACCCATTGTTTGCTCTGTTCAATTCTTTCTTTCTTAAATGATCTTTTTCTTTCATCTTCTGGCTTTTGCATTTCTTTACAATATTCAATTATAAAATCAGAAACAGTTTTTGAAGTTGAAATCCTTTTTAAAGTTCTATGCCATAAATATGCTTTTCCAATAGAATTTAGATCAGAATAAGTGTTACTAAATTGTTTGAAAAGAGAACCGTATTTTTCTTTAAGTTTAGGGTCTACATCTATAAAATTTTGAATTTCTATTTCTTCATTTTGTTTTTGTTCAACTAAATTTATTCTTTTTAACCCTTTTATTTTTCCTCTATAATTTTTTGATGTATTTGCTAAGCCCTTAATTTTAGAAGCAAATTTTAGTTGAAGTGCTTCATCATCTTGGCTTATAGATTCTAATTTATTAATAGCCCATTGATAGGTTTTAGATATATAAGGAAGTTGAATATTCTCTTGATATTCTAAAAAGTATGATGGATAATGTCTGAATGTTCTTCCGGGATAACCAAGGATAAAAGTAAAGTCGCCTTCATTTACACCTTTAGGATTAACTTTTAGATATTTTTTTGGTGTATAAGGAATATTATTTTCGGAATATTCAGCAGCACTTCCGTCCGGTGTAACATAGGCTCTCATAAATGTAAAATCGCCTGAATGTCGCGGCCAAATCCAATTATCAGTTTCACCACCAAATTCTCCAATTGCTCTTGGAGGAGCGTAAACAATTCTTACATCCTTTATCATTCTATATCTAAAAAGAACGTAGGTTTTTCCTTTAAACATTTCCGAAACTTTTCCTTCAATCGAATTTTCTTTATCAGTTGCGGCATCACCAAGCTCATCCATTTTTTCTTTAATTGCTTTAGCTCTTTTAGTTAAATCTTCTATATCTTCAACAGCAGATAATATTTCATCAGATACATCTTCATAAGATTCCGTTATTCTAACGGTTGTTCCGGTTGCGGGAATTTCATCAGCCTTTGTTGTTGCTAAAAATCCATTTTCTAAATAATTATGCTCTTGAGTACTAGCTCTGTTAATAGCACCAAATGCACAATGATGATTTGTTAGAATTAGTCCATTGTTAGAAACAAATGAACCTGTACAGCCTCCAACTTTAACAAGTGCATCAATTAAACTTATTCCATTAGGATTATAAACTTCAAGTGGATCAATTTTTAATCCTGCTTTAACTAAATCAATTTTGTGAATTTCACTTAACGGATACATTCCTTCTTCGGGAATTGAAGGTCTCATTCCAAAAAGTGTTATACCAAAAACAATTAGTAGTATTTTTTTAGAAAAACTTTTTCTCATTATTTTTTCCTTAATTTAATTGTTATAAAATCATTTTTTTTATCAATTTATATTTTACTTTATTAAAGGTATTTTAAATGCTACACTTATCTAATAAAGTGCAAGAACTGGAATTAAAATAATACACAAAATATATGAATGACAAGTTAAAAAAAGAATTTTATACACGAAATGTTCTAATTGTTGCTAAAGAACTATTAGGGAAATTTTTTGTCTATAAGGATATAAATTCCAATAAAGAATATATAGGCAAAATTGTAGAAACAGAAGCTTATGATGGTATTATTGATGAAGCATCACATACTTTTAGAGGTAAAACAGAACGAAATAAAATAATGTTTAAGGATGGCGGATTTTTATATGTCTATTTTACTTATGGAATTCATTATTGTGCTAATGTGGTTACAGATAAAGTTAATGAAGGAAATGGAGTACTTTTAAGAGCAATGGAACCAATAACCGGATTTGATTTTTTTACTCAAAATAGATTTGGAACAAATGAAATAACTCCGAAACAAAAAATCAATTTATTAAACGGACCTGCTAAAATTTGCAAAGCATTTGGAATTACAAAAGAGCAAAATGGAAAGAATCTTTTAGATAGCGAAATTTATATTTTAGATGCTCCAAATTTGTCTGAGGATAAAATAGTTACAACAACAAGAATTGGAATAAAGAAATCGGTTAGTTTGCCTTGGCGATTTTATATAAAGGATAATCAATATATTTCAAAAAAGTAAGCTGAATAGGTATATAATTTAAAAATGATAATAGATATAAATAAAATGCAGTAAATTCTAGAAATGTAAATTTATTATAGAAAATCTTATAAAACTACTGGTAATTCAAGGTTTTTACTATTTATTTAAAGATATATTTAGTTGTTTGATGAAACAATATAGGAATTTTATTGTATTAATACTTAGACAATTTAATTGAGGCAATTTATATGCAAAGTTTGAATAAAATATTAGTTCTTTTATTAGTAACGGCTTTTTCTTTATTGTATGCACAAAAAAAAGAATTTAGAACATTAGAAAATAAAGCTTTTGATGTAGGAGAAAAATTAACTTTTGATGTTAAATATGGTTTTGTTACTGCCGGTGTGGCTGTAATGGAAATTCCTAAAATCAGAAAAATTGCAAAGAGAAAAACATATCATATTACTTTTAATGTAAACTCAGTTTCCAGTTTCGATCCTTTTTTTAAAGTAAGAGATAGATATGAAACATATATGGATGTTGAAGGATTATTCCCTTGGAGATTTGAACAGCATGTAAGAGAAGGTAATTATTCAAGGGATTTTTCAGCTTTCTTTGATCACCGTAGAAATTTAGCAAAAACTAAAAAAGGAAGTTATGATATTCCTGATAATGTAAATGATATAGTTTCTGCTTTTTATTTATCAAGAACTTTTAATTACGATACTTTAGAGGTTGGTGAGAGTTTCTATTTAGAAAATTTCTTTAAAGATAAAATATACCCTTTAAATGTAGTTTATAGAGGAAAAGAAACAATAAAGGTAGAAGCCGGAACTTTTGACTGTATTATGATTGAACCTCTGGTTGTTGAAGGAGGCTTATTTAAGAGTGAAGGAAGTATAATTATTTGGTTAACTGATGATGAAGTAAAAATGCCCGTAAAAGTTAAATCCAAAATAATTATTGGGTCTATTGATGCAGAACTTACAAAGTATGAAGGAATATCAAAGAATATGACATCTTTAGTGAAAAAAGGTGCTTAATTCGTATCAATCTTTTTTGTTGAATGTATTTTAATAGGAATGGAAATAAAATCAAATTATAAAAAGTAGAATAGCACTTTTCAATTCTATATCTTGCATACATGGAAAATAATAATATTGAACCTCAGGAAACTGAAAAAAATAAATATAGAAATATTCCCACAATGTCTCCAAATAAGGCTGCTGTACTTGGACTAATTGCAGTTTTTTTTATTTTTCAATTCGGTGGTGGACTTCTTACTATCGGGATTTTTGGCTTTGATATAAACAATGCCGATATGAACTTGATGAGACTTCTTACAATAGGAAGTCAGATTTTATTTATACTCTTTCCTGCTATTTTATTTAGTAAGTTAGTTTTTGAAGATGTAACTTCAGTTGTAAGATTTAGAATGCCGCAACCGAAGGAAGTTGGGCTTTTTGTAGTTGGCTTAATTTTAATTGTTCCTTTACTTCAAGATTATCTATATATTCAAAATTATCTACTTGCCGAACTATCAAAGTCATATTCGTTTTTTGAAAGTATAAGGATTTTTCTTGATGAGTTAGATAAATTAGTTGAAAGTTCTTATGTTAGATTACTTACAGCAAATAACATTCTAGAATATTTATTAGTTATTGCAACTGTTTCAATTACACCGGCAATTTGCGAAGAATTTTTCTTTAGAGGTTTCGTTCAGAAGAGTTTTGAATTTAAACAAAGTCCGTTTACTGCAATTTTGTTAACAAGTGTTTTTTTTGGGTTATACCATTTTAATCCTTATGGTCTAATTCCCTTAATTGCATTAGGAATGTATTTAGGATATTCTGCTTATAAAAGTAACTCGATTGTTGTTTCAATTATTTTACATTTTCTAAACAATTTTATAGCGATAATTTCTTTCTTTATTTTTGGTGAAGAAGAGTTAATGCAATCAAATTTTAACGATACTTCTAATATTGATACACATTTTATAAGTTTCTTTTTATTACTTGCACTTGTTATAGGATTTCTTATTTTTATCAATAAAAATTACTATAAAATTACAAGCAAGGAGATTAAAAATGATTTGTCCAAATTGTGAAAGTGAATTTGTTGATGGAATTACCGTTTGCTCCGATTGCGGAACTGAATTAATTACTAATCAAGATTTTGAACTTAATCTTGTTCATCACGAAGATTGGACTTCGGTTTACTCAACTGATGTTTCGTATGAAGCTGAGATGATAAAAGCAAATTTAATGGGTGCAGATATAGAAGCTATTATTCTTTCTCAAAAAGATAAAAGCTTTCCATCTGCAGGCGATCTTTCTGTTATTAAAATTCTTGTTAAAAAAGAAGATGCTGAAGATGCGTTAAAAATTATTTCTGATATAAATACTAATAATTAACATATGGCACTAAATAATACTGCAACCAGAATAATTGTTTCAATAATTGCAATACCGTTAATAATTATAGCCTGCATTTATGGTAAAATTCCTTTCCTAATTTTTGTATTGGGAATTGGAACAATTTCTTTCTGGGAATTTTCCGAAATGGTTAAGAATAAAAATGCTTATACTAATTTTATTGTTGGTGTTATAGGCATTTTCGCAATTATTCTTAATGCTTATTTTAAATTTTTAGAATTTTATAATCTCTTTATTGCTATAACTATTGTTTTGTTTTTATATGAATTGTTCCGAAATAAATCTTCCGTAATTCTAAATGTTGGTGCTACACTTTTAGGCATTTTTTATCTTGGACTTTTTAGTTCTTCAATTTTAATGATTAGGGAATATTTTTCAGAATTAGAAATGTTCTATTCTGAAGGTGGATATATAGTAATATCTATTATGGTTTCAATTTGGGTATGCGATTCTGCAGCGTTCTTTATTGGAAGTGCATTTGGCAAGCACAAATTATTTCCTAGAGTGAGTCCAAATAAAAGTTGGGAAGGGGCAATTGCCGGATTTGTATTTTCGGTAATTACAATGATTGCTGCTAAAGCTTTAGTTTTAGATAGTATTTCGTTAAACTCTGCAATAATTATAGGTGTAATTATTGGAGTTATTGGACAACTTGGTGATCTTGTAGAAAGTTTAATAAAGAGAGATGCCGGAGTTAAAGATTCTTCTGGAATTATTCCTGGTCATGGTGGAATCTTTGATAGATTTGATTCATTGTTACTTACTGCACCGGTTGTTTATTTATACCTTTTATTTTTGAAATGAAAAAGGAACTTAGTATAGTACAATCCCTTTTTTTTGCATTGTGATAATTAAAATTTAGTTCTCTATACCAATTGTTTCTTCTTTTATGTGAACAACGAATCTAAAGTATTACAAGAATATGATTATCAAATTGTATAATTATTTTAATTTTTCTTGTAACTTTTTATAAATTCATTTTTATTATTTCGCTGATAAGTGAAATTACTTTTAGTATATTTGATTCAAAAATTATGGTTAAAAAGAGGTGTTTATTAAAAAATTCATTATAATATTTATATTACTACCAGTACTTCAAATATTTGCTCAAAATATTTCAAGAGAAAGATTTAATTTTCTTATTGATAGTCTTACGGTTAAAAAGAAACAACTATTAATTGAAAAAAAAATATTACAGCATAATGTGGATAGTCTTCAAGTTATACTTGTTGATTTAGAAGAAAAATCTGTCTCAAGTAGAATGAAGCAATTGGTCCGAAAATATGGAAGAAAAAATGGAATGCGAGTTGCAAGAGGACAAGTATGGAAGGGAATGTCAGAAAAAATGCTTGAAGATAGTTGGGGTAAACCAGATAAAATAGATAAGAACAAAGAAAAATGGGGAACCTTTTCGCAATGGTATTACGGAGATATTACCTACTTTTTTAAAGATGGAATAATGACTGACTGGGAAGAAAAAAAATAAACTTGTTGTTTGTAATTTTAATTTAAGGTGAAAACATGAAAAAAAATATTCTACTAATACTCGTTCTGGTAACGTCTGTTTTTACTTATTCTTGTAGTACGGTTCCTGTTACAGGTAGAAATCAACTTAGTCTCATTCCGGCTTCTCAATTAATGTCATTGAGCTTTCAGCAGTATGATGATTTCTTAAAAGAAAATAAAGTAAGTAAGGATTCAAAAAATACAGCAATGATAAAAAAGGTCGGAAAGAAAATTCAAAAAGCCGTTGAGAATTATATGAAAATGAAAAACCTTTCTAATCATCTAAAAGGATATTCATGGGAATATAATTTAGTGGAAAGTGATCAAGTAAATGCTTGGTGTATGCCTGGTGGTAAAGTAGTTTTTTATACCGGAATTTTACCAATTTGCAAAGATGAAGCCGGAATTGCTACTGTAATGGGGCACGAAATTGCCCACGCAATTGCTGAACATGGTGGTGAAAGAATGAGTCATGGTTTAGTAGTACAACTTGGTGGAATGGGATTGCAAGCTGCATTACAAAATGAGCCTGCATTAACACAGCAATTGGCTATGACGGCTTTTGGTATTGGATCACAAGTTGGAGTTATGTTACCATTTAGTCGTTTGCACGAAAGCGAAGCAGATCATATGGGTTTAATTTTTATGGCTATGGCTGGTTATAATCCAAATAGCGCAGTTGATTTTTGGAAGAGAATGGCAGCACAAGGTGGAGGAAAACCACCAGAATTTTTAAGTACACATCCATCAGATGAAACAAGAATTAACGATCTTAAAAAGTTAATTCCGGAAGCAATGCAGTATTATAAAAAGTAAGAGATGTTATTATTTAAGTACATAGTAGTTCTTTCCATTTTGTTTGTATCAATTTCAGCTTGCCAAGATACTCCTGCTTTTTTAGATAGAGTTGATAAAGGAATTATTCAAAATGATGATATTGATGAAGCTTCCGGTTTAGTTGTTAGTAGGAAGAATACCGGAATTTTATGGACGCATAATGATTCTGGAGGCGAATCTAAAATTTTTGCTATTGATACCAATGGATCTCATATTGGACAAATTAAGTTGTTAGGAATTGAAAATCGTGATTGGGAAGATTTGGCAATAGGTCCGGGTACAATTGAAAATGAAAGCTATATTTATATTGGTGATATTGGCGATAATAATGCCCGTTATAGTAAAAAGTACATTTATTATTTTCCAGAGCCGGATCTTTCTGACTATGGACAAGACTTTTCTGTAGTGATTAGTGATATTTCTAAAATAAGTTTTACTTATCCTGATGGAGAAAGGGATGCTGAAACTTTAATGTTGGATCCTTTAACAAAGGATTTACTTATCTTAGGAAAGAGAGATTCCAAGGTTAGATTATATAAAATTTCATATCCTTTCCCTGTAAATACGGTTAAAGCTGAATTGGTTGATAAGATTTCATTTCCTTTTGATCCGCAAGAAAATACGCCATATAATTATATAACCGGTGGTGATATTTCTTTTGATGGAAGCGAAATTATAATAAAAACCTATATGAAAATTTATTATTGGAATAGAAAAGGTTCAAATTCTATATCCGAAGTTCTTTCTCGAAAACCAATTGTTTTACCTTATACTCCTGAACCTCAAGGAGAAGCTGTTTGTTGGAAAAATAATGCGGATAATGGATATTATACTATAAGCGAAGAACGAGAATATAATCAAGTGAGAAGTCAAGCTCATCTTTATTATTATCCTAGAAAAATTGATCTTACAAATATTAAAGAAGAATTAATTGAAAATGATTTCTCTTTATTACAAAATTTTCCTAATCCATTTAATCCGGTTACAACTCTTAAATATAGTCTTAAGTCAGAATTAAAAAATAAAAAGTCAAAAGTTCAAATTACTGTTTATGATATAATGGGGCAATATGTTGCTACATTGGTAGATGAATATAAAGCTTCTGGAATTTATGAAGTAAAATTTAATGCTTCTAATATTCCTAGTGGAATTTATTTTTATAATTTAACTTTTGGAGATTTTTCATCTACAAAAAAAATGATAGTATTAAAATAATTATGAATAAATCAGACAAAGTAGAAATAATAACACTCGGCTGTTCCAAAAATATTGTGGATTCAGAGAGGCTTTCTAAACAGTTAGTTGCTAATAATTTCGAGCTTTCTAACACTTCGGAAGATACAGATAATATTGTAATAAACACATGTGGCTTTATTGATGCTGCAAAAGAAGAATCAATTAATACAATACTAGAAGCTATTGAATTAAAGAAACAAGGCAAAGTTAAAAAAGTTATTGTTGCCGGGTGTTTATCAGAAAGATTTAAAGAAGATCTTCAAAATGAAATTCCTGATGTTGATGTTTTTTTTGGTGTTGAAGAGTATGAAGGTATTGTAAATGAGCTTGGTGGTGATCTTAAAAAAGAATTACTTGGAGAAAGAGCTCTAAGCACACCAAAACATTTTGCATATTTAAAAATTTCAGAAGGTTGTAACAACCCTTGTTCTTTTTGTGCAATTCCATTAATGAGGGGATTGCATAAATCTACACCAATTGAATTTCTTGTAAAAGAAGCTGAAAGTTTAGCAAAAAAAGGTGTAAAAGAACTTATTATTATTGGTCAAGATACTACTGATTATGGAAAAGACATTTATGGAAAGAGAAATTTAAATGAACTCTTACAAAAACTTTCAGAAATTGAAGGTATTGAATGGATAAGATTGTTATATGCTTATCCATCTCATTTCCCAATATCTACAATGGAAGAAATTGCACGCAACCCTAAAGTTTTGAATTATGTAGATATTCCATTACAGCATATTTCCGATAGTGTATTAAAATCAATGAGAAGAGGAATAACAAAAAGAGCAACAATTAAACTAATAAACGAATTAAAAGAGAAAATTCCAAATATAACTTTAAGAACAACATTTATTGTTGGTTATCCAAACGAAGGAGAAGATAATTTTCAAGAATTGATTGATTTTATAAAAGAAGTAGAATTTGACAGAGTGGGAGTTTTTGATTATTCAGTTGAAGAAAATACCCCAAGTTTTATATTAGGTGATAGTGTTTCGGCTAAGGAAAAAGAAGAAAGAAAAAATGAACTAATGGAAGTTCAGAAAAAAATCTCTTTTAACAAGAATAAAAAACTTATTGGAAAAGAAGTTAAAGTTATTATTGATGATATTGAAGGAGAATATTTTATAGGTAGAACTGAAAGAGATGCTCCGGAAGTAGATGGCGAAGTTTTAATTAAAGCTGAAGATAAAATGTTAAAAATAGGGGAATTTTATAACATTGCAATTTATGACTGTAATGATTATGATTTGTTTGGTAAATTAACCAATTAAAAAGGTACAAAAATGATAAGATTTTTACTTCTAATTTTTATTTCATTATTATTAGTTCAAGCAGAACACTTGAAAGCACAAAATAATAATAACTTTACTCCTAAATTTTTTATTGATCTTGCTACTTACGAAAGTGCAGATTCGGGTAAAACAAAATTAGATGTTTTTATAAAAGTTCCCTATTCAAATATTCAGTTTTTGAAAACAGGTACAGGTTATTTTGCTAAATATTCAATAACGGTTTCTATATACAATGATGATGATGAATTACAATTGGAAAAATTATGGAATGAAAAAATAGGAACTAGAGAATTCAAACAAACAATTTCTGAGACAAGTTACAATATTAGTTATAGATCATTTAACATAATTCCTGATAAATATAAATTCGTTTGCAAATTAGAGGATCTTGAATCTAGGAAACATGCTATTTTTGAGCAAGAAATTGATGTAAGAAAATATGAAGATTCTGTAGAAATTAGTGATGTTGTAATTGTTTCTGAATTTGTAGAAACTGAACAAGGTTTAAGAGTTATTCCAAGTATATCCAATTTGGTTGCCACAAGTGATAGTTCGTTATCTTTTTTCTATGAAATTTATAGCGATATGGAACGAAAGGTGAAAGTAGTTTATTCTATTAAAGATTCTAAAAGTAATCTAGTTTATAATTATGAGTATGATGAGGAAGTGAAAAGAGGTATAACAGAAACAAACAAAATTTTAAATGGAATTGCTTTTGGTTTAGGCAATTATCAATTAGAAGTTAAAATTATTGATAATGATGGCAACATAATAAAAGGGACAGGAAGAAAATTTTCATCTAAAATTCCCGGTATTCCATCTTCTATAAAAGATCTTGATCTTGCGATTAAACAAATGCAGTATATAGCTTCTTCAAGTGAAATTGATGAACTAACGGAGATTGAAAATTATGAAGAGAGATTAGAAAATTATTTGAATTATTGGAAGCAAAAAGATCCTTCTCCCAATACAGTAGACAACGAAGCCATGAATGAATATTATAGAAGAGTTGAATATGCGAACGCTAATTTCAAAGGATATTTTAAAGGTTGGAGAAGTGATATGGGAATGATTTATATTACTTTAGGTCCTCCGGATCATATTACTAGAAGACCTTACGAAATGGATTCACGACCATATGAAATATGGGAATATTATGCATTAAACAAAAGTTTCGTTTTTATAGATAGAACAAATTTTGGTGATTACAGATTATATAACCCAGTTTATGGAGAATGGTTTAGATATAGACCTTAACAGAATATGGTTTTAACAGTTACTTTAAATCCGCTTTTAGAAAAAAAATTATTCTTTGGAACTAATCCAAAAGAAAATAATAGAGCTTATAAACAAGAATATCTTGCCGGTGGTAAAGGTATTAATGTAAGCAGGCAATTAGATTTACTGGGAATAAAAAATCACGCTTTGCTTTTTTTAGGTGGAGCAAATGGTAAAAAGCTAAGAGCCGTTTTGGAAAATGAAAATATTAGTTTTAGTGCTGTTTCAACTAAAGCTGAAACGAGAGAAGCAACACTAATTTTTGATGAAGAAAATAAAAATCTTCAAACTTTCTTTGGTGTTAATTCGGAGATTTCAGAATCAGAAATTGACCATTTTATTGTAAAGTTAGAAAAAGCAATCATTAATTCTTCCATAGTAATATTTTCGGGAAGTTTGCCAAGTGTGGCATGTTCTAAAATTATTGAACGTGGTTTAGAATTTTGTAACAAACATGATAAAATTTCAATATTGGATTCTTATGGTGAAACACTAGACAAACAAATTAAACTTGGACCAACAGTTCTTCATAATAATAAAAATGAAATATTTAATAGTTTAGGATTTCCAATAAATGATGATGATGAAGCTGAAGATGTTTTAAATCACCTTTACAAAAATGGTGTTAAACTTAGTTTTATTACTTCAGGAAAAAATGAAACATACGCTGCAAAATCTGATTTTCATTATAAAATTAAGAATCCGAAAATTGTTGAAAAAGATTCAACCGGCAGTGGAGATGCATTTATTGCGGGCATTATTTATGGACTCGAAAAACAATTAGTGTTTGATGAATTTAGTAAACTTGCTGCTTCTATTGGGGCACAAAATGCAACTTCATGGGATGTTTGTAAGATTAATAAAAAAGATATGAAAAATTTAGTTGAGAAAGTTAAAATAGAAGGGATTGGTAAGAAAATTAAACTTATTGATGATTCTCCAACGATATAGCGTAATAATTTTTATCCTCATAAATATTCATTCCGTTTTTTCACAGACAACTACCGAAATATTTGTGGAAGGTAATTCTAAATTTAGTAGTGAATTTTATGAAAGTATAATTAAAAAAAATTTAGATGACAATCCCGAAATAATTAAAAAAAAGATTTTGGAACAACTAAGTCTAAATGGTTTTCTTAATTCTAAAATTTCTTATTTAAGAATTGATACATTAAAAAAACAAATTACCCTAAATATATTTGAAGGACTCCCAACCTATATTAGAAAGGTTAATATCGATTTATTAGAATACCCTGATTCTATATTGATAAAAAACTACTTTTCTGATTTTGAAAACCAAATTTTTATCCAACAAGAAATTGAAACTCAAATTGAAATTATTTTAGAGCAATTAGAAAATGATGGTTATCCTTTCGCTAATTTTATTATAAATTCTATCATATTTATTGATGATGTAAAAAATCATTATGTGGATTTGTATTTAAAAGTTGATTTAGAGAAAATAAGAAAGATAGACAGAGTGGAAATAGTTGGAAATACAAAAACTAAAAATAATGTTATAATAAACTCACTACGCTTAAATAAAGGTGAAATATATTCGCAAAAACGAATTGAAGAAATTCCTATTATACTTAATAAATTAAGATTTTTCGAAAATGTTAAAATTCCACAATATTTTGTAAATAGTAAGAATGAAGGAATATTAAGAATTGAATTGAAAGAAAAAAATACAAATTTATTTGATGGACTAATTGGATATGTTCCATCAACAAATAATAATAAAGGATATTTTACCGGTTTTGTAAATGTTAGTTTAAAAAATTTATTTGGAACGGGGCGTGCTTTTTTTATAAGATGGCAGCAAGAAAATTCTTTAAGTCAAGAAATGGAATTAAAATATTTGGAACCTTGGATCTTTAATCAACCTTTCAATATAAGAACTAACTTTTTTCAACGTAGGCAAGATAGCTCTTATGTTAAAAGAATAATTGGTGGGGATATAGAATTTTTGGCTACTGAGAATATTTCTGCTTCAGTAATTGTTGAATCAGAATCAATAATTCCTAATTTAGAAAATACTACAGTGCTTAAATCTTCATCGCTTAATTCAGGTTTACAACTTAAATTAGATTATAGAGATAATGTTTTATCACCAACTGAAGGAATATATTTTTCATCAATATATAAATACAGAGCCAAAAGTATAAATAATATAAAACAAACAGTAGCAAATTTAGAATCAAATAATCTGGAATATCATAATTATGAACTCGCATTCGGAATCTATCATTCGTTTTTTCAATCTCAAGTTTTAGCCCTAACAGTTAAGGCGAAAGAAATTATTGGTGATTTTTTTGATCTAAGTGATTATTTTCAATTAGGCGGAACAAATACATTACGTGGTTATAAAGAAAAACAATTTTTGGGTAATAGAATTATTTGGTCTAATTTGGAATATAGATTTTTACTTTCTCAGTCATCTTATGTATTCGGATTTTACGATTCAGGATATTATTTTATGAATGCAGAAAAAGAACATAATAAAGAAAAGAAATCAGACTATTTAAATGGATATGGTGTTGGTATTAGCTTAGAGACAGCTTTGGGAATTATGCGAGTAAGTTATGCTTTTGCTGAAGGAACATCTATTACAAAAGGATTAATACATTTTGGATTATTAAATGATTTTTAAATTGAAAAAAATTATTTCATATATAAAAATTACGCGCCCGATAAATACAGTTATTACATTTTGTGTAGTTGTAGTTTCTGCAACTATTTGTTTGGGAAAATTGGATTTTTCCTTAAATATATTTTTAGGAGGAATAGCCGCTTTTCTTACTGCTTCTGCCGGTAATATTATCAATGATTATTTTGACTTGGAAATTGATAAAATTAATAGACCATCACGTCCAATTGCTTCGGGTATAATTAAGCAGCGTATAGCATATATATATTATTGTATATTTGTTTTATTTTCATTAGTGGTTGCATCAGAAATTTCATTACAAGCTTTTGGAATTGTATTTATTACTAATCTATTTTTATTTCTGTACTCATATAAGTTAAAAGGAATTTTATTACTTGGAAATATAGTAGTTTCAATTTGTACTGCTCTTTCTTTTATCTTTGGTGGTATTATAGTCGGTAATATTTGGAGTGCGATAATTCCATCTGTTTTTGCTTTTTTAGTAACAATAATTAGAGAAATAGTTAAAGATATTGAAGATATTGAAGGCGATAAAAAGTATAACATAAATACATTCCCAATTAAATTCGGAATTAAACAGTCTAAACTTTTAATTACATTTTTTATTGGTGTGTTGATTATAACAACCTTCATCCCTTTTATTTTGCGGATTTATAAAATTGAATATTTTATAATGGTTTTATTCTTTGTGGACATTCCTTTAGTGTATATTATTAGCAAAATTTTTTCTGAGCATTTTTTGGACTTACTGAGAAAAATAAGTTTTTCATTAAAGATGGTTATGATATTTGGACTAATTTCTATAATAGTAGGTACATTTTGATTTTGTTAAAAGAGTTTGATTGTAAATTTTATTCAGACGGTGTAAATAATTTAGTTGGTGTTGATGAAGTTGGACGCGGACCTCTTGCGGGACCTGTTGTGGCTGCGGCGGTAATTTTTGATGAAAAAATTGTTATTGATGGGATAAATGATTCAAAGAAAATAACTGAAAGAAAAAGAGAGCAGATTGTAGAAATTATTAAATCGGAGGCAAAAGATTATGCTTATGGTATTGTTAACCATAACACTATTGATGAAATAAATATTTTACAAGCCACATTAAGAGCAATGAAAATGGCTGTTGAATCTCTTTCTCTTAGTCCGGATTTAATTATTATTGACGGGAATAAATCATTTGTTTCAAATTTTAAAACCAAAACAATTATTAAAGGAGATTCAAAATCATTTTCTATTGCAGCAGCATCAATTTTAGCAAAAGTAAAAAGAGATAAAATTATGAAAGATCTTTCCAAACAATTTCCGGAATATGCTTGGGAAAGAAATAAAGGATATGGAACAAAAGAACATATTGCAGCAATAAAAGAATTTGGAAGCACAAAATATCACAGACAATCATTTTTGAAAAAGATTCTTTCCAGCTAACTAAAAGAGGAATTATTTATATATGTCCAAAGATAAAAAACATACTGGCGATAGAGGCGAAGATATTGCAGTAGATTTTTTGGTAAATAATAATTTGGATATAATTGAAAGAAATTATAGATATGGTCATGGTGAAATAGATATTATTGCAAAAGATGGTGAAACTTTAGTTTTTATAGAAGTGAAGACAAGAAAAAATCTTGAGTTTGGAGACCCAATTTGTGCAGTAACAAAAAATAAACAAAAACAAATTAGAAAAATTGCAGAAGCTTATTTATATGAGAAAAATATTTCGGATATGGATTGCAGAATGGATGTAGTAGCCATACTGATTAAAAAAAATTTACCGCCCGAAATAAATCATATTGAAAATGCTTTTTAGTATATTTATTATTCAAATTTTTCTAAAAAAGTGTTATTCTAAAGTACTTTATATGCTATTTAGATAACGGTTTTTTTCTATTGTAAAGATTACTAAATCATTATATATGCATCTTCCAAAACATAGATATAAACATAATTTAACATTTAGTGACCAAATTTATAACTTCTTTGTTACAATTAGTGGGCTTTCTATTTTTAATTGGGAAATATTGAAACAAGCATTTATTCCTCCCTTTGAAATATCAGAAATTAAAAAACACATGAATGAGCTCGGAGTTAAAACTTTTCCTATAGTTAGTATTACTGGTTTTATTTTAGGGCTGGTTATTGTAATGCAAAGCGAGCCGGTATTTGTTCGGTTTGGTGCCTCAGATTATTTGCCTGGTGCAACAGCAATTTCTATTGTTAGAGAATTAGCACCCGTTATTACTGCTCTAATTTTTGCCGGAAGAGTAAGTTCGGGTATTGGTGCAGAACTTGGTTCAATGCGTGTTACCGAGCAGATAGATGCAATGGAAATTTCAGCAATAAATCCCTTTAAGTATTTGGTTGTTACAAGAGTTATTGCTACAACAATGATTTTACCAATACTAACAATATATGTGATTTTTATTTCTGTTATCGGTGGTTTTATTGCTCTGCTTATTTCGCAAGGAATGAATTTTGAATATTATACAAATGCTGTTATCTATAGCATTACATTTGGGGATTTGATTCCAAGTATATCAAAAACATTTGTCTTTGGTTATATTGTTGGACTTGTAGGAAGTTATAAAGGATATATAACAGAAGGCGGAACGGTTGGAGTTGGAAGAGCTTCAACAACAGCAGTAGTTTTGTCATCATTAATAATTCTATTATTCGATACTGTTTTAGTAAAAATATCTTTAATAATATGGCCTCTGTAGAAATAATTAAAATACGAAATCTGAGTAAAAGTTTTGATAAGAAAAATATTCTTAACAATATTTCATTTAATGTTATTAGAGGCGAAAATTTAGTTGTATTTGGTCAAAGTGGTACAGGAAAAAGTGTTTTATTAAAATGTATTATCGGCTTACTTAAGCCTGATGAAGGTGAGATCATTATTAATGATAAGAATATTGAAAATATTTCGATAAAAGAAATGAATGAAATAAGAAAAGAAATGGGATTCCTTTTTCAAGGATCAGCACTTTATGATTCTATGACAGTTAGAGAGAATTTAGAATTTCCATTAAAGAAACATTTTAAAATTTCTGATAAAGATGCCTATGACAAAGTGCTTCATACTCTTGATTTGGTTTCTTTAAAAGAAGCTGTTGATAAAATGCCATCAGAACTTTCCGGAGGGATGAAAAAAAGAATCGGACTTGCGAGATCAATTATTACAGATCCGGAAATTATGTTTTACGATGAACCGACAACGGGACTTGATCCAATCTCATCTAAAGAAATAAGTGAGTTAATACTTGATTTACAAAATAAATTAAAGATGACATCAATTATTGTTACACACGATTTAAGTTGCGCTCATATTATTTCTGATAGAAATATTTTTTTGAAGAATGGTAAAATTGCCTATCAAGGAACAATTGAAGAGTTATCTACATCTAATGATAAATTTCTTCAAAACTTTTTTAGTAATCAGATAATTCACTAAAAAGAGGAATGAGATGTTAAAGCATTTAGAAGGTGCAAAATTAGGGCTATTTGTTTTTGTAGGAACGGTTTTATTAGTCCTTGCAATTTTTATGATTGGTAATAAAGATTCACTTTTTAGTGATAATATTTTTATTAAGTCTTACTTCGATAATGTTGAAGGACTAAGAACCGGTGCTGCAGTTAGGTTAAACGGATTAAATATTGGTAGCGTAAGTAATGTTCGTTTATTAGAAATGAACCAATATCGAGTTGAAGTAACAATGCGTGTTAAACGAGATGTTCAACAATTTATAAGATTAGATAGTGAAGCCGCAATAGAAACAGAAGGAATTATTGGTAGTAAAATTGTAATTATTACACCTGGTTCAAAAGATAAAGCTACTATTGAAGATGGTGGTGTAATAATGTCTCAAAAAACCGTAAGTATTGGTCAAGTTATGACCGAAACTCAAGATATTATGCTTTATATGAAAAACTTAACAAAAGAATTATCTGAGGTACTTGAAAAAGTAAATAAAGGCGAAGGTACGGTTGGTATGCTTGTTAATGATGAAAGCCTTTATTTAGAAACTGTAGAGATTGTTAAATCTGCTGATATAGAATTAAAAACAATGGTTGATAGACTTGATAGAATGAGTGGATTTATTATTGGTGTTGGTACTGGAGTAGAAAAAATTATTGGTAATGTTGATAGTGCTGCAATAGATTTAAGAAATTTAATTGCAAGTATTGAAAAGGGTGAAGGAGCTCTTGGAGCTTTAATTTCCGATGAAAGTATTTATGATTCTATTAAAACAATCATAAAAAACCTAACCGGAACAACCTATGCTGCAAAACAAGGAACAGATGCTTTTGCTGAGAATATGGAAGCACTAAAACATAATTGGTTTTTCAAAAAGTATTTTGAAGAAAGAGGATATTGGTCTAAAGCAGAATATGAAACAAAACTTGATGAAAAACTGTTAGAAATAGAAGAAAGCAGACAAAAACTAAATGAAAGAATTAAAAGGTTAGAAGAGATAGAGAAAATACTTAATAAGTAAAAAATTATACCAAAAGCTTATGGATCAGAGCTAAATTTCTTCTCCACATTTTGGGAACTTGAAAAAAGATTTGTGTAAATGGTTAAGAAAGAATAAAGGCTAATCTGAGTGAAGCGTAGCGGAACTCAGCTTAGCCTTAAAAAAAAATCGATGTTGCAAAAGTCGATAATAATAAACAAATTCTTTAATCAAAATAAGGAGATTACACAATGAAGATCACCGAAGAAATCATCGAACAA
>PDWI01002470.1_pt1 | contig 27698 bp, 26 predicted proteins | sample 1430891 | NCBI WGS metagenome assembly PDWI01 (sample SAMN01162508, study PRJNA174530) | Oral metagenome, whole genome shotgun sequencing project. | biome: Marine environment; feature: Marine mammal; material: Swab sample of the gingival sulcus; isolation source: swab sample of gingival sulcus... | reverse complement strand
AGGACAGGACAGGACAGGACAGGACAGGACAGGACAGGACAGGACAGGAGGTTCCCGCTATCCAATATACGGATAGCGACAACCTCCTTATAAAAGGTAATAACCTTATCGCCCTATACACTCTTCGTGAGCGTTTCAGAGGCAAAGTCAAACTCATCTACATTGACCCGCCATATAATACGGGTAACGACTCCTTTAACTACAACGACAACTTTAATCACTCTTCTTGGCTTACATTTATGAAGAATCGCCTCGAAATAGCTCGTGAGCTACTCGCTGACGATGGGGTCATCTTCGTACAATGTGATGACAACGAACAAGCTTACCTAAAAGTCCTAATGGATGAAATATTCGGTAGAGAAAACTTTATTGCTAATCTTATCTGGGAAAAAAAGACTGGAGCCTCAGATGCAAAATATATTGCTACAATTACAGAGTATACAACAATCTATGCAAAAAATAATAGAGAAATTATTTTGTCTAGAAATACAAACTCATACAATATAGATAGATATAAATATAAAGATAGTTACTTTGAAAGAAGAGGGCAATATTATATTGACAATTTAGATAGAGGAGGATTACAATATAGTGATTCTTTAAACTTTGGAATTAAATGCCCTGATGGTTCTATTACATTTCCTAATGGTAGAAAGGAATTTATAAATGATGGTTGGATTTGGAAATGGAGTAAGACTAAAGTAGAATGGGCTTTAGAAAATGACTTTTTGGAATTTAGAAAGTCTAAAACAAAAGAAAGTGGGTGGGCTGTTTGCTATAAAAACTATCTGAAAGTAGATAATGAAAATAAAGAAATTGAACGCTCTGCACCACATAAAAATTTAATTAAAGGGATATTAAACACTCATGCTTCTACTGAAATTAAAAAGTTATTTGGAGGTAAAGTATTTGATACACCTAAGCCAGAAGACCTAATTAAACTAATTATTGACATTGCTACCAACGAAGGCGATCTTGTTTTAGATTTCTTCTTAGGCAGTGGTACGACAGCCGCCGTTGCTCATAAGATGGGACGACGCTACATCGGTATAGAACAAATGGATTACATTGAGAGTATCGCCGTAGAACGCCTCAAGAAAGTTATTGAAGGCGAACAAGGAGGTATCTCCAAAGCTGTAGGCTGGCAAGGAGGAGGTTCATTTGTCTATTGTGAACTCAAAGAGAACGCTCAAGACTTAGTCTATATGATAAGTTTGGCTACAGAAGAGACTATCACCCAAGTAAAAGAAACTATCTATTCAGACGAACGCTTACTCCCCTACCTAAGAAAGACAGATCTAGAGGTTGCAGATAAGCTCTTTGATAATCTTAACAGCTTAGAAGAGAAGCAAGAGGCTTTATTCCAAGTTATAGATAAGAATAAACTCTACTATGACTATGCTGAAATAGACGACAAGGACAGTCCAATTAGTGAAGAGGAACGTCTTTTCACTCATTCATTCTATCAAAACTAAGAAGCTATGGCAAATCAATTTTTGTATGAAGAGCTAGAAACTATTTACAATAATGGTTATCTCCGCAGAGAAACACCTGCTATTATCCGAGATAACCTATCTTCTTTTGTAAAACTTCGCCCTTATCAAGAGCAAGCCTTTCAATACTTCGTTGAGTACTTTGAGAATGAAAAGTTAAACAAGCGAAATTGCATTCATAACCTCTTCCATATGGCAACGGGGAGTGGTAAGACGGTTATGATGGCAGGCTTGATCTTGTACCTCTATAGTCAAGGTTATCGTAATTTCTTATTCTTTGTAAATAAAGACCCAATTATCGCCAAGACACGTGAGAACTTCCTCAACCCTCTCTCCGATAAATATCTTTTCCAAAAAGAGCTGAGCTATGCAGGAGAAAGGATTAGGATACAAGAGGTAAAGTCTTTTCAAGGCTTGTCTTCGGAGCATTGTATCAACATCTGCTTTAAGACCATACAAGGCTTAAACAATGATATTGAGACCCCCAAAGAAAGTAAGTTAGGCCTTGAGGACTTTAAGGACTTGAATAATCCTATTGTTCTTATCTCTGATGAGAGTCATCACATCAATGCTCAAACAAAGAAGATGACAAATGAAGAACTTAGTAAATACAACAGCTGGGAATACTCTGTCATCAAAGCTTTTGAGGCTCAAGGAAGAAACATTCTTCTTGAATTTACTGCAACAGCAGAGCTAAGCAACAAAAATGTCTTAGCTAAATATCAAGATAAAATCATCTACAACTATACTCTACGAGAGTTTAGAGCTAGTGGCTACACGAAGGATTTTCAAAACTTCACGAGCAATAGCAAGCTATGGGATAGAACACTTATGGCTCTTATCCTGAGTGAGTATCGTCGTTACCTATTCGGCGAAACGAAACAAGATATTAAACCTGTCATAATGCTCAAGTCTAAGATCGTTAAAGAGTCACAAGAGTTCTACAAGCTATTTTTCAGGAAAATTAAAGAGCTAACACCTCAAGACATAGAACACTTGAGCAATAGCTACCAAGATGAAGGCTCTCTCCTTAGCACTGCCCTTAGTTACTTTCTTGAGCAAGACAAGTCTAATAGCTTTAACCTCCTTGTCAATAGCATAAAAGATGCCTTCACTGAGGAACAAAGTATTATTATGAACGGCAAAAGTGATGATAATGAGAAGAATCGAATCTTAGTTAATTCACTAGAGAGCAAAGACAATCCCATTCGTATCATCTTTGCCGTAGATATGCTCGATGAAGGCTGGGACGTCCTTAACCTATTTGATATTGTCCGCCTCTATGACACACGACAAGGCGGAAAAGGTATCTCCAAGGCAACCATTAGCGAAGCCCAACTCATTGGTCGTGGTGCTAGATATTGCCCTTTTCAAATCACAGAAGAGCAAGAGCGAGGACGACGTAAGTACGATAATGACTTAGGAAATAAGTACCGTATCCTAGAGACAATGCTCTATCACTCTCTTGATGACTCCAAATATATCTCCGAACTTAGACAGGCTTTGATTGCAACAGGTATGCAAGACGAGCAAACGATAAAAGTTCGCTATGTGGTGAAGGACGAATTCAAAGAGAGTGAACTCTATCAGCGAGGAGTGGTATTTGCCAATAAACGTATCCCTAAGAATAGGCAAGCAGTCTCTAGTATTGACGAGCGACAAAAGTATATCAGTAGCGACTATTATATAAGAGATAGCTCGTCTTCTGTGGTGAACCTATTTGGTGAGGAAGAGCTGGAGCAAAAAGATTGGCAATTACTCAAGGAATATAAATTCAAAGAATTAGAATATCACATCTTGCGAGGAGCTAGCGAAAACTTCCCCTTCCTTAAATTTTCCTACCTAAAAAAGAAATTCCCACAACTGGAGAGCTTGAGGGAATTTTTGACGAGTGATAACTATTGTGGAAATAACAAAATCTGCCTTAGAGCTAAGAGTGAACGACAAATACGAGGCATAGACCTGTATGAAGCTTCGGTCAAAGCTTGTGGAGAAATAGAACGCTATATCTCAACGCTCAAACAAGAGTACGAAGGTAGTAAGGAGTTCTATGCAATGTCTATCTCCAAAGTTATCAAGGACAAAGTGCTTAATCTATCCACAACGGCAGAGGAAGGACATGGCTCTAGCCAGAAAGATATAGATCTCAAGTCCAAAAAGTGGTATGTCTATAATGATAACTTCGGCACTGACCAAGAGAAAGCTTTCATTAAATACTTTAGCGAGAAAGTAGCACCAGAATTAGAAAAAAGAGGATTAGAGTTTTACGTTATTCGTAATGAACGCCTCTCGGAGCTAGCCATCTATTCATTTGATACAGGCGAAAGGTTTGAGCCAGACTACCTCCTTCTGCTGGAGCGTTACAAGGGTAAAGACTTAGATATGGCTCAACAAATCTATATTGAGCCTAAAGGAAAAAATTTGATTGAAAAAGATAAGTGGAAAGAGGACTTTTTAGCACAAATCAAGCAGAAAAGTATCATATCGGATAAGTTATTCTCTTCGGAATATAGTCTATTAGGCTTACCATTCTTTAATAACGACAGCCTCATTATCCACAAGTTTGATGAATGTATGCAGTGCTTACTTAAAGAATTAGATAAGTAAATAAACATATATAAAGCTCTATCAATAGGATGTAGCTCATCATAAAATAGGGTATACCAATACTAAATAGGGTATACCAATACTTCATTTTGGCATACCCTATTTTATGAGTCTAGTTAAGATAAGATTGTTATACTAAGTAGCTATATACTTAATATTTCGGTGTGATATAGAACTCTTCCAAGGCTTCCTTGATATAAGGTCGTTCCAAATCTTTAGCTTTAACAACCTTAAACTGCCACAAGATTAAATCAATGTCAATAGGAATAAGTTCGGGAGTTTCTATGGCACACTGCTCAGTGCGACCATGCTTTAACTCAACTTCTTTGAAAACAGCCTCTACCTCCTCTTGAGACAAATAAGTCTCTGCAAAAATTACAACGTTTAGGAATTGCCCAGAGGGATAAGGAAAGTCTATCGGGTCTGTATTCTTAAAGTCTGTCATCCGATAAGTTCCAATACCAGCTCCTTGAATATCTCCCAAAACATGCATTAGTTTAAGAATTCTATCTTGAGAATCTTTAAGATTAGTCCCTAAGCTATACAAAAACATAGAAGGTGTCTCTACCATAATTTGAAACTTTATAATATTACTTTGATTGCTGTCTCTCTACAGAGTATTCGTGTATCAGACTATATAGCTCTTCCACAAAAGCATTGTCCAAGCCCAAAGCTTCGCCATTGTCCAAAAGTCGCTTCATCATTGTTCTGTAACGTTCGGGTTGTAGCACGCAGATCTTATGTTGCTCCTTATACGAGCCAATCTCTTGAGCAATACGCATTCTCAGAGCAAGCTTATTGAGCAAGTCATCGTCCAACTTGTCAATCTCATCACGCCATTGTTTGAGTTCGGTAGAGGCTGTCTCTTCGCTCAAGGGCTTGTCTAACTTCAACAGTACATCGTGCAAGGCTTTCGGTGTGAGCTGTTGCGAAGCATCACTCCACGCACATTCGGGACATAGATGACTCTCAACAATCAAGCCGTCAAAGTCTAGCGACAAAGCTTGACGAGAAAGCTGTTCTATCAGCTCTCGTTTGCCAGCGATATGAGAAGGGTCACCAATGATTGTCAGCTGAGGATAACGGCGTTTCAGCTCAATAGGTATTTGCCAAAGAGGGTCGTTGCGGAACTGCCCCTTACCATAAGTGCTAAAGCCACGATGAATCGCAGCGATATTCTTCACACCCGCCCCACGAAGACGTTGCAAAGCTCCGTCCCAAAGGTCAAGGTCTGGATTAATAGGGTTCTTCACGAGCAGATTAACATCTTGCCCTTGCAAAGCTTCGGCTATTTCGCTAATCATAAAGGGACTTGTCGTCGTCCTGGCTCCTATCCAAAAAGTACGGAAACCTGCCGAAAGCATCAATTCAATGTGCTTGGCATTAGCAACTTCAGTGCAAACCTCCAGATCTAACTCTTGAGCAACACGCTTGAGCCAAGGGATACCTACATCGCCAACTCCTTCGAAGCCCCCCGGTCTCGTACGAGGCTTCCATAGACTAGCACGGAAGATATTAATACCACAGTCTTTTAAGGCACTAGCAGTCTGCATTACCTGCTCCTCACTCTCAGCACTGCAAGGTCCAGCGATGATGTGAAATGGATAATTTGATGATTTGGGAAACTGAAAAGATTCTATCTCTATTCTACTCATTATCTATAATGTGAGCCAGCGACAACTTATACCTCTGTCTCTTGCTTTTCTTCTACAATATCTTTAATAAATGCTACAACGGAATGATAGAGCTTGCCTAACCACGGATGATTAGCTCTATCATACAAATGATTATGCCACACGAGGCATAGTTCGCCTTGATGTCTCGCCACAAGTCTAATCATCTGCTCTACATATTCTTTAGCTTCGTCATAAGTTCGCTTTTTTCCCTGCTCCTCTATCAGCGTTGTATCTACAATCGTAATAGGATGAACTGTAAATTCAAATAAAGCTCGGAGGTTTGGGTTGATGAACTTGACAGCACGACACGTTCCCAGCCTAAAGCCCCCCACTTCGCTGTACGCCATACTGAAATCGTGCTTTATACCCACAGAATGCAGGCTCATCAAGTCCTCCGACTCGCCTTGAGCCAAGAGATGACAGCGAGAGCAGAGCAGATTGTCCTTGAGAGCCTTGTCTAGAGAGCTTTTATTCCCCTTCAGACGAGTAGGGTCTAAGCTAGTGGCAAGAGGAACGTACATTCCTAAGCTGAATTTATAAAGTTTGGCTAATGAAATAATCTTCTTCATCGCATAAGATCGTAAGCTATACGAAGGCTTATCCGCTGGCAAAGAAGATTTTGGTTTAACAAAGATGATAGCTTTCGCCAAGTTCTCTGGCAAATCTTCAATTAGCTTAAAATCTTCTAGGAAAAGGTGGTGGAAAGAATTGACTTTATCTTTGCTTCTATGGAAGAATGCAAGATCTAAAGCCTTGAAAGGATTGATTTTATCACGAAAGACAGCTTGGCGAAAGCCAGACAATCCTTTATAGCTGTAAGGTTGGTGGATGTTGTGCGTCAGATAAATCTTAGAAAAGGCATTACGTTCCTCATACAGGGCGATGCCGTGTCTTTCATCCAGACGTCTCTCCTTAATGATAGAGCGAATGACTTCGGTATATTCGTCAATGATAGGTCTAGAGATAAAACCCGCACGGACAGGTAGAGATAACTCAGCTGGGAAACGACCAAATTCGTCTCGCTCCTTGCGATGCACCAGCTCTTCGTAACGACTTAGCAAGTAATAAGCCGAAGCAAAGATGTCTGCATAGATAACTAAAGTGTCACCATCGTTGATGAACTCTTCCCTCGCTTCGCCAAAAAGTATCGGTATGCCACGCCACTGCTGAAGTGGAAGTTGTGGCTCTGCCTCTAGATTACCATAAGAACCATAGGTGAAAAAGTCAGATCGGTAAATGACAATCCCTGCATCCTTCATCTCCAAAGGGTCATTGGTATAAACAATAAGATTTTCTAATCTGTAAATAGCTGTCTTCTCACGAATAAGACTACTATATTTACCTACTAGAAAATCTAAAACATATCGTTTGACTCTATCATTCAGCATTTTCTCTAAATATCTTTCTATAACTTAGTACAAATATAAGTTATTTTATTCAGTCTTAGCTTGAATATCTAAGACTTGCTGGATAAATTGAGGGTCAGAATAATTGAACTTACGAGCAAAAAGAGCTTCACTCTCCACCAAGTGAGGTAAGTGCTTCGCCGTAATATCTAGCAACTGATTGTTTTCCCAAGGGATATATCGCTTGCAACCTCGCATCTCCTTGGTGCTGTCGTAGATGTTTTCCCTAAAAGGAGAATGCCACAAATAAGTCTGCACAACAATCTCATCACAACAGAAAGAGTCTTTATAAATCTCAAGAGCCTCGCCACGTTTGCTGAGCAGATAACGAGCAAAATCAGAAGTGATACTACACCACTGCGTACCTTTCTTAAAATCAATATACTTGTTTCGCTGGATATTAAAGAGATATTGAAAACGGATATAAGCAAACCTTATGATACGCTTTAGCTGAAAAAGAAGACCAGAACCTTTAAAACTATCCGAGAAGAGATGAGTGCGTTGTACCTTGCGTTCTATAGGTGAAGAGTCCGCACCACCATTGTAGTAACCGACGAACTCCTTACCCTTATTGGCAGTAAAGAAGTTATCAATATAATCTTGGCTCTTGATAGGCAGATCAACGCCAGAGATGAAATGCAAGTAAGCATATTCTTTGCCTGAGCTGAGTGCCTTATCCAATAAGCAAAACTCCGCTTCAATCATTGAGCTATGTCCCCAACGAATGTCTATCCTTTCGTCCAAGATAGTTAGCCCTGCATTCTTTGTCTCTAGACTTGGCAGAGACTTGACTTTCTTATCAAAATGAAGATATAGGTCATTGCGTTCATCATCCAAAGCATTGAGCAGAAGTTTCAATAACTCAAACTCGTGATGAACTAGTATTAGATAAGCATATCTCATCTTGTCAGTTTGTTTCGTAACTTTTTAAGGAAATTGAAAGTAGGACGAGCTAATGGCAAGGACAACAGTCTATGCATAGCCTTCATCTTAAAGCTAACCTCAATCCCCTCTCGTACCTTCTTAGGTAAACGTAGATAAGTTGCCCACCAATATTCGAACTTGATTGTATAAGCTACCCACGGCTTAGGACCAGTGTAGTGAATTGTTCCCTCACGGTCAATCATTTCCCAGTCTTGCTCAGTGTAGTACTTCAAGAATAGTGGCTTCTCTTCTTCAATCATAAAAGTTCGGATACCATTATAATACGGTGGTAAGTACTTCAAGCGATCCATACATACGGTGTTTATCACGTCTTGGTCGGGAAATTCTAAGAAATCCACCTTCAAAGCTTCAATGAACTTCTCAGACATCTTATCCTCTCTCAGGAGTTTCATATTTAGCACAAGAAACCCTGAATTGATATACTGCCCAGCCTTTGCACCAATACGCTCAAACCATTTCTTCTGCCAGTCTGAAGATGCTTCAATAACGCCTGCAAAGTACTTATCTTCCATATCTATCTCTCGGTACAGCTTAGCTAAGTCTTGGCGAATAATCACATCACAATCCATATAAATCAACTTATCATACTGAGGAAGTAAGTCAGCCACCAACAAACGAAATGACGCTGCAATAGAATAACGAGGGTTAATATAAGTTCCTTCTAGCAACTTAGGATCAAGATCAAAGTATTCAAAGGTTAGACGCCCTGTACCATTATCCAAAAGTTCCAAACGAGCCATCAAGTCATCAGGCATTGGTTCGGATAGCATACAGATAAAATGAAACTGCTCCTCTTTAGGACTATGCTCCAAGACAGACAGAATAGCCGTCGCAGCAGGAATAAAGTAATTAGGCGTGAAGGCTACAAGTATAGGTGTACGTGCCATATTATAAGTTTATTTATGAAAAAAGTCCGTTTCCAAAAGCTTGATAGCTTAAGAAAACGGACTTTTTAGTTATTTAGTAAATCTAAGAACTCAAATCGAGTTCAGATTAAGATTACTCATTAACTTGAAGTAGTACAGCACGGCTACAACGTGGGTCATTGTAGTACATATTTGCTACACCTCCCTTGCTTTCCTTGATAAGTTGAGACTCAGATACTCCGAATTCCTTAACAAGACAGTTGTAAATAACTTCAGCACGCTTACGAGCTAGGAAGATATTACGACGTACGCTACCTGTACCACGGTCTGCATAACCTGTAATCTTATAAACCTTGTTTGGATTAGCCTTGATCGCTTCAGCTAAGAATCCTAGGTTCACACGGTCTTTGTTTCTGATTTTGTAACGGTCAATGTAGAAAGTTACAAGAAGTGGCATACCACATACGTTATCAGCATTTACTTCACGATTAAGAGCTTCTTCTAGTTGCTTACGAAGGTCTTCGTTGATAAGCTCTAGCTGACCTGTACGATCACGAAGGTCTTTTAGTACGTTCTCGTTGATACGAATTGTAGTGTTCGCAGCTTGGTCGAAATCCCACTTATTGAAGTTATAAGCAAGCCCAAGAGTTGCAGAAGCAAGACCATCATATCTAGCAGCAAGAGCTCCTTCAGAAGCGTGCTTAGCATCAAAACGGTCAGATACAACTGTATAGTTCAACTCAAGATTTACATCAAAATGGTCTGTTATGTGGAAACGGTTGATCAAACCTAGACCAGCAGTAATACTTTGAGTTCCATTAACATCAAAGTCAGCAACTGGATGAACCTTACATTCTTTTAAATTAGGATTCTTTCCAAATGTACCAATATAACCAACACTTGCATAAGGGATGAAAGAGTATAAGCGATCAGCCTTGTAGCCAAGAAGGATATTTGATAGGTTGAACATAATATCACCGTGTCCTCTTAGGTATCTGATACCATCTTCAAAACCTTCGTTTACATTACCTGTATGAGCTTTTGACATAGATGAGTTAAGATCTAGACCAGAAAGTCCGAAGCGAACCCCAACACTTGGAGTAGCCCATTTACCAAAGTTTACATCAAATACAAATGATGGCTTTGTATCAAAAAATTCTTTATCATTGTTCTCACCAAAAAGCTTTTGAGCACCAAAGTTAGCTCCGATAAACCAGTTATCGCCGAAGTGATTTGTTTCTACAATGCTTTTATCAGCAACAACGTCTTTTGTAACGACAGAATCTACAACGACATCCTGTGCATTAGCAACTGTAAAAGCTCCAAGAGCTAGTACAGCCATTAAACTATTCTTTAACATATTATTCTAATTATATAGTTTTCTTTATTAATTCTCTCTTACTTCTTAGTCAAAGTTATTGATTACTCATTAACTTGAAGAAGTACTGCACGGCTACAACGTGGGTCATTGTAGTACATATTAGCTACGCCACCCTTGCTTTCCTTGATAAGTTGTGATTCAGATACTCCAAACTCCTTAACAAGACAGTTGTAGATCACTTCAGCACGCTTACGAGCCAGGAAGATGTTACGACGTACACTACCTGTACCACGGTCTGCATAACCTGTAATCTTATAAACCTTGTTTGGATTAGCCTTGATCGCTTCAGCTAAGAAACCTAGGTTTACACGGTCGTTATTTCTAATTTTGTAACGGTCGATATAGAAAGTTACAAGAAGTGGCATACCACATACGTTTTCAGCATTAACTTCACGGTTAAGAGCTTCTTCTAGTTGCTTACGAAGATCATCGTTAGCAAGTTCCAATTGTCCTGCATGGTTACGTAGTTCAGAAAGAACTTCATCCTTCACACGACGAGTTGTAATTGTTGATTGATCCCAGTACCATTTACCGAAGTTATAAGTTACCCCTACAAGAGCAGTGGCGATACCATCATATCTTGAACGGAAAGGTCCCCAACCTCCGTGCTGAGCGTCAAAACGGTCAGAAAGAGCTGTAATACTAAGATCTAGATTAACATCTAGACGATCTGTTACGTGGAAACGGTTCAAGAAACCTAGAGACGCAGAAATACTTTGAGTTCCTTCAATATCTTCCTTTGAATAGTTTTTGTTTAAACATCTAGAAAGATCAGGCTTATTCAAAGATCCTGCATAGCCTACGCTAGCATAAGGAATAGCAGAGTACAGACGATCTTTCTTATAACCACAAATCATATTAGAGAAGTTAAACATCACATCAATATGACCTCTTAGATATTTAAGACTAGTCATACCAGCCTTTGTCACACCTTCCATTGGGAACCCTTCATAAGAATTGTACATATTCCAATCTTGGTGATCTCCTTGAATTCCGTGATTATGAGATAAATCTCTATTTCCTTTCACTTCATAACCAGAAACGCCAGCACGAACTCCAATTACAGGAGAAACCCACTTACCAAAGTTCACATCAAATGCAAATGATGGACGACGAAGTTGCTCCTTCATCGCTGGACTATCTGGATTAAATGAGTTTGAGTGGTCAGCAAATAAACCTTGCACCCCAACATTAGCACTAACAAACCAGTTGTCTTCGAACTGATTAGTTTGTACGCGGTACTTGTCCGCTACTTTTGTTTCTTTTACTACTGCAGAATCTTCTACATTCTGAGCATTAGCCATTGTCATCGCTCCTAGAAGCGTAACGGCCATCAAACCTTTTTTCAACATAATTTCTTAATTATAAATATTTTTATTTTCTTTCTGATATCTAATATCAATAACACTTGTTTAAACTACAAGCATACATAATACAAGTACAAAGATATACTTTTCTTGTTAGATATACAAATCTTTACTTTTTTTTTACAGCTAGACAGGAAATTAATCTCTATAACTCCTTAGAACTGAATAAAGCCTAAAATATCTGACTAACAGTTACCGTCGCAATCACCACAATTACCTCCGCAACCTTCTTTCTTCTCAGCACCATTGTTAGGACAACCTTCACAGTTGCCGTCACAGCCTTCCTCTTCTATTGTTGCAGCTTTTGCTTCGTCAGCTTTCTTTTCTACAGCTTCAGTTTTTTCTTTCTTGTCTTTGCAAGAATCAGAATCGCAATTGCAAGAAGCTAAAGCAAACATACAAAAAAAAGCAAGTGTTAGAACTTTAATTTTCATAATTTCATTCATTTATTTTACACTTCCATAATTAAATCTACCCTACTCACACAATCATTATTCTATTTTCAGGTCTAATTCTAGGACAAATATACTACTAATTCTTTACATAACAAGCGTCTGCCACCCTTTTAGTTCTGCAGAAACAATATCGTGAGTTACCATTATAATAGTACAATCATCATCTACTAGCTCTGCGACGAAGCTTTCAAAATCTAACTTATAATTATGATCTAGAAAACTCGTAGGCTCATCAAGAATTAATAGTTCAGGCTTAGAGGCTACAGCACGAGCTAGCAAGACTCGTTGTAACTGCCCACCACTCAATTGCCCTATCGGTTTAGAGCTATCCTCTCCTAAGGCAATTTTATCAAATAAAAATGCTACTCGTTTCTGTCGTTCCGACTTAGCAAGCTTGACATTCATCAACCCCGAGTCAATCACATCATAAGCATTAATTGGGAAAGACTTATCTATCTTATTAATCTGAGGCAAGTAACCTACCGAGACAGCTTTGACAGCCTCGCCACTAAGAGCAAAGAAAGACATTTTACCAGCCAATGGCTTAATCAAACCCAAGATAGTCTTAATTAAAGTTGTCTTCCCTGCTCCATTAGCTCCAACAATTAGCCAACGCTCCCCACGAGAGACTTGCCAAGCAAAGTCTTTTACAACGACATCTTGCTCATAGCCCAAGGTAACAGAACTTAGTTCAAATAACTTATTCATCATCTTACTCCTCCAAAGCTTTCACCACCAAAGCCAACTGTCCTCGCCAGTCCTTACTCAAGGGGTCTATCATCACGATCTTCGCCCCAAGCTCTTCAGCGATCGTCTCACTCAAATTTGGATTAAACTCCTTTTGTACAAAGACCACTCGCACGCCTTCAGATTTTGCCTGAAATAGCAAGCTTCTTAAATGATAAGGACTAGGCTCTTTACCTTCATTCTCCACAACCAACTGCTTCAAACCCAGCTCTTCGGCAAGATAAGTGAGCGAAGGGTGATAAATCACAAAACTTCTTGTCTCGATTTGCTCCAATCTTTGCTTAGCATCTAGCGACAGACTATCTATCAAGTTCGTCAAAGAGTCTAATCTCTGACAAATAATATCTTTTTGCTTAGGCTGAAGTTCTGACAATGCCATTGCTGTATTCTTTGCCATTAACTTAATACCCTCAAAACTTGTCCAGTAATGAGGTTCATTGTGCGAGGTACAAGAATGAACTGCTTGCCCACTTGACAAGTCTTGCAACAATAAATTAGGATTATGCTCTTGGATCTTAGGAAGTGTTGCTTGCTCAAAGCCTAAAGCTCCTACATATAAATAAGCCTTTGCTTGCATCAAAGCTCGCAAATCTTTAATTGTTGGCTCATAACTCTCAGGCTGTCCGCCCTCAGGCAAGAGACGAACGACCTCAAAAGCTCCTCCACCCAGACTATTTACCAAGTCCTCAGTCGGAGCAATAGAGACAGCAATAAGCGACTTATCTTTTACTTGCCCTCCTCGGCAAGCAAGTAGAGAAAGGATAGCTAAAGTAGTTAAAGCGATTAAGACCTTACGCATTCAATAAATTGGTTACTACAAAAGAGGATGTGTCTAAAACTCTGTTTTGACACATCCTCTTTTTGATGTTGTATTAAGTTTAAGATCCTAACGACGGATACCTAGCTCCTTAATGATTGCACGATAACGCTCGATGTCGTTCTTGATAAGGTAATCAAGCATACGACGACGCTTACCGATAAGCATTTTCAACGCACGTTGTGTGCTGTAGTCTTTATGATTCTTTTTAAGGTGCTCTGTAAGGTGAGCGATACGGAATGTGAATAGAGCGATTTGGCTCTCTGGGCTACCTGTATCTGTAGCACTTTGACCATACTTTTCAAAAAGTTCAGTCTTCTTTTCTGAATTCAAATACATTTAATTTCTATATTTTATTTAACATAATACCACTCACGCAATACGCTTGTGGATCGACAGCCACAAAGATAAGAATTTATTTTCTATTACGAAAATATTAACTCAACTTATTACAGAACTTTAACTAGTACAATTTGGCCGTATCAACGTCGTTGCCAACATAAGTTCCAATAGACGCCCCATCTAGTACTGACAAGAGATTACCTTTCTCGTCCATATTAAAGACTAGGATTGGCAAATCGTTCTCCATACACATCGTTGTCGCCGTAAGGTCCATAATCTTCAGACCTCTATCGTAGATTTCTTTATATGATATAGCTCTGAACTTTTTAGCCTCTTTGTCTTTCTCTGGGTCAGCAGTATAGATACCGTCCACACGAGTACCTTTGAGCATCACATCAGCCTCTAGCTCTATACCACGAAGAGATGAACCAGTATCTGTCGTAAAGAATGGATTACCAGTTCCTCCCGAGAGGATAACCACTTCACCTTGTTCTAGCTTCTCAATAGCCTTCCACTTATTATAGTATTCGCCAATAGGCTCCATACGAAGAGCTGTCATTACGCTATTCTTCACACCCACTGCTGTCAATGCCGAAGATAATGCCAAGCTATTGATTACCGTTGCAAGCATTCCCATCTGGTCGCCTTTCACACGGTCAAAACCTTTAGCTGCCCCGCTCAAGCCACGGAAGATATTACCACCTCCGATGACGATAGCCACCTGCACACCTTTGGCAACAGCCTCCTTAATATCCAAAGCATAATCTTCTAAGCGAAGTGGATCTATACCATATTGCTGAGCCCCCATCAAAGACTCGCCACTCAATTTAAGTAATACTCTATTGTATTTCTTCATTTCTATCTATATATTATTGTAATAAGACAAAAATAACTTTTTTCTACGAGATACAAGTCTTTTGACTTTTCAAGTTCCGAACTTTCACCATAAAATAAATAGAGCGTGCGTCTCTCAAGACACACGCTCTATTTGTAAAATCCTGAAAGGCTACTATTCAGCAGAAAGAGTTCCGCGGTAGAAAGCAGATACTGTAAGCGTCTTGCTTTGAGCCTTAAGATATTCTCCAATGCTCATCTTGTTGTCCTTAACGAAAGCTTGGTCAAGAAGTGTATTTTCCTTGAAATACTTCTGTAGTGAACCTTGAGCGATACGTTCTAGCAAGTTTTCTGGCTTACCAGCTTCACGAGCCTTGTCCATAGCAAGAGCAAGTTCACGATCCTTAATTTCTTGAGGAACGTCAGCTTCTGTGATACCTACAGGAGACATAGCTGCAATCTGCATAGCTACATCACGAGCTACTTGGTAGTCGCACTCTTCGTTGAAAGCAACGATTGTAGCTAGCATATTCCCTGGGTGGATGTAAGACATAGTAGATGGGCTCTTCACGAAGTCGTAAAGACCTAGTTCCATCTTCTCACCTGTTACACCGCTACGCTCAGTGATGTGGTCTTGTACAGAACGACCATCAGCCATTGGAGCAGCTAGGATTTCTTCCTTAGAAGCACCACGCTTAGCCATAGCAACCTCTAGTACAGCCTTTGTAAGACCTACGAAGTCTTCATTCTTTGCTACGAAGTCTGTTTCGCACTTGATAGCTACTACAGCAGCGAAGTCGCCATCGTGAGCAGCTAGTACACATCCTTCTTCTGCTTCACGGTCAGAACGCTTAGCAGCGATAGCTTGACCACGCTTACGGATTAGTTCGATAGCCTTATCGAAGTCGCCTTGAGCTTCTTCCAAAGCCTTCTTAACGTCCATCATACCTGCACCTGTAAGAGTACGAAGCTTTTTAATATCTTGAATTGATACTGCCATTATTTTATATGTTTTAGATTAATAATCTATTCTTATTAATAGCTCTAGCGAAAGACATTGCCCCTCACATAGAGCTAAAATGAGTAAAGGAGCTTGGAGCCTTTTCAAGCACTAGCTCCTTTACTGCTATTTATTTTATTGTTAGCTTCACAGCTAGAGGCTCGCTCTAGACTATGAACCCCACACTCTGTCGTTGCTTACGCTTCTTCAGTAGCTTCTACTTCTTTTGTTTCTTTGCGAGAACGACGACGACGTTCGATACGACGTGGTTCATCTTCGCTAGCAGCAGACTTGCTTTGAGACTTGCTTTCTGCTTTAAACTCTTGAAGTCCTTCAGCAATAGAAGAACATACCGCACCAAGGATTAGCTCAATAGCTGGAGCTGAATCATCATTTGATGGGATTACGTGATCAACGTTACGAGGGTCACTGTTGGTGTCCACAACAGCAAACACTGGGATACCTAGGCGAGTTGCTTCAGCTACTGCGATGTGTTCTTTCATCACGTCCACTACGAATAGAGCAGAAGGAAGACGTTTCATATCTGCGATAGAACCTAGAGTCTTCTCAAGCTTAGCTCTCTGACGAGTGATTTGAAGCTTTTCACGCTTAGACAAATTATCAAATGTACCGTCGTTAGTCATCTTATCGATTTGTGTCATCTTAGACACAGCTTTACGGATAGTTGGGAAGTTAGTAAGCATACCACCTGGCCAACGCTCTGTAACGTAAGGCATACCAACGCTCTTTGCTAGTTCAGAAACAGTTTCTTTCAATTGCTTCTTTGTAGCAACGAATAGGATCTGACGACCGCTCTTAGCAAAGCTCTTTGCGATTTCAGACACTTCATCTATTTTGGCTACTGTTTTGTGTAGATCAATGATGTGAATACCATTACGTTCCATAAAGATATATGGAGCCATAGCTGCATTCCACTTGCGAGTAAGGTGACCGAAGTGAGCACCTGCCTCTAATAGTTGTTCAAAACTTACTTTTGACATAATATTGTTTTTGTTTACGTTCTGTAAAATGTACTAAAATACTTTCAACCGCTAAGTAGTACCGAAGTAATCGAAGCGATTTAGATACTAAACATCGATAGCAAATATCTGAGATAAATACTAACGTTTGCTGAATTGGAAACGCTTACGAGCTTTTGGCTGACCTGGTTTCTTACGTTCTACCGAACGAGAGTCACGTGTCATAAAGCCTTCAGCACGAAGAGCTGCCTTATCTTCTGGGTTGATTTTCACCAAAGCACGAGCGATAGCTAGACGTGCTGCTTCGCTTTGTCCCTTGAATCCTCCACCCTTAAGATTAATCTTAATATCATACTTATCTTGAGCTTCTAGCTTAGCCAATGGCTGAGTAACGATGTACTGCAAGATTGATGATGGGAAATATTGTTGGATATCACGCTTGTTGATTGTGATTTTTCCTGAACCTGCAGATACATATACACGAGCAACTGCGGCTTTACGACGCCCAATGGCATTGATTTGTTCCATAGTTCTTATTATTTAAGTGTATTAATATCTACCAAACGAGGTTGTTGTGCCTCTTGTTTGTGTTCAGCTCCTTCATAAACGTATAGATTGCTAAGAATCTTAGCTCCTAGACGGTTCTTAGGAAGCATACCCTTTACCACCTTACGGAAAAGACGATCAGAACCCTTAGCCTGCAATACACGAGGGCTAAATGCTCTTTGTCCTCCTGGGTAACCAGTATACTTTAGATAAACTCTGTTGTCCCACTTCTTACCAGTGAGTGTAACCTGTTCTGCATTGATAACGATTACATTGTCTCCACAATCTACGTGTGGAGTAAAGTTAGGCTTGTACTTACCACGAAGGAACTTAGCCACGATAGAACATACACGTCCTAGTGGTTGGTTCGCAGCGTCGATAACAACCCATTCTTTGTTAACAGTCGCCTTGTTAGCAGAAACGGTCTTGTAACTTAAAGTGTCCATTTCTTTTTTTCTTTTAATAATTTAATTAATAATAGACGAAGTCAATAAGCGTCAAAGTCTCAATCACGTCAGCTAAAGCATCTTTTGGACACGACACAAAAGCACACAAAACAATCTAATAATTAGAAAGTTAAGACCATCTTCCTATGACTATCGGCACATTTTCGCTAAAATTTGCTATGCAAAGATATATAAAAAAACTTAATAATCCTATAAGACAAGCAGATAAATACGCATATTAGCTTAGATACTCAAGCACAAGACTTACAATAAATCCATAGCAATTCTCCCCAAAGCAACAAAACAAGGCATTACAATCTTCTTATTCATTGAACACAAAAGCGTTGTTAATGCACCTAATTTTTTATGACATTTAGCATACTTTCGATTTTAAGCTCATTAAGAACAATAGGCAGTGCTACTAAAAGCTGGTTACAAGGTATGTCTTTTCAACTTCTCAGCACCATTTTCTAAGTTTGAGCTGTTATTCTAAAAGTTTGAGCTGACAAGTTAAAAAATACAGCTTGTCTTAGCCTACAACTGAGCTTGCAATTTTGAAATTGCGAGCTTAAACCCACGAGCCATGGAAGTAGTTATCCTAATATTTAGCAAACTTTACTCACCCAATTAAGCTAAAGTGTAAAAAGAAATAAGTTCTGATAAACAGCCGTTTACCAGAACTTACATTAATTTTCTATCACAAATATAGAACTTTTAATTGAAAATTGAAAGTTAAAAATGGTCAATTACCCCCACGTGTACGTGGGTTTTCAATTAATTAAAAGTAGTAACCCATATTAATATTGAACCTTGTTTGCCATTTAGCATCTGGGTCTCCCCAAGCCATTGCCTTGTCAAAGTTACCACCCATATAAGGATGGTTGCGTGCAAAAATCAAATCTACAATCACAAAGATAGGACCAGCCGAAATATTCATACCAAGACTATTCAGGTAAGTATTCTCAAAATCAGACTCTGGCTTGTCCAGCATAGAGAAATCATTGAAGACTTGTACATAATCAAAGTAATCATTCTTAATCTTATGTGTGTAAGCTAAGTTAGCAGAAAAGATATTACCTCTAGAAGCCACTAGATAAGGAGCTCCATAAGCTGTCATAGGGATGACATCATACTTATTTGGAGCTAAATTATTGTAGTGCATTACCGAAGTTGTGAATTGCCAAGCCTTATACTTCATCTCATAATGCCCCGCCACAGCATAACGATAACCGTAAGTCTCTCGGCTTGGGTCATAAATACCACCTACCAAAGCAGAACACCCCATATTATGTAACACCTCGCCACTCTTAATATGTCCTATCACACGAGCATTGAGCTGATGACTCTCTATATTCAGCAGATCAACCTCCTTTAGTCCATCAAGACATTTCATTGATGTAAGGTCATAACCATAACGAGAGTCAGCGGTATTACCTGTATTCTCAGAATTCTTAAAGTAAGCTAAATCAAAACTCAACTTCTGCCCCTTATGAGAATACTTAATACCCATATCATAATCATCTTCTAAGCCCACATAGTAAGGCATAGAGAAGTAAAAGCCGTGTGAATTCACTTCGTCTAGTCCAAAAGGGACTTGCGTCAATCCAAACTGCATTTGGTCTTGAGGTGTAAAATCATATGCCACCCAGCCTTTTTTAAGGAAACGGCCTCCAAGAGCGTCTCTATAGCAACGATAGTCTGCCACTAATGATAGCTTTTTGTAACGAGCTGCAGCGTTAATGATGAAGACATCATAGTTAATATCTCCACCTCGTCTCAACTGATCAGGCTTATCCTCAGATAAAGTATAGTTAAATCGTACTGCACCGCCAACTTTAACAAAGTCCTTGTCTTGTGCATTCAGTGTATTAAGCCCTAGAAAGAGCATTGTTGCACCGATTAAAAGAGTTAATTTATTTTTCATAACAAAACATAATTACTAAATTCAGCTCAAAGATACAAAAACTATCATTTACAAGCTCAGTTCTAGCCTAGAATAGAATGATTTTAAGGAAATGCATTATATCTTTGTGCCAAGCAAGTAATAAAAAACTCAAAATTTAATTAAAATGAAAAAAGTATTATTATCTCTAGCCCTTGTATTTGGCTTAACAATGGCTAATGCACAAGACAATCAAAGAAGTCAATTACTACCTAAACAAGGGGATTGGTCTATCAGCTTCGGAACAGAAAGCGTATTTGAGTATGTAGGCAACCTATTCACAGATGCTAAAAATGAAGCACCTAAGTTCGCATCACCTTATGGAGCTCAGTTCGTGGGTAAACTGATGACTACAGATATGACAGCTCTTCGCTTCATCGGAGAGGTAGGCATACAAGCTAGCTCTGTAACTTTGAATGGCACGAATAAAACTTATGAGAGCGGGTCTAAAAATCGTGTGAGTCTTACATTAGGTATGGGTAAAGAGTGGCGTAAAGGCTCTAAGAGACTGCAAGGTTATTATGGCTGTGATGGTCTATTGAGCATTAACTCTCAGACTATGTACTCAAAGAATATATTCGACGGCGAACTATTCTCTAAGACTATGGAGTCTGATGGCTGTGCTATCGGCGTTGGTGCTAGAGCTTTTGTAGGGGTAGAATACTTCATCACTGAAGGTATCGCTCTTGGTGCTGAATACAACTACACTGTAGGAATGAGCTACAAAGCAAACTCTAAGAAAGAGGTAGAAATGAATAAGAAATCATCACTTCCAGAAGACTTCAAGCGTGGTGGTACGTTCTTATTTGACCTTGGAGGAGAGAAAGGTCTTGGTGTAGCTTCTCTAAGAGTAGCGTTCTACTTCTAATATTTAGACTTATACTATTACTTGTTTAACATATCCCATAATAGAAGAGGGTGTGCCTAATTAATTGGCATACCCTCTTACTTATTAAATAATATTTATCTTTGTAAGTTAGTGAAAATGATAGCTCAGAAATAAAGATGACAGCTCAGAAGAAAAACAAATCCAAAAATATAGATAATCAATTCATCGAACTAAAAGGTGTTCGTGTCAATAATCTCAAGGATATTGATGTGAAGATACCACGAGGACAGCTCGTCGTCATTACTGGCGTGAGTGGTTCTGGTAAGAGTTCGCTTGCCTTTGATACACTATATGCAGAGGGACAACGTCGCTATGTGGAGAGTCTTTCGTCTTACGCTCGTCAGTTCCTCGGACGACAAGCCAAGCCTGAGTGCGACTTCATCAAGGGGCTTCCGCCTGCTGTAGCGATAGAACAGCGTGTCGTCAGCCGTAACCCTCGCAGTACAGTAGCTACTTCTACAGAAATCTATGAATACCTTCGTTTGCTCTTCGCTAGAGTGGGCAAGCTGACCTCTCCTATCAGTGGAGAGCTAATCAAGAAACATACGGAAGAGGACGTATTCAACAAAGCTAAGAGCTATCCCGAGGGTACTAAGCTCTACCTTCTCGCCCCTATTGTCCTACCCGAAGGACGTAACCTAAACGAACATCTACAGATACAGCTACAACAAGGTTACAGCCGTCTATGGCTCAAAGACGAAGCCGTGATGATTGAAGACTTCCTTCAGAGCAAGCAGTCCAAAGCCACACCATATCTACTCATTGATAGGATGAAAAGCAATGAGGAGAACTTGAAACGTCTATTTGCTAGCACAGAGACGGCATTCTTTGAGGGGCATGGGGCGTGTCGCTTGGTCATTGAGACAGGAGACGGAGAGCTACACCACTATGACTTTAGCAATATATTAGAAGATAATGGACGTCTTTATCTTAGCCCCAGCCCTGAGCTATTCAGTTTCAACAACCCACGTGGAGCTTGTCCAGAGTGCGAAGGCTTTGGACAGGTAATGGGTATTGACGAATCTCTCGTCATTCCCAATCAGAACCTATCGATCTATGAAGGTTGTGTGGCTTGTTGGCGTGGAGAGGTTTCTAGCAAGTTCCAAAAGTACTTTATACAAAAAGCAAGTCAGTACAAGTTCCCTATCCATAGAGCTTACAACGAGCTGACAGAAGAAGAGAAAAGCCTCCTCTGGGAAGGTATTCCTATTGAGAATGATGACTTCTTGGATAAAATTGGCATTAATTCTTATTTTGACTTGCTCAAAAGGGATATGCATAAGATACAAAACCGTGTCCGCTTGGCTCACTTTAGGGGCAAATCTACTTGCCCACAGTGTCGTGGCAAACGTTTGACGCAAGACGCTCTCTGCGTTTTGATTAATGGTAAGAACATTCATCATATTGTAACGATGACGCTGAGCGAAGCTAAAGACTTCTTTGATACACTCAAGCTATCCGAGTACGATGAGCAGATTGCCTCTCGCTTACTGCTAGAGATACGTTCACGCCTTGGCTTCTTGCTTGATGTGGGCTTAGGCTACTTGACACTAGACCGTATGAGCAACACACTCTCTGGAGGGGAGAGCCAGCGTATTACCTTGGCTACACAGCTTGGCTCTAGCCTTGTGGGTTCTCTCTATGTCCTTGATGAGCCGAGCATAGGACTTCATCAGCGAGATACGGAACGCTTCATCTCGGTACTCCAACGCCTTAAAAGTTTGGGTAATACAGTCGTTGTCGTAGAGCACGACGAGGAAGTGATGCGAGCAGCAGACTACATTATAGATATAGGACCTGACGCTGGAATTCTCGGAGGAGAGGTCGTCTATGCTGGTCCTGCTGATGAGATAAATATACTTACCCAAGGCTATACGGCTCAGTACTTAACGGGAATGCTCACGATACTTGTGCCTAAGAAGAGACGTAAATTCTTCCAGACAATTGACATCATCGGAGCAAAGAAGCATAACCTCAAGAAGGTTTCAGTTAAGTTTCCACTTAATACCCTCACAGTCGTTACTGGTGTGAGTGGCTCGGGGAAGAGTACGCTTGTCAAAGAAATCCTCTATGAAGGAATGAGACGAATCTTTGCAGAAGAGCCTATAGACACTTTGCCTTGTCAGTCCTTCAAAGCTCCTAGCAAAGCTATTCAGTCGGTAGAATATGTGGATCAAAATAACTTGAGCAAGAACTCTCGCTCCAACCCTTGTATCTATATTGGAGCTTATGATGACATTAGAGACCTCTTCGCTATGACACCGCTAGCTCAACGTATGGGTTACACACGTAAGGAGTTTAGCTTTAATACTGAGGGTGGTCGCTGTGAGACTTGTAAAGGCGATGGCTATATGACCGTAGAGATGCAATTTATGGCAGACTTAGAGCTAACCTGTGAGGACTGCGAAGGGCGTCGTTTCCAAGAAGACATTTTAGATGTAGAGTTTGAGGGGAAGAACATCTACGATATGCTAGAGATGACGGTAGAGGAAGCAATCAACTTCTTCTCTTCGCAAGAGAAGGAACAGCACCAATGCCGTAAGATTGTCAAGAGGTTGATGCCACTCAAAGATGTTGGCTTGTCATACATCAAGTTAGGTCAGAGTAGCTCTAGCCTATCTGGTGGAGAAAATCAGCGTGTGAAGCTGGCATCATACCTAGCCAAAGGAAATAGACAGAATACATTATTTATCTTTGACGAGCCAACGACAGGCTTGCACTTTAATGATATTAAGACTTTGCTCAAGTCTATCAATGCTCTCGTAGATAAGGGGCATTCAGTCATCATCATTGAGCATAACCTAGAAGTTATCAAGTCGGCGGACTGGATCATTGACTTAGGACCTGAGGGAGGCTCAGCTGGTGGCGAGCTAGTGGCAGAAGGTACTCCTGAAGAAGTTTGCCAGAACTCAGCTTCGGTAACTGGGCAGTACTTGAAAAAGCTCTTGCCGTAACTAGAGTTTTCTACGAAGCAAAGCAAAACATCAAAGAGAAAAAGAAGAGAATTGCATAATTACAGCTGTTAATTAATAAAATTCTCTTACGAAACATAGCGATTTCTTGATTATATTATGTATTTTTGAAGAGGAATTACATTTTTAATAGAGAAATTGATATGAAATTCAAGAAAATATCATTGCCTAAATTTGACCTAGAAGCAATCTTTACATTGCTTTTCTACACTTTGGCTCTTTTCACCATTCTCTTTTTCTTTATTTGGAGAGAGAAGTGTCCACAACTATTTATCACAACAGGTTTCATTGCTATCTTCGTTCGTCTATTAGGTTACTTTATCCTATGGCGAAAGAAGAAAAAAGCTCAAGAGAAAGAAATATTGTAGTCTTCCACTGCTATGAACCAGCAAAGCTTGGACAATAGGAGAAAGCTATATAACGGGATTAACTTCGGGATACAGCTTCTTCTGTGGGGTTCGCTCGGGATTATCTACTCGGATTTACCCGAGGTAGTACCGACACACTTTGGCTTATACGGAGCAGATAGCTTTGGTGACAAGTCTTCTATCTTTTACTTCCTGGGGGTAGGGACACTTATCAACATCGTCTGTTACGTTCTTGAGTTCTTTCCTAAGCTACACAACTATCCTTTTGAGATTGATAGGCAATACAAAGTTCTTGCTTATGCTACAAGTCGAAAGTTCGTCGCCGAACTAATCTTAGTCATCAATGCTATGTGGGTAATTATCTACCTATGTCTTATTGGTGTGATCGTACAACATATAACATTATATATGTTCGGCGGGCTGACCCTCCTACTTATCGTAATGCTTAGGTACTTTATGAAGATACGCAAGTACCGCAAACGCTCCTATTACTTGTAAAATAGTCGCCAATAAAAGCTATCTATCAACCAAGATTTTGAGAAACTAAGGATTTTCACTACATTTGTCTAATAAGATTAAGATTAAAACACACTAAATACATACTGCCTATAGAGAGAAATTTACATCATTTAGTATAGAATTCAATAAATAATATTGATATGAATAAATATGTAAACTTGAGCGACGACGAACTCGTAGCTCTGTATCACGAGGGAATAAATGAAGCCTTTGATACACTCTTAATGCGATATGATGAATATATCCACACTTATATAAGATTTTCTATTAGCGACGAAGATGTACTGGAAGATATTTTCCAAGAAGTCTTCATCAAGGTGATGATGGTGATCCGCCAAGGCAAATACAACGCCCAAGGTCGTTTCAAACAATGGATCAGTCGTATCACTTATAATAAGGTAATGGACCACTTCCGCTCAGAAAAGAACGAAGCTTTCGTAATGGACAAAGGAATGTCTGAGACCTTGCCACTGCTGAGTGACGAGCTAAGTAAGGAAGAACAAATCCTAGTAGCAGACGACCACAACGCACTCAAGCAATGGATCGAGCTACTTGACCCAGACCAGCAAGATGTGGTGCGTATGAGGTTTTGGTATGAGATGAGTTTCAAAGAGATTGCCGAAGAGAAAGGCATAAGTATCAATACAGCTCTAGGGCGAATGCGTTATGCTCTGAAGAATTTAAGACGGCTAGCAGTACAATAAAGGGAGAGGCGGATGCGTTGATAGTAATAGAAAGATTATTACAACATCATTAAAAGAAAAGTATCTGCCTATGGTAAAAGATTACTCCTATGAAAAGTCCTCTATGGACTATGAATTTATTCTACTAGATGCTTCGGAAAAACGAAAGAGCCTCAAACATCAGCAATCTCTAGAATGCCTTAAAATGTTGGCACGTATAATTTAAGAAAAGCATAAGATGAATACTATAGTATCACCCTCTTTGCTCTCAGCGAACTTTGCGAGACTGGAGGCAGACATAGAGATGATAAATCAGAGTGAAGCCCAGTGGCTACACATTGACGTTATGGATGGTGTCTATGTACCTAATATCTCTTTTGGCTTTCCTATCCTTGAGGCTATCCGTCCGATACTCAAGAAGGAACTTGATGTCCACTTGATGATTGTTGAGCCGATGAAGTTCGTGGATAACTTCGCTAAGCTCGGCATCGGTACGATGAATGTGCATTACGAAGCTGTTACTCATCTGCACAGAGCTGTCACAGCAATCAAAGACAAGGGGATGAAGGCAGGTGTAACGCTCAACCCTCATACGCCTGTGGAAGTTCTGACAGATATTTTGGAAGAATTAGATATGGTCTTGCTGATGAGCGTCAACCCTGGGTACGGGGGACAGAAGTTTATTCCTCATTGTCTAAATAAGGTAGCTCGCCTAAGACGAATGATTGATGAGCGAGGCTTGAAGACGCTCATACAAGTAGATGGCGGTGTGAACTTAGAGACAGGCAGAGCTTTGGTGGAAGCGGGGGCGGACTCCTTAGTAGCGGGTAGCTATGTCTTCGGTCATCAAGACCCATTAGCAGCGATACGAGGGTTACGTGAGCTTAGTAGAGACTAATTCACAAGCCTAAGCAATGAATCTTTGGCTCAAAACGATAGAAACTAGAGATCGCAGTCTGAATTATTGGGATAGGACACCCTTTATCAAGTTCCTATCTGCTTACATTTCTGCATATTTCATTACAACATATAGCTCAATGCCAACACTCCTATGGAGCTTGGCATTGAGTTTCTTTTTGCTTGCTCTGAGTATTAGGCTAATCAGCAATAAGAGTAAGAACCCCAAGCTGAACTATTACAGCCAATGGACATTTCACACGAGCTTAGCGTGGGCGATAATTGTACTGTTTTCTTTGAGGTTGTTGCTAGTAGGCAATATCTCTCTGCTTAACGAAAGCTCTTTTATCAAAGTCTTTTTTGACTCTGTCCGAGAAAACATCATCCTTCGACTCAATGAGGATGAGACGCTCCTACATAGCACCAAACTCTTAGCTAAGGGAATGGGCTTAGGTCTAATGGAAGTAAGTGAAGATAGCTCGGTACTTAGACAACAGTTTGCTGATTCAGGCACTGCTCACCTCTTAGCTGTGAGTGGTTTTCATCTTGCTTTGATTATTGCTTGCTGTAATTTCCTTTTGCAACCAATCAAAAACTACGTTGATAACCTCTTTGCTCCTCAGCGTGCTTACAAAAAGAGCGAGGGGAGGCTCAATATCCCTCAAATCACAAGAGCTATACAATTCGTTATCCTCATCATTGTTGCTTGGCTCTTCGTCTTGCTCACAGGATCAGCTTCGCCAACGATTAGAACAGGTGTGATGTTAACAATCTTTCTCCTCATTCGCCTCTTCAACCTCCCTACGCCAACGACGAATATCCTTTTCCTTTCGCTATTTCTCCAGCTCCTATTCACCCCTTGTCTCCTCACAAGCCCTAGCTTATGGCTGAGTCACCTTGCCGTGCTGTCCATACATCTTTTTTATAAACCTATCTTTCTCTTCCTCATCAAGGTGCAGAGCAAGCCCAAAGCCCTCTTTCTTTGGCAAACGATTGCCGTTACACTCTCGGTTCAGGTGCTGATTTTGCCTCTCTGTCTTTACTTCTTTGGACATTACTCCTTCGCCTTCATCTTCACGAGCCTACCGATTACACTCCTCACCTCTCTCTTCATCCCCTTAGTCTTTCTCTGCTTCATCCTTCAAGCCTTACAGATTAATTTCGTGGCTTTAGACCATACACTCAACTTACTTGCTGAGGTAACACTTCACCTCAGCAAGTTATTTGCTAAGCTAGACTTCCTTCATCTAGATTTTGACTTGTCGCTCTTGGGCTTACTAACTTACTATCTAGCAGTAGCAATCCTCCTCGCCTTTCGTTCAGAGAAAAGCTCACCAGCTAAAGTCTAACGCCTGAAAGGACAAGCTCTCCCCCTTGCTTTATAAAAAGTATAACTATCTTCTCCTCTAAGAAAAATCCAAGCTTACAAAGGAATTAGATTAATCGGACAAATTACCTCTTTTCTTCTATTTAATTAAAAATCCTAATGTTAAAAATTAAAATTTTATAAAAATATGCTT
>PDWI01002469.1_pt1 | contig 27699 bp, 28 predicted proteins | sample 1430891 | NCBI WGS metagenome assembly PDWI01 (sample SAMN01162508, study PRJNA174530) | Oral metagenome, whole genome shotgun sequencing project. | biome: Marine environment; feature: Marine mammal; material: Swab sample of the gingival sulcus; isolation source: swab sample of gingival sulcus... | reverse complement strand
TATTATGGAATATAATGTTGATACAAGAGTTGGAAATAAATACTTGGATTTGTCTGTAAATGAAAAAATAATCTCTAATCCTAGATATTATAAAGATGGAAGAATCTTCTTTTTAACTTCTTTTGATTCCGATATTTATCTCAAGGTAATAACACAAAAAAATGCTAAATTGAAGAAGTTTAAGTTAGGCAAAGAAGCAGACTTTGTAAAGTTTGAGGTTATCGATTCTAATATTATCGTTGCATTTAAAGATAGGTTCTATCATGGAAATGTTGATAAATTATCATTTTTTAAGAAAACATATGATAAAATAACAATTGTTGATGATATGTTTATTTTAACTACTGGTAAAAAATTATCAGTTATTAAAGGCAATAAACTCAAAGAATATGATTTAAGAGGTGTGCCAACTAATTACGTCTATGGTGGAGGAAAATATTATTATATTTATAAAGATGTAAGTATGTATTATATTGATGAGGTTACGGTAGATTTTTAAAGAGGTATGAAAAGAACGTTTTTTGTTTATTCGGTTACAATTTTTTTATTTATTATGTTTGTTAATGGAGCAAGGTTATACCTTGCTCCTTTACTATTTGTAATCCTTATCTTTTTGCCTAATAAAAAGTATAAAATAGTAGTATTAATTATGCTACTTGTAATTTTAAACATTTTCTATAGAAATACTATTATTGATGAAGGTGAGTACAGTGGAAACGTAACGATAAAACATCTCGATTATGGTTCAAATAATATGCTTATGATTTTAAATGGACATAAACTAATTGTACAAGGATCTAAAATAAATAAACCGGGTCACTACTACGTTCGGTGTAAGGTTCAGCATTTAAGTAAAAGAGCAAAAGAAAGTGGATTTAATGAATATAATTACTATATGAGTAAAGCCATAATTGGTAAGGCGAAGATTATAGAAAACAAATATATATCTGCTTATACTGACTATAATTATATGTTAAAAGATTTTTTATTCCATAGGATGGAAGGATATCATGAAGAGAAGCCAATTGTTTTTTCAATGCTCTTTGGGGCAAAAAAAGTATTAAATGAAAATGATATTGAAATATACAAGGGCATAGGAATACTTCATTTATTTGTGGTTTCCGGCATTCATATCATGGTTATTAGCGCTTCCATTGATAAACTATTTAAGCTTTTTAAGCTCAAAAAGAAATATAGGGATGTTATTGTAATCGTTTTTGTATTATTTATAGTTTATTTAACGGGATTTCATGTTAGTGCGCTTAGAAGTTTTATTATTGTATTAATTGGAATGGTTGAGTTTTACTATCTAAAAAAATTTGATAACATAGAGAAACTATCGTTAGCGACCTTACTTATTATGATTTTCAACCCATATCATGCGTTGAGTTTGTCTTTTATACTGGGCTCTCTATGTTATTTTGCTATTACGGAAAAAGGTCTTGTATATATGTATGTTTTAATATTTCCAATACTATTTGGTATGGGGTTTAAAATCTCATTGATATATATTATTAGCGCAATCATACTGACAAGTATTATATCAAAATTACTTCCTTTTTTAATGTTGTCTGTCATTGTGAGCCCGTTAATGATAATTTTAAGACCAATTGTTAGAGCGTTGCATATCATAATAAATTATATATATCGCATTTCGATAATAAATATCGATGTGTTTCCCTTTAATACATATAGCATGATAGTGTTTTATTCTGTTTTTATTCTCTTTTATTTGGCTAAAGAAAAGGAGAAACTTTACATATATAGTACTAAGAATAAGCAGTATATTCTTTTTATAAGCGCTTTCATTATAGTGCTCTCTCAAGCTATTTATTTTCACTATATTTCTAGAGGCATTCATTTTATAGATGTTGGTCAGGGAGATAGCGCGCTAATAGTTACGGGTAGAGGGAGTACAATACTTATCGATACGGGTGATAAAAACAGCATCCTTAGTTATCTTAGAAATAGGGGAATTGATAAAGTTGACCATGTTTTTATTAGTCATTTTGATAAAGACCATTCTAAGATGCTCGATGAGATAGATTATCATAAGTTATATGTATCTCATAAAGTTAAGGGGAGAAAGAGTCTATTGATAAAAGATAAGGATATAATACGTATAGACGATTATGTTTTTAAAATAGTTCACCCAAAGACAATTTCAGAATCCGATAATAAAAATTCTATGTGTATATATGCATACAAAAATAATGTATCCGTCCTATTTACTGGTGATATATCAAGTGATGAGGTTTCAAATCTAAAATGGAGCGCTACTATTATGAAGTTTCCCCATCATGGTTCAAAGTATAGTTTAAATAGAGAGCGTTTCAAAATGATTGGCTTTGATAAGTGCGTCATATCTTATGGTAACAATAATTATGGACATCCATCACCAGATGTTATTTCCTTTTTAAAATCAATCGGCGTTGAAGTATATGAAACATATAAGCGTGGCAGTATTCATTTTAAGATTCGGTGATAGACAATAACAAGAAATTATATTAAAATAAAGTAGGAGGTTTTGTGGATTATTTACGTTTTGTCAAAAATATAAATATGTGTGATGATACCCCCTCGATATGTATAACATATCGAGACAAAGAGGCAAAAACACCTTATTTATTAGATGATATTATGAATAGAATAAAGGCTAAGTACATAAAGGATGAAAGCATGGACTTTCTAGCGCTTGATGCCTTGGATGCTGATGAAATGGAGCTTGTAAATTTCTGCAATAGCTTTTCGTTTTTTTCTGATAAAAAAATTCTAGTTGTCAATTCAGCTAATAATTTATCTTTAAGCAAGAACGTGCTGGATTCGATATTGGAGACGGATGCTATTAAATTATTTATATTTGATAATAAGAAGGGGCATTATAAACATATTTCATCAAAGTCAATAAACGTTGAACTTGGAAAGTTAAATGAAACAATTTTAATAAGATGGGTTATAAAAAAGTTTGAACTGTTAAATAAAAAAATAGATATAGCTACAGCGCAGTATCTAATTAAGCGCAGCAAATATCTTGAATATAGATCGCCTTATACTCTTTATGATGTGAATTCTTCCATTAGCAAGATAGCGTCTACTAAAGCAACTACAATAACAAAGAGTTTAATCGATTCCGTTTTTTCAACACCAGATGAACATAAAGTATTTACTCTCAGCGATTATGTTGCGAAAAGGGATTTAAAAAAATCGATTGAAATCTATTACGAGTTGCATAAAAATGGTATTAATCCTCATATCATAGTGCCTATGTTTTCAAGACTTTTTTATCAATTAAATATGACGAAGCAACTAAGCGATAGTGGCCTGTCGTTATCTAAAATAGGAGAAGTAATTGGTGTAAGAAGTGATTTTGTAGTTAGAAAGCTAGTTGGAGAAGTTAGGTATTTTAATTCCGATTCGTTGCTTAGGAACTTAAATAAATGTCTTGATTGTGAAAGAAAGATTAAAAGTGAAAAAGTTAATGTGGCTGCCGAAGTGGAGCTGCTAATACTTGAATTGTGTAAATAAAAATGGCCTTAAAACGGCCATTATTTTTTAGAGGGTGAACGACTAGGATTAATCCATAGCGTTTATTTTATTGCGAAGTCTTGAAACTTTTCTACTAGCATTATTTTTATGAATTGTTCCTTTAGATGCTGTTTTTCTAATAATTTTTTCAGTTTCTTTAAACGCATCCATAGCTTCTTGCTTCGTGCCGTTCTCAATAACATTAATAACGTTTTTAATTGAGTTTTTCATTTTTGTTTTTCTCGCTTTATTTTGGATCGTTTTCTTCTCAATAACTTTAATACGCTTCTTAGCTGACTTTATATTTGCCACTATTACCTCCTTAGTCGATTTATAACATTGATATGATAACATTTTTTAAAGTGTATTGCAAGCATTTATTCTGTTGTTGCACTTTTATCGTAAAATTAGTATAATTACAATGCGTATTTATACATTTTATTGGAGGATAAATGATACAAAATATTAGAAATTTCTCTATTATAGCTCATATTGATCATGGAAAAAGCACTTTGGCTGATCGACTTATTGAATTTACTGGTGCGCTTACCGAAAGAGAGATGAAAGAGCAAGTACTAGATAATATGGAACTTGAAAGAGAAAGAGGCATTACAATTAAATTGCAAACGTCTAGACTCGTATACAGAGCTAACAATGGGGAGGAGTATATTCTAAATTTAATCGATACCCCTGGGCACGTTGACTTTACATATGAGGTTTCAAGATCGCTTGCTGCATGTGAAGGTGCATTACTTGTGGTTGACTCCTCTCAGGGTGTTGAAGCTCAGACGATTGCAAATGTTTATTTAGCCGATTCGGAGGGGTTAGAAATTTTACCTGTGCTTAACAAAATTGATTTGCCATCTGCAAGACCAGATGAAGTCAGACAGGAAATAGAAGATGTGGTTGGAATCTTGGCAGATGAAGCGCCGGAAATAAGCGCTAAAAACAAGATTAATGTTGAGTCAGTTTTTGAGTATATAGTAGATAAAATACCAGCGCCTAGTGGAGATGTTAATAAACCGCTTAAGTGTTTGATTTTTGATTCGTTTTATGATTCTTATAAAGGAGCGGTAGCGCTTATAAGAGTTTTTGATGGCAGTGTGAAAAAAGGTGACGATATTTATATGATGGCATCAAAAGCTAGATATGAAGTGGTAGAAGTTGGCGTTTTTACTCCAGAAATGTTACCAGTAAAGGAATTAAAAGCTGGTGAAGTTGGTTATGTATGTGCCAGTATAAAAGATGTAAAAGATGTTAGCGTTGGCGATACAATAACAAAATTTGATAATAAAGTAAGCGAGCCGTTGGCTGGATATAAGGAAGCGCTACCGATGGTGTTTTGTGGAATATATCCTTCAGAAGGGGAGGATTATGAAGAAATACGAGATGCGCTTGAGAAACTTAAGTTAAACGATGCGGCCTTAACGTATGAAGCTGAAACAAGTGTTGCTTTAGGATTTGGTTTCCGATGTGGTTTTCTTGGACTGTTACACTTAGAAATAATAGAACAGCGGCTTGAGAGAGAATTTGATTTAGACCTTATAACCACAGCACCATCTGTTATATATGAAGTACTTACTACAAAAGGAGAAGTGCTCCACATTCAAAACCCATCGAATTTACCACATCCTACAGAAATTGCTCTATTTAAAGAACCTATGGTTGATGCAAATATCATCGTTCCAAAGGATTATGTTGGAAATGTAATGGAACTCGCCCAAAATCGACGAGGCATATTTAAAGACATGCAGTATATTGATGATCGGAGGGTTATCATACATTATGATTTACCACTCAATGAGGTCATTTATGATTTCTTTGATGCGCTCAAATCTAAGACGAAAGGATATGGTTCTTTTGACTATGAATTTAAAGAGTATGTTGAGAGCGATTTAGTGAAACTGGATGTATTAATAAATAAGGAAGTCATCGATGCGTTTAGTCTTATCGTTCACAGGGAAAAGGCGGTTCAAAGAGGAAGAAAGATTGTTGAACGACTTAGAAATGAAATTCCAAGACAACAGTTCCCGATTCCAATACAAGCGGCAATAGGCAATAATATTATCGCTAGGGAGACGGTAAAAGCGCTTCGAAAAGATGTTTTAGCGAAATGTTATGGTGGTGATATAACGAGAAAGAAAAAACTACTACAAAAACAAAAGGAAGGAAAGAAAAGAATGAGGCAATTTGGTTCTGTTGAAGTTCCTAAACAAGCGTTCTTATCTGTGCTTAAATTTGATGAAGAGTAGAGGGATATATATACATATACCATTTTGCAAAGCGAAGTGTGATTATTGTAATTTTATTAGTTACAAGTACAATGAAGCTAAGGTTGATGAATACATAAATGTGCTTTGTAAGGAAATAGATTTATATTCTTTTGAATTAATGAATAGTATTATTACTTCCATTTATATAGGTGGTGGTACGCCAAGTGTATTAACTGTTGAACAGATTTCAAGATTGTTTCAAACACTAAAACCATATTATAGCGATACTATTGAGATTACCTTTGAAATGAATCCGGAGAGTGTTACATTAGATAAGCTTAAAAAATTAAAGGAAATTGGTGTTAATAGAATCAGTATTGGCATACAGAGCTTACATGATAATGAGTTAAAGGTTCTTGGAAGAATCCATAACGCAAGTATTGCTATTGATGCGATTAAAAAAGTAAGTGATATGGGATTTAATTATAGTGTTGATTTTATGTATGGGTTTGATAAACAAAGGGATATAAAAAAAGAGCTTGAGAAAGTCCTAGTATTTAACCCCCAACATATATCGCTATACCCGCTCGAAATATATGAAGGGCTAAAGATAAGTAAAAAAATAGCTGAGATCGATGATGATTTTGCACTAAAAGAGTATCGGCTTATATCCAATTATCTTAGAAAGAGAGGCTTTGTTCACTATGAAGTGTCTAACTTTGCACTTAGTGGATATGAGTCTGTTCATAATTCAAATTATTGGAAATGCAAGGAATATTTTGGATTTGGTATTTCGGCGCATGGATACGTAGATAGCGTGCGTTATCAAAATGAAGTAACTTTTGATGGTTATAAAGAAATGGTTTGTCAAAGGCAAAAACCAATAAAATCCAAAGAAACAATTTCAGAAGAAGAAAAGAGACTTGAGTTTATTATGTTAGGGCTGAGACTCTCTAAAGGAATATCTATAAAAGAATATGAGCAAAAGTTTAATCAAACATTTCATAAGTTAGAGGATAAGAGCGTTTTAAAGCATATGAAAAATGGTTTACTAACACTTGATAATGGATATTTAAAAATAACGGAAGAAGGCAATTATCAAATGAATAATATACTGCTAGATTTATTATAACAACCGTGTTAAAATGTTATTTGTTAAGGAGAAATAAATATGTATGTAAAGAGTATTGAAGAAATTTATAAGGAGTTGGATTCAAGTGCATCGGGCTTGAGTGATTCTGTAGCGGCTGCTAGATTAAAAGAAAATGGAAGAAATGAAGTTGTTCAAAACAAAAAGGAATCATTTTTTTCCATATTTTTTAAATCTTTTAAAGATGCGATGATATTGATATTACTAGGGGCTACCATATTATCCCTTGTGTTAGGTGAGTATATAGATGCGGCACTAATATTATTTATCGTTGTAGTCAATGCGGTAATTGCTACAGTTCAAGAACTAAATGCTATAAAAAGTGTGGAATCATTAAAAGAAATATCCAATCCTAAATGCATTGTAAGAAGAGCTGGGAAAAAGGTAGAGATAGACACAAGAGAATTGGTACTAGGAGATATCGTAGTGTTAGAAGCTGGTGACGTTATACCAGCTGATGGAAGACTCATTGAGTCAGTAAATTTAAAAGTTAATGAAAGCCTTCTTACCGGTGAAAACGAACTAATACATAAAGATAAAGACTTTGTTGTTGATGAGAACGCTCCTGTTTCTAAGAGATTAAACACCGTATATTCGTCTACTTATGTTGCGTTTGGAAGAGGCGAGTTTATAGTAACCAAGACTGGTATGGATACTGAGATTGGTAAGATTGCTTTTATGATTGTTGAAGATAAGGAAGAAAGCACTCCACTTCAAGAAAAGTTAAACTCAGTTGGTAAGATGATAGCTAGTGTTGTATTTCTTGTAGCGCTTATGATTTTAGTGATTGGCATTTATCAAAATCGATCGTTTAACGAAATGATTTTTACATCAATAAGCATTGCAGTTGCGGCAATACCAGAAGGGCTTCCCACGATAGTGAGTATACTTCTTGCTATGGGAGTAAAAAAACTAGCAAGTAAGAAAGCTATCGTGAAAGGACTTAGCTCTGTAGAAACTTTAGGCAGTAGTTCTGTTATATGCACGGATAAAACAGGAACTTTAACTGAAAATAATATGGTAGTTGTTTCAGCTCAAAAAGGCATAGATGAAAAAGAGCTTGCTATAGGCATGAGCCTATGTAATGATAGCGAACCTAAAAAAAGTGATGAAAAAATAATAGGTGATCCTACTGAAATTGCGTTAATTTCGTATGCTAATTCGAAAGGGTTTTCTAAAGAAGATTTAGACGAAAGATACAAAAGGGTTATGGAACTTCCTTTTGATTCTTCTAGGAAGTGTATGAGTACTCTTCATGAAAAAGAAGGGAAATATATTCAATATACAAAGGGTGCGATAGAATCGATATTGGATAAATGTAATTACTATATTCTAAATGATAAGAAGTATGAATTAAGTAATTCGAAAAAAGAAGAACTTATAAGTGAGAGCGATGCATTATCTTCTAAAGCCATGCGAGTTCTAGCTTTGGCTACAAGAGCTTATTCTAGCAAACCAGATGAAATAGAAGAAAATTCAATGACGTTTATTGGATTTTTAGCAATGATGGATCCGGCAAGAAAAGAAGCAAAATATGCTGTTAACTCTTGTAAAACAGCGGGAATTGTACCGGTGATGATCACGGGAGATAATTTGAATACAGCGGTAGCGATTGCCACTCAAATAGAACTATTTGATCCACAAAAACATGTTGCTATAACGGGCGCAGAGCTTGATAAATTGGATGATAATCAATTAGATGAACAAATAGAAAACATAAGGGTTTTTGCAAGAACGGTTCCAGAACAAAAGGTAAGAATTGTTAATGCATGGCAGAAAAAAGGTAAAATTGTTGCGATGAGTGGGGATGGTATAAATGATGCTCCTGCAATAAAAAGAGCTGAAATTGGTGTGGCCATGGGAGAAGGCGGTACTGATGTAAGCAGGGAAGTTGCAGATTTAGTCCTAATGGACGATAATTTTGCCACCATAGTTGCTGCTGTTGAAGAGGGAAGAGGAATTTACGAAAACATCAGAAGAACGATAAGATATTTAATTTCTTGTAATCTTGGAGAAGTATTACTTATTCTGACAGCGCTACTTATGCTACTACCGTTACCATTATTACCGATACATTTGCTCTGGATAAATTTGGTTTCCGATGGTATGCCAGCAATAGCGTTAGGTTTTGAAAAAAGAGATAACGATACGATGAAAAGAAAGCCTAGAAGTAAACAGGAACCTTTTTTCAGTCGAAAAATTTTATCTTTGCTATCATTTGAAGCTATTGTAATAGCTGCACTGTCTTTTGTGGCATTCATTATTGGAATGAAAAAAGATATAGTTACCGCAAGGACAATGGTGTTTATGACTCTAGCATTTGCTCAGCTAGTACACGGTATGAATGTACGATCAGCTAATAGCTTGTTTGAAAAAGGATTTTTCACAAACAGTTATTATTTACTAGTTATTGTTTTGTCGATAGCTATTCAGTTAACCATAATGTTTGTTCCTCAGCTTAATCGTATCTTTAAACTAGCACCTTCGCTGAGTTTAAAGATGTGGGCTATAATAGTGGGGCTTAGTATCGTGCCACTTATAGTAACCGAAATAAGAAAACGTATGATTAAAGGATGATGTGTGAGAAAAGCACATCTTTTTTTTATATCCTGTTGACAAATAGAAAAAGCTGGGTATAATGTAATTAGCACTCAAAGATGTCGAGTGATAATAAGAGGTTTATATGTTGACGGAAAGACAAATAAGGATACTAAATTTAATAATAAAAGACTTTATTGATACGGGGCTTCCGGTTGGGAGTAGAACGATATCAAAGAAAGCGAAGATTAAAGTTTCTCCTGCCACGATAAGAAATGATATGGCAGATTTAGAGGAACTTGGTTATATTGTTCAACCCCATGTATCAGCTGGTAGAATTCCATCAGAACGTGGTCTTAGGTTTTATGTTGATAACATAAAAAACTTCACTAATGATTTCGGTGAATCTTTATTTCATGGATTTAGCTTTAGTAAAAAGGATTCGAACAGACTTTTAACAGAGGCTACCAAATTACTAAGTGATATGACTGGACTACTCGCTATTGTAACAGAACCAAAATTTTCGTTCAGAAGAATATCAAACTTAAAATTTGTAAAGATAAGTGAAAAGAAGATTTTGTTCGTTATAGTTACCGATAATGAAATTGTCAGAACATTTACGTTGGATGGTGTTGCAATAGATCAACATGATTTAGACAACATATCTAAGATTATACTAAATGAGTTTTATATGTGTAGCGTAGATGAAATCACTTTGAAACGCGTTAGCAAGCTTAACTATTATTATCCTAAGTATGATGTTTTCTTTGAATATTTTATACCATTTATTCGACAATGTATTGATGAGTTTTCAAAAGAAAATGTCTATATGTATGGTAAAGACAATTTATTTACGAAACAAAATGTCGATGTTGAGTCAATAGCCAAAATTTTGAATTACTTAAAGAACAACGATGATGTAATTGAATTGTTAAATTCAGAAATTGATAAAACTCAAGTAAGAATAGGTAGAGAAATTGAAGTGGAAGAGTTTAAGAATTATTCTATCGTTCAAGGTTCTTATGAGTATTCTAGCGGAAGACTGGCAAGGATTGCGGTAGTTGGACCACTTAGAATGGATTATGAGAGCGTTATGAATATAGTGGATGCATTTAGTAGTTCTTTAAGTTCTATTTATACAGGTATTCATTTGTAGGAGGTAAAGTGGGGAAAAAGAAGAAAAAGGAAGTTTTGGAAGAAATGCTTGAAGAAGAGCAGTCTGAAAACGAGAAAGTAGAAGAAAAAGAAGAGTCGCTGAGTGAACTCGAAGTGCTTAATGACAAATTTTTAAGGTTAAATGCAGAGTTTATAAACTACAAAAGGCGCACGGAAAAAGAAAAATCTGATATTTACAAATATGCTAATGAAAAGCTTATATTGGACTTGCTCACCTTTATGGATAACATAGAGAGAGCAGTAGAATCGATAAAAATATCGGAAGATAAGAGCTCTCTCCTAGATGGAGTGAGCATGATAAAGAAGAATTTCGATGATTTTCTTCAAAAACAAGGAGTTGAAATAATAGAATCCAAAGGGGAAGAATTTGACCCGAATAGGCATCACGCAGTGTTGAGTGAAGAGGTCGAAGGAACCGAAGAGGGAATTGTATTAGATGAACTTCAAAAAGGTTATACATTAAGAGAAAAAGTGATAAGACCAGCAATGGTTAAAGTGTCAAAATAGGAGGGATAAAATGGCAAAAATAATAGGAATCGATTTAGGAACAACAAATTCATGTGTATCAGTGTTAGAAGGTGGCGAACCAGTCGTTATACCGAATGCAGAAGGTAATAGAACGACACCATCAATCGTAGCGTTTACTAAAAAAGGAGAGCGCTTAGTTGGAGAGACTGCTAAGAGACAGGCGATCACCAATCCTGATAGAACAATAATGTCTATAAAAAGAGAAATGGGTAGTGACTATACCAAATCAATAGATGGGAAAGACTATACCCCACAAGAAATTTCAGCGTTAGTATTACAGAAGTTAAAAGCAGATGCAGAGAGCTACTTAGGTGAAAAAGTAACGCAAGCAGTAATTACCGTACCAGCGTATTTTAAAGACGCTCAAAGACAAGCTACTAAAGACGCTGGTAAAATAGCTGGACTCGAGGTATTAAGAATTATCAATGAGCCTACAGCAGCAGCGCTTGCTTATGGACTTGATAAGAGCGAAGATAAGAAAATTTTAGTATTTGACCTTGGTGGTGGTACCTTTGATGTATCGATCCTTGATATAGGCGATGGTGTATTCAACGTACTTGCTACTAATGGTAATAATCACCTTGGTGGAGATGACTTTGACGAAAAGATTATGGATTGGCTAGCAGATAAATTCAAAGGTGAATATGGAATCGACTTGACTAGCGATAAGAGCGCTATGCAAAGACTTAAAGAAGCAGCGGAGAAGGCGAAAAAAGAACTATCTACTACTCAAACAACAAACATTAACTTACCATTTATTACAATGAATGAGAGTGGACCGCTTCATATGGACTATGACTTAACAAGAGCTAAATTTAATCAGTTAACAGAAGATTTAATTGAGAAGACAGAAGGACCGACAAAGAAAGCGCTAGCTGATTCAGGTCTTAAGTCAAGTGAAATTGATGATGTAGTACTTATCGGGGGATCAAGCAGAATTCCTGCAGTACAAGAAGCTATCAGAAAAATAATTAACAAAGAGCCTCACAAAGGTATCAACCCTGATGAAGCAGTTGCAGTAGGTGCTGCAGTGCAAGCAGGTGTATTATCAGGTGATGTGAAAGATGTGCTTTTATTAGATGTTACCCCATTATCACTTGGTATTGAAACCATGGGTAATGTGTTTACAAAACTTATTGAAAGAAATACAACAATACCGACTGCGAAGAGTCAGATTTTCTCAACAGCAGCAGATAATCAACCAGCAGTTGATATCCATGTATTACAAGGCGAAAGAAGTATGGCTAGCGATAACACTACTTTAGGTAAGTTCCAACTTGATGGAATTGCACCGGCAAGAAGAGGCGTGCCACAAATTGAAGTAAGTTTTGATATTGATGCGAATGGTATCGTTCACGTATCGGCTAAAGATTTAGGCACTGGTAAAGAGCAATCAATTAAAATTACATCAAGTGCGAACTTAAGTGATGAAGAAATTGAAAAGAAAGTAAAAGAAGCAGAAGAATATGCTGAACAGGATAAAAACAAAAAAGACTTAGCAGAAGCTAAGAATAAAGGAGACAGTTTAGCTTATGAGTCTGAAAAGTCACTTAAAGATTATGAAAAAGATATCAGCGCTGATGAGAAGAAAAACATTGAAGAAAAAATTTCTAGCTTGAAAAAAGCACTAGAAAGTGATAACCTTGATGATATTAATAAAGGTATTGAAGAGTTATCAAATGTTATGCAACCATTAGCTCAAAAAATGTATGAGAAGGCAGCGCAAGAAAATGCAAAAACAGCTGATTCTACTAGTGAAGAAAAAGTAGAAGAAGCAGATTATGAAGTAGTTGATGAGGAATAGATGGAAATCTATTCCTTTTAAAAGGGAGATAGTATGGCAAAAAGAGATTATTACGAAGTATTAGGTGTTGATAAAAATGCAAGTGAAGCAGATTTAAAAAAAGCTTACAGAAAACTTGCTATGAAATATCACCCAGATAGAAATCCGGATGACAAAGAAGGAGCGGAGAAAAAATTTAAAGAAGTAAATGAAGCGTATGAGGTTCTTAGTGATAAGGACAAGAGAGCTGCTTACGACCAGTTTGGCCATAATGCGTTTAACCAAAATGGAGGTTTTGGTGGCGGCGCTGGAGGGTTTGGTGGTTTTAGCGGCGGATTTGAAGATATATTTTCTCAGTTTTTTGGCGGTGGATTTACATCAGGTGGTAGGAATAGGCCTCAAAAGGGTTCTGACGTTAGAGTTGATGTTACGATTGATTTTGTAGAGGCTATAAAAGGTGTTGAAAAAGAAATAAGCTTCTATCGGCTCCAAAAGTGTTCTGAATGTGGTGGTACAGGGGCTAAGGATTCTTCGAAAACACATACATGTCATGAATGTAATGGTACTGGGGAAATTCGATATTCTCAACGATCTCTTTTTGGTGAAAGCATAACCGTGAGTGAGTGTAGCGCTTGTAATGGTACTGGTAAAATACCAGATGAAAAATGCACTAAGTGTAATGGTAAAGCGAAAGTTAGAAAAAAACGCAAGATGAAGATAAAAATTCCTGCTGGTGTTAATGATGGAAATGTTATTCCAATTCAGGGTGAAGGTGATATAGGTGAAAGAGGTGGTCCTAATGGAGATATTCATCTTTATATTCATGTGAAAGCTCACCCAACTATCAGAAGAGAAGGAATCGATCTTTACCAAGATGTTCATGTAAGTATAGCTCAAGCTATTTTGGGAGATGAAGTAAAAGTAGAAACAGTCGATGGAAAAATAAAGATAAGAATAGATGGTGGAACTCAGTCTGGTGAAATGAGAAGAATATCTGGAGCTGGTGTGCCTGTCGTTAGAGGTTATGGCAAGGGTGATCTATATATAAGAGTAATCGTAGACATACCTAAGAAATTAAATTCAGAACAGCAAGAAAAACTACTTGCCTTTTCTAAGAGTATGGGTGATAATATGAGTGAACATCATAAAAGTTTCTTTGACAAAGTTAAAGATGCAATATCTTAGGACTCTTATAGGGTCCTTTTTTAGGTGATACTATGAAATTTATTTTTAAAACAACAATTGAAAATTCATATGTGATAGAAGAGACCATTAGTATGTTTGATATTGATGGTTTTGAAGTGATTGGTTCGATGAGTGAAACGGATGGCTCATGGTATGTGGATGAATTTGATACGTCCTCTATACAACGAGAGGAAGTGACATTTCACGTATTTGCTACACTTGAGGTAATAGATAAAATAAAAGCTCAGTATAAAAACATACTATATGACACAAAAATAGAACAAGAACGTGATGAAAATTGGAATCAAAAATGGATTGATTCATATCATCCCATAGAAGTGGGAGATTTTATAATCGTAGCGCCATGGCATGAGATTGATAGTCAGAAAGAAAAGGTTATAATAGAACCAGCAATGGCTTTTGGGACGGGCTATCACGAAACCACATCAACATGTATAGAGGCCCTTGAGAAGTATTTAAAAAAGGGTGACAGAGTATATGATGTTGGGGCGGGCAGTGCCATTTTGTCTATCGTAGCAAAAAAGCTTGGAGCACAAAAAGTCATAGGTATTGAGATCGATAAAGATGCTATTGAGAATGCAAAAATAAATATAACGTTTAATGGCTCTAACAATGTTATAATAAAAGAAGGTAATTTACTAAAAGGAGAAAGCGAAAAAGCAGATATTATTATTGCGAACATACTGCCGGTTATCCTAAAAGACATGGTCTCTGATGCGGAGAGGTTATTAACTCGTGATGGACATTTAATACTGTCTGGTATTCTTAGCGAGAGAGTAGAAGAAGTGAAGAATTATTACTCGGCCTTCCAATTTGTTGAGAGAATACATAAGAATGAGTGGAATACACTAATATTTGTAAGGAAATAATATGAGAAGATTTCTTGGTTTAAAAGAAGCAGAAAATATAATAATTAATGATGCACAAGAAGTAAAACATATCGTAAAAGTTAATAGAAATAAGGTTGGTGATAACATCGAGGTCATAGTTGATGACTCTTGTTTTGAGTGTGAAATTACGTCGATAACAAAAAGAAGAGTGCTGTGTTCTGTGGTAAAAGAAATACGTTCTGATAAAGAGTTTGAGATTACACTTATTATTGCTGCGGTTAAGGGAAGTAAATTAGAGGAAATGATAAGACATGCGACAGAACTCGGTGTTAGCAACATAATAATAACGAATACGAAAAGAACGGCTAATCCAGTCAATCCAAACAAACTAGAGAGGTATAAAAAAGTAGTATTGTCTGCTCTAAAACAGTCGAAAGCGTTTCAAAGGACTGAGATAGCATTTGCTGAATATGACGATATTGATTTTTCGTCCTTTTCAGAGACGTTGCTTTTTCACCCTAAAGCAGATACTTCTAGGATTAAAGATGCTAAAGACAATGCGGCAATCTTTATTGGTCCAGAAGGTGGTTTTTGTGAGGAAGAACTAGATGATTTGCTCAGTAGAGGGATTACACTAGCTAAACTTGGTACGAACATACTTCGAGCTGAAACCGCTGCACTAAGTGCTGTAAGCATCTATCTTCACGAGTTAGGTGTTATGTAATGAATATTAAATTTATTACGCTGGGTTGTAAAGTAAATATCAATGAAACAGAGAAGATGGTTGAACAAGCGAAAGGCTATGGCTTCAACGTTGTTTATGGAAGTGACGAAGCTGATATTATCGTATTAAATAGCTGCACAGTCACGAATTCGAGTGATAAAAAGACATTATCTCTACTTAAAAAATCGAATAAAACCGATGCGTTTACTGTTCTTATTGGATGCTTTGTGTCAAATCATGGCAAAGAGTATGACGCCGATCTTGTACTTACTAATGAAGAAAAGAAGGATACGATAGAGATACTAGCTAAACGCTTTGAGATGAATCGAAAATCTGTTGCGCTTGAGCTTGATAATAAGACAAGAGCGTTTGTCAAGATACAGGATGGATGCAATAGGTTTTGCAGTTTTTGTATCATACCTTATGCAAGAGGACGATCGAAAAGTATAGCGTTAAATGAAATAATACGTGACGTTAAAGAGCGAGTGAAAAAAGGATATAAGGAATTTGTATTAACAGGTATTCATATAAGTAGTTATGGACTGGATAATGGGAGTTCTTTAATAGAAGTTATCGAAACAATATCAAAGGTAGAAGGTGTAAAGCGTATTAGGCTTGGCTCTTTGGAACCAACCATAGTGGATGAAGAATTTGTTTCTAGATTATCTAAAGTCCATCAGATATGTCCTCATTTTCATCTTTCCCTTCAAAGTGGCTCAGATAGGGTGCTTAAGGATATGAATAGAAAGTACACTTCAGAGGAGTATTATAGCAGTGTAAAGATACTAAGAGAACACTTTGATAGACCTGCTATTACCACCGATATTATAGTGGGTTATCCTACCGAGACCAAAGAGACGTTTTTAGAGACCGTTGACTTTGTAAATAGGGTTAAATTTGCAAATGCCCATATATTTACATACTCTCATAGAACGGGCACAAAAGCGTCTAAATTGATGGACTTATCAAATAAAACGAAGAAGGAACGATATCATATGCTTAGAAATGTATGTGATACGCACTTTGATGAATACCTAGATAGTTTTATTGGTGAAGAAGTAGAGGTTTTATTTGAGAAGAATAAGGGATTGACAAGGCGTTATCTTTCTGTTGAAAAAAGCGATTTAAATCATAGAAACGACATCATAAAATGTGTTGTTAAGAGCAGAAAAGGTGGTATACTTATTGTGTAGAACGGAGGTATTATGGCTACATTTGATGACTTTATGAAAATTGATATTAGGGTTGGCAAGGTAATCGATGTTAAAGCGTTTCCTAAAGCTAGGAATCCAGCCTATAAACTTTGGGTAGATTTTGGTGAGGAGATTGGAATCAAAAAATCCAGCGCACAAGTAACAGACTTTTATAATACTGAGGATTTAATGGGACTCCAGGTCCTTGGTGTTGTGAACTTTCCACCTAGGCAGATTGCTGATTTTATGAGTGAGGTACTTGTATTAGGGGTTTACACAGAAGGGGGCGTATCTCTTGTTCACCCTGATAGGGAAGTGAGACTTGGCGATAGGTTAGGCTAATGCTCGAAAGGAGAAATTATGAGTTGTATTTTTTGTGACATAGCAAATGGTAAAATACCAGCTGATAAGGTTTATGAGGATGAATATATCATTGCTTTTAATGATATCAATCCTGCTAGTCCTCATCATGTTTTGATAATACCAAAGGAACATACTGATAATATATATGAGTGTAATTCTGAAACACTTCAGCACATGCATGATGCACTAAAGAAAATAGTGGATAAGCTAGGTGTGCTAGAAGATGGTTTTAGAGTTGTATTAAATACTAATGATGATGGGGGACAGACGGTGCATCACCTGCATATGCACGTGTTAGCGGGCAGGTTTTTACAATGGCCACCAGGATAGGAGAAGAAGGATATGAGTATTACTAAAGAAATGTTGGATGGATTTGAAAAGAGATATAATGAGAATCCTGCTAATGCGGCAAGTGAATCAGCGATAAGTAGAGTGGGTATTGAGGAAGCATCGTTTAATAATGATGCGTTAAGAAAACATAATTTTGTATTCTCAGATAAAGTAAAAAAAGGAAGTGTTACTTATCAGAAGATGAGTGGAAGGTGTTGGATGTTTGCTTCACTTAATACGGCAAGAATCGACACGATGAAAAAACTGAACATGAAAACCTTGGAATTTTCACAAAACTACACTTTCTTTTGGGATAAATTGGAAAGGTCAAACTACTTCTTAGAGAGTATTATTGAGACACTAGATGAAGAAACAACTTCTCAAGTTGTTATCTATCTTCTGAAACAACCACTTCAAGATGGTGGTCAGTGGGATATGTTCTCTGGAATAATTAAAAAGTATGGTATTGTACCGAAAGATCATATGCCTGAAACATTCCATTCCTCTAATTCAACGTATTTAAACATTGTGTTGAATAGTAGGCTTAGATTTTATGCTAAGGAAATGCGAAAGATGCATGCGAATGGGAAGTCTTTAGAAGAAATTGTTAAATTTAAAGATGAAATGCTTTATAATATCTATAATGTGCTGGTAAAGGCGTTAGGACAAGTTCCTAAGGTTGTGAATTTTGAGTACTTAGACAAAGACGAAAAATTCCATCGACTTCCTAGCATGAGCCCAACCGATTTCTTTAAAGAAGTAGTTGGTTGGAATTTAGAAGATAGAGTAAGTCTTATCAATGCTCCTACTACGGATAAGCCTTATGGCAAGGCGTATACCGTTGAACATCTAGGAACTGTAAAAGAAGGCAAAGCCATTAAACATATCAATATGCCTATTGAAGATTTAAAGAAAGCGGCGATAAATTCACTTAAGAATAATGATGCAGTGTGGTTTGGTTGTGATGTTGGTAAAATGCTTGCTAGAAAAGAAGGTATCATGGATAGTGAAATGTTCAAGTTTGAAGATACACTGGGAAATATGCCGGCTTGGTCTAAAGGTGATAGGCTTGAATTTAGAGAGTCAGAATTAACTCACGCCATGGTAATTACAGCGGTTGATTTAGATGATGATGGCAATGTGATAAAGTGGGAAGTAGAGAATTCATGGGGTGAAGATAACGGCAACAAAGGAGACTACTCTATGGATGATAAGTGGTTTGATGAATTTGTTTACCAGATAATGGTTGATAAAAAATATATGGATGAGAAGTACTTAAGTGTACTTGATGACGAGGTAATAACACTAAAGCCTTGGGATCCGATTGGTGCGCTTGCACTGTAGTACACATAACCTGTTTGTTAATTCAAGCAGGTTTTTTTATTTTATCTGTTGACAAATAAAAATCATAGTGGTATAGTTAGTTACATAAGTAACTAACTTAACCGAAAGGAGGTTGATTTGTTAGATGAAAAATCTAATGTTCCAATATATATACAGATTGCTGAGATGATAGAGGATATGATCATAAATGGTGAGTTGAAAGAAGAAGATCAACTTCCGTCTACCAATCAACTAGCAAATCGATATAAGCTAAATCCTGCTACTGCAAGAAAAGGACTTAATATACTAGTTGATGAAGGGTTTGCTTATAAGAAAAGAGGTCTTGGGATATATGTGAGTATAGGTGCTGTAGAAAAATTAAAGAAGAAGAGAAAGAAGGATTTCCTATCTAGTTATATTAAGCCGCTTGTTTTAGAAGCTAAAAAACTTGATGTTGATAGAGAAGAAATAAAAAAATATTTAGATGAGGTGTTTAAAGATGAGTATTAAATTAGAAAAAATATATAAAAGTTATGAAGATGTTCAGGCTTTAAAAAACATCAATTTGAAATTAGAAAAAGGTAAAGTTTATGGACTTATTGGTAGAAATGGGGCAGGTAAGACAACACTTCTTAAAATCATAAGCCAGATGTTAAATCCTGATTCTGGAGAATTCAACCTAGCAGATAAAACTGTTGCATATTCAAGAAGTGATAATTCTGTCTTTTCTGCATATAATGCGAAGGTGCTTTTTAAAATAGCTAGGGAAGTCTATCCTAATTATAATATAGAGTACGAAAAAGAATTAATGGAAGCTTTTCAACCAAACATGAAAAAGATGCACATGAAACTCTCAAGTGGTATGAAAAATATTGTTAATTTGATTATAGCGCTTTCAGCCAATCCTGATATTTTACTGTTAGATGAACCATATGTGGGGTTAGACCCAATAAATAGAGAAATACTATATAAGTTTCTGATTGATAAATACTTTGATGGTGAGCACACCGTCATTATTTCGAGTCACATGATAACAGAGATAGAAGGGTATTTTGAACATGCCATTATCATTGATAAAGGAGAGATTTTAATCAATGATGAAATTGATAACATAAAGAAAAAAGCGGTGGTTGTTTCTGTCAATGAAGATGTTAAAAATGAATTAGAGACTACTGTAAATGTGCTATCGGTAGATCGCATCGGTTCTAGGTATGATGTTTATGTATACGACGATATGGATGTTGTAAACGATATTGTAAAAGAAGCGATTTTAACTCAAATGAATTTACAAACATTGATGGTGAAAATGCTTGGTGGTAAGGAAATGAGGTTATAATATGCAAAAGGTATTAAAGAATATAAAAATAAGCTCTGAAGTTATGAATTTAAAGCAACTGATGATAACATTGCTATTGATTGCACTTTTTACGGCGGTAATAAATACAATTTTTACATGGTTGGGAGTTAACCCGGTTGAGATTGAAAAAGTGATTAGTGTATCAGTTATCAATATAGTTACAATATTTATGTTCCTCTCAGTAATTCTTATGCAAATAAATACATATAGAGGTTTACCGCTATTAAAGTCTTTTTCTGTGGATAAAAGCGAAATAAGTAGTTACTATTTATCAACGACGATTTTTTATTCATTAATGGTGTATATATTTGGTTCTCTTTTTATCGCTATACCAGTTTATCATTATTTTGATTTAACTAATACATTTGCCTTCGGATACTATTTGGGAAATTTAAGTTTTATAAACTATATAAAAATATCTGTTATGGGATATAGCTTTGTACTACTAGTCATTATGTTATTTCAATTGTTTACTTTAGTAAGTCTTAGGTTTGGAACTTGGATAACTATTGGAATTATAGCCTTAAGTATCGCAACGGTGGTTAACTTTATAATTCCTGTTTTATTAACAATAAGATCTGGCATTGATAAATGGATGGTGTTTGGCTCAATATATATTGTTAGCATTATAATTTTTATCATCTGCTACTATCTACAAAAGGGATTGGAGGTAACGAAATGAAAAAAAGAATGATAGGAATTGTTTTAATAGTATGTTCGATTCTTGCTTTTAGCGTGGGTATTTACAACATAAGACATAATAATAAACAATTGGGTTCCTATGAATGGGCTGAATTTCATAGTAATAATTTTGCTCATTATAGAATTCGTTCTTCTGTAATTCGATCGGATTTGTTTGGACAAAATAATAAAGGAAAGTGGGAAGATATTTTAAAGTATATTGATTCAAAAGAAGATTTTAGTAAAATTGATGAATACATAAGAAAACGCTTTAATACCGATTCCCATAGGTATAAATTGTTTTCTATAGATGAGAGAAATGGTATAAAATCTCTGACAGTGGGTGTTGAAAGGAAGAGAGAGAAAGAAGAGAAGTATGATGGAGAAAGACTAACTTTATTTCTTTTGAATAAGCCGTCCACGTTGTATTTTGAAACAAGATTTACTAATGGATATAAAGCTAATTATACTTATAGTTTGAAAAGTTACGATGGTGAAGTAATCTATAAATCTAGTGAATTAGACAGACCGTTTTGTGACAGCGTTGAATTACAACCGGGTCTTTACTATGAAGAGGTTAACATAATAAGGGAAACTGGTAGTATTAAAGAGAATATGTTTTTAGAAAGCATTATATTTATCAAATAAAATAGCGCATTAGCGCTATTTTATTGCTATTACTTCAATTTCTACAAGTGCGCCTAGAGGAAGTGCTTTTACTTCAAAAAGCGCTCTTGCTGGTTTATGATTTGTAAATACCTTAGAATATATTTCGTTCATTCCTGATGCGTCGTTAATGTTTGTAAGAGAACAAACAACTTTACACACATTCTCCGTCGTATAATTTGCTTCTTCAAGAATTGCCTTTATATTTTTTAGAATCCTATCAGTTTGTTCTTTTATTCCACCATCAATTAGTTTGTTGGTGTTTGGTTCAATTGCTATTTGTCCTGATAAGAAGAGCGTATTTCCTGCTAGAACAGCTTGTGAATATGCGCCAAGTGCTTCTGGGGCTTTTTTAGTGCTTATCATTTCTAATTTCATCTTGTAACTTCCTCAATATTTTTAATGTGTATGGTCTGGTTAGTAAATGGTATTTCGATACCATTTTTATCAAATTCCAATTTTATCTGCTCTAAAGTATCATAGTAAACAGGCCAGTAATTTTCTGTTTTGAATTCTGGATAGCAAACGATTTGAACAGAACTTGCTGCAAAGTTAAAAAGTCCTATTTCTAAATCGTTATTGTTTACTATTCGTTTATCTTTTGAGAATATATTTTTAAGTATTTCGATTGCTTTTTGATGATCCGCATCATATGCTATATCGACAATTAATTGTATTTTTCTATTTTTATTACTAGAGTAGTTAATGATGGAATGGTCTGTAAAAACCGAATTAGGTATAAATATTTTTTTATTGTCTCTGGTTATTATTTCGGTTGACATGATATTTATCACATGTACCGTTCCTTTAAAGTTGTTTACATCGATAAGATCGTCCGCTTTAAATGGTTTAAAGATAAGAATAATTATTCCTGCTGCAAAGTTTGCCAGTGTATCTTTTAATGCTAAGCCTACAGCAATTCCCAAGGCACCAATCATCGCGATCAAACTGGCTGTGGGGGCTCCTAAATAATTTAGAGTTGAAATTAATATTATAACGATTAAAATGACATACAAAACCTGTGATAGAAAGTTAATAACCGTTCGATCTATTTTGGCCTTTGCCATAACACGTTTAGATAGTGTCCTTATTACCTTTGCGAGGATTAATCCACCAATAACCATTCCGATTGAAACTAGTATCGTAGTAGAATTTTCGCCTAAATACTTCATTGCTTTTTCCATATGACCTCCTAAATAAATTATAACATTTTTTTTTATCATTACAATTTTATAATATAGGGCAGGAATTATTTATAAATTGGAGTCGATAAATAGATATTTTTTTAACAAAAAGTATTGTGTTTCTAAAGGTAGTATGTTATATTCTGTATGTAGGTTATTGTTATTTTTTTATCATAGTATTCTTTTGAAGGAGGAATAGGAATGGTTGAATTATTACAGAAAATTTCTGATTTGGTGTGGGGACCACCGCTTCTCATATTATTGGTAGGAACAGGAATATATTTAACGTTCGGGTTAAAGCTTATTCAAGTTAGAAGATTGCATTTGTCTTTTAAGTACATGTTTGACAAAAAAGATGATGAGGGACAGGGTGATGTCAGTAGTTTTGCAGCACTTTGTACAGCGCTTGCCTCTACCATTGGTACTGGTAATATTGTAGGCGTTGCTACTGCAATTGCAGCAGGAGGTCCAGGCGCTTTGTTTTGGATGTGGATAGCTGCGTTTTTTGGAATGGCTACAAAGTATTCTGAGGGTCTTTTAGCAGTAAAATTTAGAGATGTTGATGATAATGGTCAAATGACAGGTGGACCTATGGCATATATCGAAAATGGTATAAAGTATAAGACGTTTGCAAAAGTACTTTCTACTTTGTTCTGTATATTTGCATTAGGATCTACTTTTTTTGGTATCGGAAACTTATCACAAGTTGACAGTATAAATGAAGGAGTCTTTTCTCTATTGGGAGTACCAGTTTGGATAACAACAATTATATTGATGATTGTGGTTGCTTTTGTTACTCTAGGCGGAATAAAGTCTATTTCTAAAGTGGCTGAAATTGTCGTTCCTTTTATGGCTATATTTTATATTATAGGTGCTATATTAATCATAGCGACTCATTTATCTCAAGTTGGTGAAGCTATTTCTCTAGTGTTCAAAGCAGCATTTACTACCACTGCTATAAAAGGGGGAGCAGCTGGTTCTATGGTAACATTTGTGATGAGAAATGCCATTAGAAATGGTGTTGCAAGGGGTGTTTTTTCGAATGAATCTGGACTTGGTTCTGCACCAATTGCAGCAGCTGCAGCAAAAACAAAGTCATGTGTTAAACAAGGGCTTGTATCTATGTCAGGTACTTTTATAGATACTATTATCGTTTGTACAATGACAGGTTTGGTTTTAATAATGAGTGGTGAGTATTTAAATACTAATACAGAAGGAATTCAAAACACTATAGTAGCATGGAATAATAATTTCCCTATTGCAAATCTAGGTCAATATATAGTAACAGTTGGACTTATATTTTTTGCTTTTACTACAATCCTTGGATGGAACTATTATGGCGAAAGATGTGTAGAGCATTTATTTGGCGTTAAAGCTATAAAAGCTTATAAAATAATTTTTATAGCTATTATGGGTATAAATCTATTTAACATAAACTTAACAGCGGTTTGGTCTGCTGCAGATATTGTAAATGGTCTTATGGCTTTTCCTAACTTGATTGCATTATTAATGCTAAGTCCTGTAATATTTAAAGAATCAAACAAATATTTTAAAGAATATAAAAATAGATTGTAATAATCGTAAATATTTTTATACATAGGTTGATTAAACATCATCGATTAAAGATGTAAAAAAATGATAAAAATTTTATAAAAAGTGTTTTTAAAAGTGCAAAAATATTATATAATTATTTGTAGGATAACTATAAAAGATTTATCGATTTTTAGGAGAAGTTAATTAGTGAATAGTATTATTATTACAAATAATAAAATGGTTAGAGACAAGTATTCTGAACAATTTAATATTGTATATTATGACGTATCTTTAGCTGATTTAATAAAAACAGTAAGGGATATGATTCACAAAAACTATAAGCTTTTAACTCATCCTTTATCAGGAAGCATAAAGCCAAATGAGAGTAGGTATAAGTCAATAATACTTGAAAAGGGAGATTCGTTAGATTATGAATCGGTTGCAATTATAGATGAGAGTATTGTTACAGTTGCCAAGTTTAATAAAATAGTAAAACATAGTTTTATTTCACCTCAAATGGATAGTGATTATATGCTAATTGATATGTCTTTATTGGAAGGATGTTTGTTTTAAGGAGGTAGGATGAGCAAATTATATGATGTGCTTATTATTGGTGGAGGTCCAGCTGGATTATCTGCGGGTATTTATGCAGGAAGAGCTAAACTTTCGACTTTAATATTAGAAGGTGAAAAAGCTGGTGGACAGATAGTAACGACGGAAGAGGTAGAAAACTATCCGGGTTCTATCGAAGAAACAACAGGACCAAAGCTTATTAAGAGAATGGTAGATCAATTTAACTACTTTGGTGGGGAGATGAAATTTGAAGAAGTGACATCTTTCGACTTTAGCGGAAAAGTCAAAAAGGTTACGACACCAAATGGGGATTATGAAGCGAAGACAGTTATTATTGCGACAGGCGCTAAACCAAGAAAATTGGATGTGCCAGGAGAGAAAAAGTTTACTGGTAAGGGTGTTGGATACTGCGCTACATGTGATGCTGCATTCTTTGAGGACTTTGAAGTGTATGTCATAGGTGGCGGCGACACTGCTGTTGAAGAATCACTTTTCATTAGTAAATTTGCTAGAAAGGTTACCATAGTTCATAGAAGAGATGAGCTGAAAGCTGCTAAGTCAATTCAAGAAAAGGCATTTGCCAATGAAAAGATTCATTTCATATATGATTCTGAAGTTGTTTCTATAGATGGTGATGGCCTCGTTGAAAAGATGACTTTAAGGAATAAGAAGACGGGAGAAGAAACTGTTATAAACGCCTCAGAAGAAGATGGAACATTTGGAATTTTTGTCATGGTTGGTTATATTCCACAAACTAAGCTCTTTGAAAATGTTATAGAGCTTGGTAGAGGAGGATATATCATAGGCGACGCAAACATGAAAACGAATGTCGAAGGTGTTTTTGTAGCTGGTGACTGTAGAGAGAAGCCGTTACGACAGGTTGTTACAGCAACTGGTGATGGTGCTATCGCTACAATAAGTGCAGAAAAATATATTTCTGAACACTTTGAATAGTATTGAAAAAGAATTTTGCCAGTGTTATAATTTTTGGTAGAAATTAATAGGGGGAGGTTATATGGTAATTTTAGACAAAACTAATTTTGAAGAAGAAGTGCTAAAGGCTGATGGAGTTGTTTTTGTAGATTTTTGGAGTCCTTCATGTGAACCTTGCAAGGCGCTTATGACACATGTAGTAGAGTTCTCTGAAAAGTATGGAGAGAGCATCAAATTTGCGAAATTAGATACTTCAAAAGCAAGAAGGTTAGCGATTAAGCAAAGAGTGTTGGGATTACCAACTATTGCTATTTATAAGGATGGCGAAAAAATTGCCGAACTTACTAAAGATGATGCGAAACCTGAAGCGGTAGAAGCTCTAATTAAAGAATATATTTAAATAGGAGGTAGTAGCTTGCGTTTAGAATTAGGTAGTATCTTAATTAAAGATGTACAATTTGGTGATAAAACCAAGGTTGAATCAGGAGTTCTATTTGTAAACAAAAAAGAACTTGAAGAACTAATCGGTTCTGATGAACACATTTCTAAAGTTGAAGCTCATTTAGCAAGACCAGGAGAGAGTATAAGAATTACTCCTGTGAAAGATGTTATTGAGCCAAGAGCGAAACTTGAAGGCGGGGGAATATTCCCAGGTATTTTATCAAAAGTTTCTACTGTAGGTAGCGGCAAGACCATTCGTCTTAAAGGAGCTGCTGTTGTTACAACAGGTAAAGTTGTCGCTTTTCAAGAAGGAATTATTGATATGAAAGGTGTCGGTGCTGAGTATACTCCTTTCTCTAAAACACAAAATGTAGTTTTAGAAATTGATACAGAGGATTCAATGCATCAACATGATAAAGAAAGAGTTATAAGGCTTGCTGGTTTAAAAGCTGCAAAGTATCTTGGTGAAGCTGCTAAAGACGTAAAAGCTGATGAAGTAGAAGTTTTCGAAACGCTTCCACTACTTGAGAGCGTTAAAAAATATCCAGAACTTCCAAAAGTAGCTTATGTTCTAATGCTTCAATCTCAAGGTCTTATGCATGATACTTATGTATATGGCGTTGATGCTAAGAAGACATTATCAACTTTCATTAATCCAACCGAATTAATGGATGGTGCAATTATAAGTGGTAACTGTGTTTCTGCTTGTGACAAAAACACAACATATCATCACTTAAACAATCCAGTTGTTCATGACCTTTTTGCAAAGCATGGCAAAGAGTTAAACTTTGTTGGCGTAATAATAACTAATGAAAATGTTTATTTAGCGGACAAAGAAAGAAGTTCTGATTGGGCTACTAAGTTAGCGTCATTCATGGGTGTTGATGGAGTGATTATTTCTCAGGAAGGTTTTGGAAATCCTGATACTGATTTAATTATGAACTGTAAAAAGATAGAAAAAGCAGGAATTAAAACAGTAATTATTACGGACGAATATGCTGGTAGAGATGGATTGTCTCAATCTCTTGCCGATGCAGATGCGTTAGCAGATGCTGTGGTTACTGGCGGAAATGCCAATGAAGTAATTGAACTAGAAAAAATGGATACAGTAATTGGTCATCTAAAAGAAGTTGACAGAATTGCTGGTGGTTTTGATGGTTCTGTTAAAGAAGATGGAAGTTTAGTAGTTGAACTTCAGACAATAACTGGAGCAACGAATGAACTTGGTTTTAATAAATTAAGTGGTAAGACTTATTAGTAAATTATTTTAAGAAAGGAAATATTATGAGTTTATATGATGGTAAAAAAGTAATCATCATTGGCGACAGGGATGGAATTCCTGGACAAGCTATTGAAGAATGCTTAAAATCAACAGAAGCAGAAGTGCTTTTCTCATCGACTGAATGCTTTGTCTGAACTGCTGCAGGTGCGATGGATCTAGAAAATCAA
>PDWI01002468.1_pt1 | contig 27701 bp, 19 predicted proteins | sample 1430891 | NCBI WGS metagenome assembly PDWI01 (sample SAMN01162508, study PRJNA174530) | Oral metagenome, whole genome shotgun sequencing project. | biome: Marine environment; feature: Marine mammal; material: Swab sample of the gingival sulcus; isolation source: swab sample of gingival sulcus... | reverse complement strand
TTTTTAACTTTATTTGTTAGTGTTTTTGTTTCCTTTTCTTCCAACTTCTTTTTAAGGGTTTTAAACTCGTTCTTGCTCTCTTGTAAAGTTTCTTCTAAGATTTTAAGTTTATTTTTATAAGAGTTGATTATTTCTGTTGTATCTAAAGAAGAAGGTGCATATTCTAAATCAAACAAATCGTTTGGCATAGGGTTTTCACCTCGCTTGGTTCTTTTATAGCCTACATTTTCCGCTTCTGCCATAAAGATATCATAATCCAATTCTTTTGCTACTTCACCAAAAACCCACCAAGCATTATAAAAACCAAAGACATCAGTTTCTTTATCATATTTTGAAATACTGTCAATCTCTTCATTGTATTTTTCTAACAACTCTTTTACTTCTAGTGCTTCATCTTCTGGTGTTACATAATCTTTTAAAAAGCGATTGATGTTTATTTTTATGTTTTTGAAATTTTCTTTTTCAATATCTTCAACTACATCTTTTGCCCATTTTTTGTTGAGTTTAACGCCTTTAACAAAATACTTAACATAATCAGTAATCTTTGTTTTTAACAAACTCCATTCGTTACCGTATTTATTCCAAAGCGAGTTCCATTCTTCTACTTGTTTTTTTGTTTTCTTTTGGGCAAACAATAAACTTGTTTTTGTGGAAGTGAAAGGCTCAAATGTTAATTGAGGAAGGCTTACAATTGCTTTAATATTAAAATATTTAAAGAGAAATAACCTAATATATTTATTCTCTGTTGTATCAAAAACACTTTCGGGAAGTACAACACCTAATCTCCCACCTTCTTTTAAAAGTTGGTAATATCTTTCAATAAACAAATTTTCAGAATTTTTTTTATCTCCAAATACAAAAGCATTTGTAACTTCTCGTTGCGTTTGGGTATCTAAATCAACGCTAAAAGGAGGATTACTAATAGCTATATCAAATTTTGCGTTTACTTCCTTATTATTATATAAGGTTTCTGTTGATGAAGTTTCTAAGAAGTTGGGTGCTGTTCCTTTTACATAAAAACGGAAAGGTAATAATCCATCTTTTACAAAAATATTAGTTGAGCCGTCACCGTGTAAAATCATATTTACTTTGGAAGCTGTCCCTAAATCAAAATTGATTTCAGAACCATATAAATATTCTCTTGCCCATTTATTTTCGGCATAATCAGGCATAAACAATTCCTCAAATCGTTGTTTGATTTGTCTGCTTGATTTTATTTTGTTTTTTTGCTTATACTTTAATTCTTTGGTAATTAACTTCATTGCTTCAACCAAATAAGTTCCACTCCCTGCCGAAGGGTCAATAATCAATGGTAATTCACGATTTTTATTTAATCTATCGATTGCCAAATTATCCAATTGCAAGGCATAAAGTAAAAAGTTTACGATTGGTGTTGGTGTAAAGAACTGCCCTTTATTTTGCTTGAAACCGTCTCTTGTAATACTTTCAAAAAAATCACCCAATATATCTTTTCCATCTAAAGAGCTACGCCCTTCTAAAAATGAAAAATCTTCTAATGCCTGAACTGTGTATATTAATTTATTCAATGGAAACTTATTACGATTAATAATATTATCATCATCAATCTTTTGTTGCTCAGAAACATTTAATTGTTCTTTTAATGCTCTCTTATAAAGTTTATTAATTCTTTCGTAGATTTTCTCGGAACTTTCAATATGGTTTCCATATTGATAAATCTGAAAGTCATATTCCTGCTCGTCTTCTTTCTCGTATTCATCTTGAATTTTGGCAAGAATAATATTCACAAGCGAATAGAAAATTTCACTATCATTTATTCCGCCACCACCCCAAAGGACATTGTGTAAGTTTCTGCCCAAACCATCAATTTCTTCACGGTTTATTTTTGTTCGTAAATCATACTTTTCGTGTCCTTTTATTAAGGGCTGTTTTTGGGGTTCACCATAACCTGCTGTTAATTCTGTAGCTATGGAAATAAATCCATCATTCTCCCACTCTGTATAAGTTGGGTATTTTTCAAAATCAATAATTATTGCTTTATCTAAAACGGTATCGTCTTGAATATTTGCTGTATAATAAACCAAATACTTTACTTTGGTTTTATAGTCCTTTTCTTCTGTTTGTGCTAATGAAAATAATTGACCTTCAATTTCAGTTTTATCTTTCTCAAATTTATCTGGTGCTTTAGCCTCAATAAAAAAGAAGGGGTTTCCCTTTTCATCTTTAACTAAAACATCAATTCTTGGCGAAAGTTTTCCGTGTCCTGCTTTTACAGAGTATTCTTTTTCAATTTCTATATTTTCAGGTTTATAATCAAGCGTGTTTACTAATCTATCAATCAGAAAAGCTCTTACAATCTCCTCATCACCTGTTAGTGATTTTAAATTTCTGTTTAGTTTTATCTTTTCTGAATATTGAACAGTTCCTTTTTCAATGTTGATTTTAGCAATACTGTTTTTCTGCTTGTACAGATTCTGTTCAATTAATTCTTTCCATTCTTTCATCTATAACCTTCTGTATATTTAAATTCAATTTTTTTGTTCAATCTTTTCCGTTCATGCGTCAGCGAAAAAATAGCTCTTTTGATTTTTTAGGATTTGCCTGTGTTTTAGCAAAACGAAATGTGCTATTTGTGCATTGGCTTTTTTAGTATGCTGCATAACATTTATATAAACACTGTTGTATATATTTCTATATTAACAATCCCCTGCATTTTTTTACGATATTATTTATATTGTTTTATTAATTTACTTTAAATTTTGAGTATAAAAAATATCAGGTTTGTTTTTAAGTCAACTCAGATTTCTTTTGATAATATTTTTTATTTTATGGTTTTAAACCATTTTGCCACGTAATCTACCAATTGTTCTATTTTATAAACTGGTTTGGTTTTAGCGGGGATAATGTCTCTGAAATATTTTCCGTAGCTTTTTCTTAAAACCCGATTATCCGTAATAATAACGATACCTCTGTCATTTTTGCTTCTGATTAAACGCCCGAATCCTTGTCGGTAACGAAGCAAAGCATGAGGTAACATATAATGATTGAAAGAATCTTTTCCTTCGGATTCGAGTTTTTCTATAAAAGCTTCGACAACGGGATCTTTGGGTACCATGAAAGGCAGTTTATAGAGAATCAAAAGCGAAAGTGAATCTCCCTGCACGTCAACGCCTTCCCAGAAAGAGCTGGTGCCGAATAAAACGGCTTTTCCGTTTTCCTTAAATTGATCCAAAATTATTGAACGACCGGCTGTTTTCCCTTGAGACAGAAGCAGGATTCCGTTTTCTTTCATGAAATCTTCAACTTCATCGCTCATTTTGTTCAAATCTCGATAAGACGTAAACAGGGTCAGACAGCCTTTTCCCGAATTTTGTACGGCATATTTTATTACTTCGGCGCTTTGTTTCAGGTAGTACTTATCGTCCGGGAGAGGCAAAAATTGTGGAACCATTACCATGGTTTGCGTATTGTAGTTAAACGGAGACTCGACAATTTGTTCCTCAACTCTTTCCTGATCAAGAAGATTAAGACCTGTTTGGTTTTTGAAAAATTTGAAACTTCCTCTAAGGGACATGGTTGCCGAAGTAAAAATAACGGAAGAAATGCGGTCATAAAGCAATTCCTTTAAGATTGTTGCCGTTTCCAAAGGAGCAGAATTAAAAATACCTTTCGGGAATTTGCTTTCCGAATAAGAAGAGGTTGAGGAAAGCCAAACCGCCGATTCCTTAAAATCAGGTTTTACAAATTCATCCATTGTAAGCAGAATTTCGTCTGCCTGACGCAAAACCGCTTCCATATTGCCGGCGTGCAATTCGTATTTATGAATAAGCGAACTGTCTGTTGCCGCCAGAGATTGCCTTAACCGGGAAAGTTTTCTTTTAACTTCAACCAGAATTTTTTCCGTTTTTTTGAAATGTTTGACAAAATCTTTCATTTGTTCTGAATTTTTGATTCTCAGTTTATTGTAATCTCCTTTTTCTGAAACGGATTTTTCAACTTCTTTGAACAAAACTTCAAATCTTATTTTATTGACGGCAATCGTATCTATAATTTCTTCTATCAAATCAAGCATAAATTCTTTTTGTTCGAATTTTGCCGATTTCAAAGCTGTTTTTAATTGAATCAGCACTCCGCCCTGAAATTTTTTGGAGAGATGAAAAAGTCTGGTAAAAAAATTGGAAAAATCGGAAAAAGACAATTCGGTGCCCATGTGCGCGGATGCAATATTAGGCAAATTGTGAGCCTCGTCAAAAACAATGTGATCATAAGCTCCCAAGGTTTGATTTTCGTTCATTAAATCAGACAAAAGCAGGGAATGGTTGACTATTACAAGATTTGCGTCTTCCGATTTTCGTCTGACTTTCATGAGATAACATTTACTGTAATAAGCGCATTTTCTGCCGAAACAAAAATGTCTTTCCGCAGCGACTTTTTTCCATACGCCTCGACAAAGAGATTTATTGAATGAAGTACACTCCGTAATTTCTCCGGTTTTTGTATATTCTTTCCATATAAGAAGGTAAAGCAAGGATTCAGCTTCTTTCGGTGTATAATGTTTTTTTAATTCAAAGTTTGTTTCGATCCATTTTCTCAGGCAAAGATAGTTATCTCTTCCTTTCAGCAAAACTGCTGTGAAAGGAAGGGGAAGAGCATCTTTCAATGCCGGTAAATCTTTATAAAAGAGCTGTTCCTGAAGATTTTTGGTATTGGTTGATATAATGACTTTTTCGCCGGATAAGTTGGAAAAAATCAAAGACGGAGCCAAATATGCAAATGATTTTCCCACTCCGGTTCCGGCTTCCGTACAGAGGATTTTTTTATTGCGGTAAGCCTGATCCACGGCTTTTGCCATATCATATTGACCTTTGCGAAATTCATAATATGAAAAATGATTTTTGAAGTAACCTTCTTCGCCGAAAATCATATCGCAGTTCAAATGTTTAAAAGGTATTTCTTCTGTCTGTATAATATTAAAGGGAAGTTTAAACGGAGGCTCGTGTTCTTTTTTCAGTAAAGCCGATTTATTTTTTTCTTTAATGACGGTTTTTATAAAATCAGTCATCGGGTGGTAGGATTTGTTGTATTTTATAATTTCGTTCATCTGGGAAATAAGGTGAAGAGGAATATAATTTATGACAAATTCCGTCAGCTTCAAAAATAATTTTCCTATTATTTCTGCTTCTTCAACCGCTCGTCCCGATTTATTTTTTTCAATCCCGAAAAGCTTTGTCAAATCCGATATTTTTCTGTCAGGAAGAAAAGGCTGGAAGATTTTTGAAATTTCCAAAGTACAAAAAAACTTATTGTAAATTTGATCATAACCGTGATTACCGAGTTGAGAATTGAGAAATGTCATCTCAAAATTTGCGTTATGGCAGACGGTCGGCAAATTGCCGATAAAATTAGTAAATTCGGTAAAAACGGAAGAAGCAGATTCGGCATTTTCCAAATCTTCGTCCGAAATTTTGTTTAATCGGCGAATCGAGTACGGAACTTTGCGAAGAGGCAGGACGAAACAGGAAAAAATGTCCTTGATTTCTCCGTCCAGATATTTTACCGCTCCTATTTCTATAATTTCGTCAAGATCCGGATCAGCTCCTGAAGTTGTCAGTTTAAAAGCGACAAAACTTTCTGCGATTTTTTTATTTTTCAAGTTTATATCTCTTTATTTTTTTTATTAATCCCTGGCGACTAAGTCCCAATTCCTTTGCTGCTTGCGTTTGATTCCACTCTGTCGCTTCCAAAGAATGCTTAATCATTTTTCTTTCGAGATTCATGACAGCTTCTTTCAAGGTTTGTTTTGCCAAAACATCGACTGCTTGCGAGTATTCGGCGTATTTAAACACTTCATCGGATAAGTCGGACGGTTTTATAAAGGAATCGTTGTCCACCAAAGTAACGGCTCTTTCTATCTCGTTTTCCAGTTGACGAATATTTCCCGGCCATTCGCAGTTTATGAGATAACGCATGGCTTCATCGGTTATTCCCACAATATTTTTAGATATTTTTTTATTGTAAAGATCAAGGAAATGAATTGCCAGAAGAGGAATATCCGAACGCCTTTCGTTAAGAGACGGAACTCTTATTTTTATTACGTTTAACCTGTAATAAAGATCTAAACGAAATTCTCCGGCATTTACTTTTTCCTGAAGAGAAACATTTGTGGCGCAAATTACTCTTACATTTACTTTTTGCGTTTTGGTTGATCCCACTCGTTTTATTTCGCCTTCTTGCAGAAACCTCAGTAATTTTGCCTGAGTAGAAAGACTTATGTCTGCAATTTCGTCCAAAAAGAATGTTCCGCCGTCGGCAAGTTCAAAAAGACCTTTTTTATCGTAGGATGCTCCCGTAAAAGATCCTTTTACGTGTCCGAAAAGTTCAGATTCAAGCAATGTTTCCGGTAAAGCTCCGCAATATTGAGCTATAAATTTTTTATTTCTGAATTTGCTGGTGTAATGTATGGCTCTGGCAATCAATTCTTTACCTGTTCCGCTGGATCCTTCCAACAAAATCGTGGTCGGGGTATCTCGCACTTTTTCGATTAATTTAAAAATCTCCATCATGCTTGAACTTTTGCCGATGATATTTGTGTAAATATTCGATTCATTAAGCTCTTCTCTGATTATGGCATGAGATTTTGTGAGATTGTTATGTCTTATATTTTCTATAATTACAACAATTTGATTACATAAAGCGCTGATCAGATTAAACATCTTCTCGGTAAAATAATGAGATCCGTGACGACTGAAAAGCAAGATTACTCCCATGTTATTGTTTCTTATCACCAAAGGGAATGAAATTATATTGTTGTATTGAGGAGCAAATTGGGGCTGTTTTATGTTTTGGTTGCTTTTTTGGCTGAATGTTTGATAAACAATCTCAAGCATATCGTCGTAATGATTGTCTTCTTCCGAGAAATTATTGAAAACTTTATATTCCCATGAATCAGCCGTGCCTCTGATATTGTAAAGGCAAAGTAAACCTCCGTCCGATTCGGATAGTTCCACTAATTTTTGTAATGATGTTTCCAGCAATATGTCAAAGTCAGTAATCGAATTTAAATTTTGAGTTATTTCATAAAAATTATTGAGAAGAGTTTCTTGTATTTTTGTTTCTTTAAATTCTATGGCATGTTCTTTTTTTATTTTTTGAATGAAAATATCATTCTTTTCCAAGAACTTTATGGCATCGAATTTCTTGATAATTAACTCGTTGTTATTCAGTATTTCAAGAGCCTGTTCCCAATTTTTCATGTCGTAGAGAAGGGCGGCGTAAGCATAATTTGCTTGGGATAATTGAAAATTATCTTTTGTTTCCACAAATATTTCTATGGCTTGTTCAAGAAGTTTTTTCTTTTTTTCGGTATCTTTGGTTTTGAACATTGATTCCAAATAATAGAAAATTCCGATATTTTTTCGATTGTTCAACTCTTCGGCAAGTTTTTTGCCGGTTTCCAGATAATAAGAGGCGCTTTCGTAATTCCTGGTTTTTATAAAGTACATGGCTTGTTTTTGAGCCGCTTCCGCAAGTTTGTCTTTGGCGTCAAGACTTTTGAAATATTCGTATCCTTCTACAAGATAGGAGTAAGCTTCTCCGAATTTGTGAAGCATAGTTAAAACGCTTCCCATGTTGATGTAAAGTTCGGCTTTTCGGTAATCGTCGTTAACGGTAGGCAAAAGTTCAACGCCTTTGCGGTAAAGATCGTGAGCCAAGCCGTATTCGCCTCGCATTTCGTAAAGTTCTCCGAGATTATTGTATGAGGTGCAAAGTCCTTCCATAAATTCGGTTTCTTGAGATTTTTCAATTGCTCTTTCATAAAATTCAATAGCTTTCAGCCAGCGTCCTGCCTTGAAATGCAATGCTCCCAAGTTATTCAGACAGGCAATAATGATACGCGATAAATTGTATGCCATAGCTGCTTGCAAGGAAGCGTTAAATGCTTTCTCGGCTTCTTTATAATCTCCGTTATCCATGTAGGTTACGCCTATATTATTATAAGAATACGTAATATTCAGACGATCGCCCAGAAGTTTTTGAATGCGGAGTCCCTCATTAAGATAGCGCATTGCTTTTTCGAAATTTCCTATATCCTGCATGACGCTGCCCAAGTTATTGTAACAAACTGCCATATCTTTAAGACTGTAACGTTTTTCTTCCAGTTTCAGACTTTTCAGATAGAAATCTTCGGTTTTTTCCCAATCTCCTCTGAACATTGCCAAAACCCCGAGATTGTTATATACTGCTGCCAATCCTTTATAGTTGTCTGACTTCAAAAATATTTTTTCCGCTTCCCGATAATTTTGTTCGGCTTTTTCCCAGTGATATGAAAAATAATACAGTTTACCCATTAATTTTTTACATTCGCCGGACATTTCGTAACGTATTTCTTTGTCTTCCAGTTTTAAAATAACTTCATGAGCTTCCCGCAAAACTTCCAACCCTGCGTCATAATCTTCCCGGATGGTAAGAGCTGCCGCTTTTTTGAGTAAAGATTTTGCTCGCCAATAGTCGTTTGAGCAATTGTTTTCATATTTTTTCAGAATCTCCAAAGCAAAAGAAACGGAACCTATGTTAAGGAAACATTCAACTAAAGCAATAACTGTTTTATCTGCCGGAATTCTGTTTTCCGTACCTATTTTTAATGCGGTTCTCAAATTCTCGGATGATTCTTCTTCTTCGTTTAATTTAGAATACGTTTTGGCTAAAAGATAATAAAGTTCGCATTGATTTTCAGGTTTTTTTTCTTTTTCCAAAAGATGTTTGTAAATTATTTGCAATGAACCGTGATCATTCAGAGACCACATGAGATCAGTTAAATTATCGCTTGCTTTCAGATTTAAATTTCCTGTTTTATAGCGACAGAAATCTATCATGTCGGGAGCTATGGATAAAAGAGAAACGTTATCTATAATTTTTTTGTAATAATATTTTTTTTCTTCTTCCGGCTGAGATTCAAACCATTTGTTTAATTTGGGTAAGTTCACTGTCGCCAAAGAATGATTTCTTTCAAAGACCAGTTTCGTGTCTAAAAGTTCTTTGTAATCTTCGTTAAATTTATATGATTTTACCAATGCCTTAAGGTTTTCTTCTCCGGCATAGTATCCCAAAAAGAAGACAAAAATCAAAATTTCTTTTTGTTTCGCCGGTAATTTTTTTACGTAATTGTCAAACATTTGATCGGAAGTGAGTTTCCTGTCCACGTATGCGCTCAAATCAAGTTTGTTTTCCGGAGATTCTTCGGACTGTATTTCCAGTATTTTGCGTATAAGATAAGAATCGCCTGCCGATATTTCTTTTAAAATTTCTGCTTTTGATCTCAATTCATCGGCTTCTTTAGGAAATAAATCTGAAATTACATGCTTTAACTCTTCAATTTTTACGGAACTTATGTTTATTTTGTGGGAAAACATGAAAAGATTTTCTTTGCTTACGGAAATAAATTTAAGATGACAATCCAAGTCTGCCAAACTTAAATATTGGATGAAATCTCTGGTGTATTTATCCAGATAATCGGAGTTATCTATGAAAAAAATACCGGACTGAAGATATTTTTTATTGAGGTATTCGGTAACAAAATAGAAAAAATCATATTGAGAATCCAGTTCAACTTCTTTTGCTTTTGCTATGAGTTTATCAAACTTAGTCTCTGAAATATGGCTGATTGTCAGGATAAATTCTCTGATTTGATTAAATTTAATTGTTGTAGGCATGTATGTTTGAAAGAGAATACCTCTTTCTTCTGCAAATGCTTTTACTTCTTGTCGAAGATGAAATTTATAAAAACCTGAGTTTCCCGTAATTTCCGTAATGATACTTTTTTCCGGTTCCAGCTTTTCTTTAATTTCTTTATCGTATTGCAGATAGTTCATATGTTCAGCGAATACGTTATCCAATGATAAATTCATAAATTCCCCCGAATCGGATCTCGCTTTATTTTTATTTCCGACAATGTTTTTTGTCTTTGTCGGCAAAATAAACAAATATCGGATTTTTTGAATCAATATTTAAACAAATCATGAAAAACTTTGAAGGAATTTCTTTGTCAATCACTTTATTGTAAATTTTGATTACAAGTAAAAAAAATGTACAATTGAGATTATGTCAATAATTTTTATACTGTAAATAAAGTTGTCTTAATTGCCTTAAATCAAAGTTTTTTTTGGGAATATTTTTTTATTTCTACTGATTTGCTTTATAGCTGTATCGAAAATTTTATTTCTGTTTTAAAATGAAATAATTGAAATATTCAGGGTTCTTCTCTCAGAATTTGTTTTAGATTACTCTGTTTATTACTTCTGAAAAGAGGTTTAAAACCGAGAAAATTAATTTTGTTGACAGAGCAACTTTAAATTTAACGCTGTCTCTCGTATTAGTTTTAACTAACAATAAAAATGCCTGATAATTATTTTGAATTAAACAGACAAGAATATATTTTAGGAATAGCATGCAGAATAAATTATTTTATTTAATTATAGCCCTGATGCTGATGATTCACGGCTTTGTCTTGAGTTTTCGTTTTTTTTCTAAAGAAAAAGATGTCGTAACTGTTTCGGCAAACAAAAAAATGAGACTGCATAAAGTCTTTATGAAGAAAAAGACGAAAAAGAAAAAAAAGAAAATTGTCCGGGATATTTCCAAAATAGCCATGCCCGTTCCTTCTCTTGCTCCGGTGGAATTTGAGGAATTTTTTGAGGATGAAGAGGAAGACGACGAAGTTTATGAATTAACTTTCGATGTCGGCGATGATATTGTTTATACCGATTATGAGGAAGGTCTTTCCGAAGAAGAAATTTCGGCAAAAAGACAGGCGTATATCGATATAATTTATTATGAAGTAAATAAGCATAAAAAATATCCCAAGGTTGCCAAGCGTCTTAATCAGGAAGGAACTGCCGAAATTTTATTTACGGTGTTAAAAGACGGAAGCATATCTGACGTTAAAATAAGCAAATCATCAAATTTCATCGCTATAGACAATGCTGCTTTAAAAGCGGTAAAAAGCGTAAAAAAATTGTCTCCGATTCCGGATGAATTGGAAAAAGACAGATGGGACATTGTTTTGCCGATTAAATACGAACTTTTTCGATAAAATCATATTTATTGTATTTGATCAGGAAAACGGGAAATAAAAAAAATAAGATATAATTAAGGAGTTATTTATGAATTTATGGTATTATGTTGAAAAAGGCGGACCTATCATGTATTTTCTTTTATTTTTGAATATTGTGGGTTATGCTCTTATGATCTATAAATTTATTCAGTTTACCATGATAAAAAAACGAAACGCAAAGCATATTTTTGAAGATATTATTGCTTCGATAAAATCTCGCAATGTGCCGCTTGAAGACGAACATGTTATTCTCGAACTTATAAAAGATGAAGTAAATTCGGCAATGTTTAAAATTGAAAAAGGACTTAATACAATTCGTATCATCTCCACAATATCTCCTCTTCTGGGATTACTCGGAACGGTTTTGGGAATTTTGTCGGCTTTTACCGCTATTTCTAAACAGGGATTATCAGATCCGTCTCTTTTTGCCGGCGGTATTTCTCTCGCTTTGATTACTACGGTGGGCGGTTTGATTGTTGCCATTCCCCATAATATCGGTTATAACTATCTGAATCGTATGGTTGATGCTATCGAAATCATCTTGGAGCAGGCTGTTTTCCCGACCATGTTTAAAGTTAAGGATAATTAAAATGAGAAAACGCAGAGAGCCGTTGACGGCAGATCTCACTCCGCTGATTGACGTTGTTTTTCTTCTTTTGATTTTCTTTTTGGTTTCATCCGTTTTTAAAAAAGAAGAGTTGGCATTATTGCTGAATCTTCCGGAAACCGAGAATTTTGACGAAAATGTTCAAAAACAGGAAATGACTATAGAGCTGTCCGAATCCGATATAGCTTTGAACGGAGAAAACATCTCTTTTGAGGTTTTGGATTCGAAATGCGCTTTGATTCGCAGAAAAACACGACCTATAATTGTCAGAATAGATGAAGAGGTTACTTATAAACGAGTATCCAAATTATTTGATCTTCTGCAAAAATACAATCTCAACAATCTTATGCTTGTCGCAAAAAACAACCGAGAAAGCTTATAATAATTATATAAAACAAATAAAAAATATCGGAACTTCCCGTTTTGCGGGGAGTTCTTTTGTTTTAATAAACCGTTATTGAATTTACTTAAATAAAAAGAGAGTTAAAATGATAAGATTTATAATGCTGTTATTATTGATGACCAATATATTATCGGCCAAAAAATTTGACGGTCTGGCAAAAACTCCGCCTATGGGATGGAACAGTTGGAATTGTTTTGCCTGTGACGGAATCAATCAAAAAGTAATTATGGAAATTGCCGATGCTGCGGTTGAAAGCGGAATGAAAGATGCCGGTTACGAATACATTATTATTGATGACGGCTGGCAAGAAGGCAGGAATGAGGACGGCTCGATAATTGCCGATAGAAAAAAATTCCCCGACGGAATAAAATTTTTGGCTGATTATATTCACGATAGAGGATTAAAGTTCGGCATATACTCGGATGCCGGTTCAAAAACTTGCGCCGGAAGACCGGGAAGCAAAGGATTTGAGTATATTGATGCAAAAACCTATGCCGAATGGGGCGTTGATTATCTGAAATACGATTGGTGTTTTACCGAAGGGCAAGATGCCGAAGAGTCTTACAAAATTATGAGCGATGCTTTATATAAAGCCGGAAGACCCGTTGTCTTCAGCATTTGCGAGTGGGGGAAAAACAAACCGTGGGAATGGGCAAGAGAAGTCGGGCATCTTTGGAGAACAACTTTGGATATTGAGGACAGATGGGACGGAAACGTTTGGGGAAATCAATTCGGTTGGACGGCAATTTTGGAAATGCAGAACGGATTGGAAAAATATGCCGGTCCCGGCGGATGGAATGATCCTGATATGCTGGAGGTCGGAAACGGAAATATGACAACCAACGAATACAGAGCTCATTTCACTATGTGGTGCATGCTGTCTGCTCCTTTGATTGCCGGAAACGATTTGAGAAATATGACTCGGGAGACAAAAGAGATTTTAACGTCTCGAAATCTCATAGCCGTTAATCAGGATATTCTCGGAAAACAGGGATTTAAAGTTTATGACGAAGGAAATTTTGAAATTTGGCAAAAACCTTTAGTAAACGGAAATATTGCCGTTTGCTTTTTAAATCTTGAAAATAAAGATAAATTGTTCATCGTCAATTGGCAAAAAATCGGCATAAAAGATATGGACGGAAAATATGCGATCAAAGACCTTTGGAAGGATAAAAATAAAGGAACAACCGATTCCGATTTGGAAATAACCGTACCGGCAAGAGACGTAATGATTTTCGGATTAAATAAAGAATAATTCTATAAATAATAAAATATTTTATTAAGAGTTCGCAAATGAAATTAAGATTGAAGCATAAAACCGGATACGGTGTTTTGAGTATTGCCGATCAATGCCTTTACTTCATGTTCGGAACATTTTTTTTATTCTTTTTGACTGTCGTAGCCGGCATAAATCCCGTTATTGCGGGGATTATTGCTTCTTTCGGAGCAATTTGGGATGCCGTAAGCGCGCTTTGGGTCGGACATTTATCTGATAATTGCACAAGCGAAAAAGGAAAACGAAAACCTTTTATCTTCTATTCTGCAATACCGGCGACAATAATTACTGTCTTGATATTTACGAAAGTCGATTTTACTCCCGCATTAAAAATTCTTTATTATTTAATTGTTACTCTTCTTTTTTGGACGGCTTTTTCCATGTTTTTTATTCCGGTTTTGGCATGGGGAGCAGAACTTACCGGAGATTATGACGAAAGAACGGTATTAAGAGGATTTGCATACGCAGGAAATACTTTGGGAATGGCGGTCGGCTCTGTTTTGCCTGCAATTTTTGTCGATTATTTCAGGCAGAAAGGAAATTCTGTCGCCGTCTCGTGGCAATTATCTGCTTGCGTTGTCGGCGCAGCTGTTGTCGGAGCATTGTGGGGCGGTCTTTTTTTATTGAAAGACAAGAAAGAAAAAACGGAATCCGCAAAAAATATCGGTGAAACAAAGTATGAAAATTATATTAAATCCGACAAAAATATTTTTTCGAAAATAAAAAAAATGCTTTGTTCTGCCGGAGAAATAATCAAAATACCTTCTTTAACTTTTTTATTGGCAGGCAGTATTTTGTACTTGGGGGCCAACACGGTATTTCTTGCCGACAGAATGTATTATTATACTTTTAATATGGGGTTGACTCCGAAAGAAATCAGTCGGTTGATGCTTCTTGAGCCTTTTGCCGGAATAATCTTTTTGCCGCTTATTTTACTCTCTTCCAAAGTATTGGACAGAAGAATGCAATTTATTTCCGGTATGCTTATCTGCGGAATCAGTATGATTTTTCTGAGATTTACCGGTGTTAATACTTTTGGGGAAGCGGGATTTATGCTTATTGTTTTCGGGTTAGGGGCTGTTTGTTATTGGCAACTGATGCCGGCAATGGTGTATGATGTCTGTCGTCTTGACATATTGAAAAACGGAAAAGAGAGACAAGGATCGATAGTTTCTTTGCAGGTTTTTTCCGAATCCGCCTCAGAAGCTTTAGGACTGATAATATTGGGCGTTATCTTAAATTTTTCCGGCTTTGACGGTGAGGCAGGCGCGCAATCCGCAAAGGCATTGAGACGAATAAGCGACGGTTTTACTTTAATTCCCGGGATATTGATGATTCTTTCCGCATATTCAGGTTATAAATATCCTATTACGAAAAAGATTTACGTTGAAATAGAACGAGAATTGGCAAATAAAAGGCAAGGTAAACTGATTGATACGGAAAAATTTAAGCATCTTTAGACTGATGATAATTTTTCCCCTTTTCAAATAATAAGAGATGAGAATTTAGTCATAAGTTAATTCGTTTAGAAATTTTCGGATAAAAAAAATCCCCTTGCCGTTTTCGGTTCGGGGATAAAATTTTATGTTTTCTGATCAGCGAAGCAGTCTGGTAAATAATCCGGAACGAAGTTTCGGTTCGAACCAAGTTGATTTAGGAGGCATAACTTCACCGGCATCAGCAATATTCATAAGTTGATCCATGGAAGTGGCAAACATGGAAAAGGCTACTGCTTCTCCTTCATTTACTCTTTTGGAAAGTTCATCCAAACCTCTTATTCCGCCTACGAAATCAATTCTTTCATCTTTTCTCGGGTCGCCTATACCGAGAACGGGATGCAAAAGATTTTCCTGTAAAATGGAACAATCCAAAGATTTTACGGGATCATTTTCCGGATAAGTTCCTTCTTTGGCGGTAAGTTTATGCCATTTTCCTGAAATATACATTCCGAATGTGTGTAATTTTTCGGGTTTGTAAGCTTTTTCTGCCGAAAATTCTTCAACTTCAAATTTTTCTTTTATTTTGGCAAAGAATTCATCTTCTGTAAGTCCGTTCAAATCTTTTACTATGCGGTTATAATCCATTACGTACATTTGATCTGACGGGAAAATAACGGAAAGGAAGAAATTGTACAATTCGTTTCCTGTATGATTTTTATTTTCTGCTCTTCTTTTTTGACAAACTTTTGTGGCGGAAGCAGAACGGTGATGTCCGTCCGCAACATACAATGTTTTTATGTCTGCAAAAATATTTGTAATTTTTTCAATATCTTCATTGTTGTCGATAACCCATCCGGTATGTCGGATGCCGTCATCTGCAACAAAATCAAATTCGGGTGTTTTATCGGTCAAAGATTTTGCCAAGTCATTCAAATCTTTGCGAGCAGGATAAGTAAGGAAAACCGGTCCGGTGTTTGCGTCAACCGTATCAACATGTTTTATTCTGTCTGCTTCTTTCGAGGCTCTGGTATGTTCATGTTTTTTGATAACGTTGTTTTCGTAATCTTCAGCTGAAGCTCCGGCAACAAGACCCAATTGTTCGTGACCATTCATGATCTGACGATAAAGATAATAACATTCTTTTTCGTCTTGAATCAAAACTTTGTCTGCCATAAACTTATCGAGATTCTCTCTTCCTTTCAAATAAACGGCTTCGTCGTACAGACTCATTTCTTCCGGTAAATCAACTTCCGGTTTTACTACGCGCAAAAAGCTTAAAGGTTCTTTTGCAACTTCGATTCTTGCTTCTTTTGAATTTAATACGTCATAAGGCAATGATGCCACAGCCCGGACTTTATCTTTTGCGGGACGTACGGCTTTAAAAGGTCTTATAATTGCCATTACTCTCTCCTTAAAAATAATCTTTTCGGCGAAAATCTTTTCTGCCTGTTCTTCGTCAACAGTTTTTAAATTTTGTCTTATGTTTATTGATTAATTGGGCAACTCAGGCATAAAAATAAACGGTGTTTTTGTCTCTTTGAAGGAAATAACAGCCGATTTTGTCGTCATAAAGTATCTCGTCATCCAAAAGTATCTGACTTGGTTCAATGAAATTTTCGGGTTGCCTCTTTTGACCGGAACGGCGCGCTAAAACGTCTCCGGAAAAATAAACGATTAAAACCGTCGAGAACATCTGATAAAGTTAATTTCGTTATCTTTCCGGACATAATACAGTCGTACATTTACGACAAAGGGCACAGTAAAAAACACCTGCAACAAGTCGGCGATTATGTTTTTACTCCTAAAGATCAGCTGTGCGCTTTGATGCGTAATTTAAAACTTGATAAAAATTAACTGATTAAAAATAAAGAAGATAACGGATAGAAAATCTTATGTCTTTCTGCAACTTTATAAAAATATTTTTCCTCTTTTACAGATAATCCTAAAAAAAGGTTTGACAAAAAAACGAGTTACGGTGTTACGTATCACTATAACACCTCGGGGAGGTAAAAATGAAAATGTTTAATAATGAAAAACCGCTGTATCTTCAATTGAGAGAAGAGATTGAAAAAGCCATAATCAGCGGTGCGGCGGAAGAAGGAAAAGCAATCCCGTCCATAAGAACTTTGTCGCAACAATATAAACTCAATCCTCAGACTGTTTCTAATGCTTTGAGTGAATTGGCGAGTGACGGAATAATAACTAAAAAGAGAGGGATCGGCTTTTTTGTTAACGAAAATGCGGGGGAAGTTTTGAAAATGAAAAGGACAAAAGAATTTAAGGAAAACGAGTTGTATAATGTTCTGACTAAGGGCAAGACTTTGGGTATGTCCAAAGACGAGATTAAAGAACAGGTTGAGAGAGTCTATAAAAATACGGGAGAGTCTTATGAGCTTCTTGGAAATTAAAAATTTAACTAAAAAATACGGCAATCTTAAAGCTTTGGACGGTATAAATCTGTCTTTTCCGAGAGGAAGAATTATCGGTCTTCTGGGTAAAAACGGAGCCGGAAAATCCACTTTGATGCGTTGTATGTTGGGATTTTTAAAATATAAAGGAGAAATATCTTTTTTGGGCAAACCTGTTCTCCGCAATGATACGAATATTTTTAAAAAAGTTGCTTTTATTCCCGATGTAAGCGGGTTGGACGACAGGCTTACGGTTAAACAGTCGATAGATTTTGTTTCCCGGGTCAATCCGTCCTGGAAAGAATCCACAGCTTTGAATCTCTTGAGTAAAAGTAAACTTCCTTTAAAACAAAAAATCGGGAATTTATCGAAAGGAATGAAGACGAAACTTTATCTTTTGCTGACGCTTTCTCTTGATGTGGATCTTTTGCTTCTTGATGAACCGACTTTAGGTTTGGATATTGAGTTCCGAAAAGAATTCTTCAACACTATTTTGGGAGAATTTTTTGACGACAACAAGACAATCATTATTTCTACTCATCAGGTTGAAGAGATTGAACATATACTTCAGGATATTGTGTTTATGAATGACGGGAAAGTTTTATTGCATGAAAATATTGATGAAATGAAATCCAAGTACAGCAATATTATCGTACCTGTCGAAAGGCGAAAGGAATTGATGGATTCAAATGCCCGGCAAATAAATTACATGCTCGGAAAGATAAGCGCCATTGTTTCAAGCGACGTAAAAATTGACGGGGCAGAATACAAACGTCCGTTGTTGTCTGATTTGTTTTTGGCTGAATTAGGAGGAGAAAGATGAGTAAATTCATGGGATTGATCAAAAAAGATCTTGCATTGAACTTAAAAAGCTATTGGCTTGTTCTGGGAGTAACCTACGGAACTTATTTCATAATTTTTATCTTGTCTTTATTAGGCTGGACGCATTCCGATATCAGACCTGATTTTGAATTTCAAGAGATGTACGGCGGTTTGCTTCCTGATAATGTTTTAATTTTAATTCAATATTTATTTCATAAAACATACGGCATCTATCCGGCTTTTTTGACGATTATTTTTATTATATCGATAACTCAAAATATGCTGAACTATGAAAGAAGAGCCAAATGCGAGATTTTTTACAGAGCTCAGCCGGTTAATATTTTTCAAAAAACAGCGTCAAAATATTTGACCGGAATATTCGGACATTTGGCGGTGTTATTCTTATCTCTGCTTTTTCAATATACTGTTTCCAACTTATTCATTATGATGACGGGATTTAAAGTTTTTTGGTGGGTAAGTTTTGTTTCAATGCTCCAAATTTATTGTAAATTTGCAATTTTGGGAATTTTTATCGGAAGTTTATCGTTCTTATCCTCTTCCATTTTTAATAACAAAGCATTTTCATGGGGATTGCTGAGTATCTTCATTATTTCTATAGTTACAGGTTTGATAAATGCTTATTGGAATTTGAATTTACCTGTTTTGATAAATGAATTGGTCAGTTTTCTCTTCAAAGAAATGCAACAATTTACCCGTTTAATGAATTTTTCCTTTGAAACACAATCGGTAAGACTGGAAAATTTGATAAATGACAATTGGTTTACTGTTTTTAACTATTCTAATTTATGGAAAATTTTGATCGGATTTGCCATGTATTTTGTTGCGACATTAATCTATAAATACAGAGAAGTGAGATAGGAGATGATTTATGAAATATAAAATTATTTTACCGGTAATCTTTGTTGTTTTTCTATCAAATTGCGTTAAAATAGATGATAAAAACGAAAATTCTCTGAATGAGACAACTTCTCTTCCTGACAGTAATTATTGCTTTTATGACGGAGTTGTGGCTAATGAGGATTACTGTGATACAGTAAGTATAAACGGGAATATTTCCGTAAAATCAGGCATTGTAAATATCAAAAAAAGCGAAACTGAAATTTTAAAGTTTGACCTGAAATCATTAACTCCTGATTTAGAATTGAAAAACTTTTTTTATTCCGATGAAAATAAATTTAAGTTGGGTAATCTTGAAGTCAGCGAAAAAGATTATGATTATAAGGCAAAAATAAAGTTTGACGAAGACAACAAGGATATTTATGATTATAATATTGATGATGAATGGAATATTGAATTAGGAAAAGATCGAATCAATAAACTTTTTATTGCTGTTGGAATCGGTGAACTTAATTTTGATGCGACAGGAATTTATATTCCGGATATGAGAATAGTTTGCGGAGCCGGAATCATAAATTTGGATCTTAAAAATTTTGACCTTAAAGATGATGCCAATATGAAAATATTCGGTGTTTTGGGCAGAGTGTCTCTTGATATTTCTGATCAATATCCCGTTTTATTGAAAACAAGTTCCGGAAGCATAAAGCGTTTGGAGATCGAGGGACTTGAAAAAACGTCCGAAGGATGGGTTAACAGCGCTTATAAAAAGAACTCGGATTTGCCGGTTCTCACTTTGGATGTAACCAATAAGATCGGTTTGGTAACAATTAATTCCGAAAACGGAAAAAATAAAAAATAACTGTAATAAGAGGAGATGAAATGAAAAAAATTATTTTTGTAATCGCAATAATTTCTTTGTTGCTGAGCTTGGGAGCAGATGAAATAAGCGGATTTTATGAAAGTACGAATGATTATGCGCCCGTTGCTTATGATTCGCCGCTTTCAACCTTAAAAAACCCGTCGGCAAACGCTTTCGGGAATAATTCCGGATTTACTTACATGACATCTTACGACGATGACGGATTTGATCAAAATTATTGGTTGATGTATGCAAACAAAAACTTTGCTTTTTCGAGACAAAGAAAGTCCGGAAATTCTTATTTCAGAGCTGCTTTTACCGGAGATTTCTCTTTCGTTAATAATCTTTATACCGGAATTCATTTTGATTGGAGAAACAAATCAACCAAAACCGGAGATGTAGGATTTTCTCTTTTATATCGTCCCTGCAACTATTTTTCTTTCGGCGGAAGCATAAACGCAATTAGCGAAGATGCCGAAAATTATGTTCTGGGAGTTGCCATTCGTCCTTTTATAGGCGGATATTTGCGGGACAGATTCAGTATCTCGGCTGATTTTTCGGGACATGATTCGGAATTTTATTCGCCGGTTGTCGGTATGAGAGCGGAACCTTTAAACGGTTTGTTTGTAAACGGAAGTTATGATTTTGAAAGCGAAACGGCTCGTCTCGGGCTTGAACTTGCTTTCGGAGGCAGTATGATCGGACAGCGTTCTTTCTTGAATAAAGATAACGAACATGAACACTCTTATCTTTATGTCCATGCATCCGACAAATATTTCCGTTCAATGAAATTTTCCGATAAGAAAACTTTCAAAGAATATAAACTTGCAAATAAGATAGTTGATAAAAAAAGCGGATTTAAACTCGGATTCCTTGATATAAGTTTTAATCAGGGCGCCGAACTTCAAGATATTGTCGCAGAGCTGAAAAGAATGAAGAAAGATGACAGAATTCAGGGGTTGTACATAGATAACGGCAACTTCTCTTCTCAATTTGCCAATTTTGAAGAACTGCGGGATGCTTTCCTTGATTTTAAAGAGTCAGGAAAGCCGGTAATTTTCTATTTTGATTCAATTTCAAATGCAACTTATGTTTTTGCTTCATCCATAGCCGATGAAATTTATCTTAATCCTACAGGACAAATAGATTTGAAAGGTATAGCGATTTCTTCGCCTTATTTCAAAACTTTATTTGATACTTTGGGCGTAGAGTTTGTTAATTTTAAATCTCATAAGTATAAGACTGCCGGAAACAATTTTACGGAAACTGAAATGACGCCTGCTGAGCGAGAATCATACGAATTCGTATTGCAGGGAATTTTTGACAATATGGCAAATATGATTCAGGAAGGAAGAGGTGATAAGCTTAAAAAATCGGCTGTCGAAGTCATAAATAACGGTCCTTATTTTTCTGCTCGCCAAGCTTATGAAGAAGGATTAACAGACGGACTTTATTACAGAGACGAAATAAAGGGCATTCTTGAGGAAGAGTACAATGCAAAAGTTGCCGATACAGACGAAAGCGATTTGATAAAATATGAATGGAAAAAAGATAAGACATCGAAAGTTGCTCTCATTTATGCCGTCGGAGCAATTCATACGGGAGAAGGCAAAGCAGGAAAAACCATCGGATCGGAATCTTTGTCAAAAGCGATTCGTAAAGCTCGCAAAGATAAAAGCGTGAAAGGAATTATTATGAGAGTGAACAGCGGCGGCGGATCAGCTTTGGCAAGCGACATCATTGCTCGGGAAGTTTGGCTTACGGTTCACGGCAAAAACAAAAAACCTTTCGTTGTTTCCATGGGCGGAGCTGCTGCTTCGGGCGGTTATTACATATCAGCTTATGCCGATAAAATTATTGCCGAACCGACCACGATTACCGGTTCCATAGGCGTTATCGGCATGATGCCGAATTTTGAAAAATTGTTCGATAAACTGCATGTCAATTGGTCAACTGTTAAAAAAGGTAAACAAGCCGATATCTATTCAGTAAATCGTAAAATGACCGATAAAGAATACAATATGATTAAAAAATCAGTCGAAAAAACTTACGAAGAATTCATAAATGCGGTTGCCGAAGGAAGAGGCATGACCCGGGACGAAGTTCATAAAATAGCGCAAGGACGCATTTGGACGGGAGAGCAGGGACTTGCCAACGGCTTGGTTGATATTATCGGAGGAATGGAAACAGCCGAAAAAGTTATGGGCGAAATGATTAATAATCCTAATCTCAAACTTACAGAATACAGAAGCGAAGACAGTTTCGTAAAAATATCTTCCGAAATCGGATCAAGCATAGAAGAAAAACTTAATCCTTTTGATTCCGGTATTTCCGGACAACTGATGGATTTGACAAAAACCGTTAAATTATTCGGAGACGAAAAAGTCCTTTACTGGTTACCTTGGGATATTTCAAACGCCGAATAAATCAGATCAGATTTTATATTAAACTGATCAAATGAGGCTGTCCTTTAATTTTGGGACAGCCTTTTTTATTTTAAGATTCAATTTAAAAATGTCGTATTTATTTTTATCGGGAATGATCCTCTTGTTTATTCGGCATTAAATTATAAAAAAATAATTTCAAAAAAAATCTTGCCAAGAAATCAAGGAAAATGAATTTGGCTCTTGTCTGTCGTCGGGGCGTAGCGCAGCCCGGTTAGCGTGCTACTTTCGGGAAGTAGAGGTCGGAGGTTCAAATCCTCTCGCCCCGACCATTCTTTCACCTTTTAATAATAATTGTTGTATAGATTTTACTTATTTTTTCAAGACTTTTTAGAATTTTCCGAACCAACCGATTGAAAATTCGTTTATATCTTTATCTTCATCATTCTTTTCGATTCTGTATCCCGTTTTAAATGAGTTATGGTTATTGAATTTCCAATTAATTACGGCTTTTAATCTTTTGGTGTTTATTATGTCTCCTTCGAGCCAGTCTGCGGTTTCCGGAGCATTTTTATAATTAATCAAAAAATTATTTCCCAAAGAACCTTGTCTCGTAAAAGAAGCGTTAATATCAAAATCGACATTTTTCCCTATCGGCAGATTAAATTCTCCCGCAAAACAAATCAAATTGCTGCCGTAAGCAAATCCCATGGGGAATTTATTGTGAGAAATTTTATTGATCATATATTTATGAGTGTAAGTCCAAGGACGGACGGCGGTAAATTCCAAAACCAAACGACTTTTTTCTCCTGATAAAGCAAAAGGAGAAAAGCCGTACCCGGTTTGGATTGCATATTTGTTTCCCCACCAATTTGATAAAATTTCCGATTTTTTCATTTCATCGAATAAGACGGTAATATAAGCAATTTTTTCTTTTCTTTTCCAATTTGCTCCCATAAAAATAATACAATTGTCTCTGTCCATTTGGTTATGTTCTATTATTCTCAGAAATGTGTGAGGCAGCAGATAGGACGGATCGAGAGAACGGTTTCCGTAAAAAATTTCTTCTCCGAAAAAAGTATAAAATTCTTCTGTAAAAGAGTAGCCTATTTTATGAATAACCATGTATTTATTGTCATAAATTTTCTGTCCCGTTCCCGAAATTTCCCGACTCAGGCTGTCCGGGATGAGAGAAGCATTCATCAAAGAAATATCAAAACGCGAGGTTTCGTATTTCCATGAGAAATAACCGTAGTTCGGAACATCGAGGTTGGTTACTATACTGCTTGTAATGCTGTTTGTGATTTGATGAGTTCCTCGCCCGACGGCAAAATTTCCGTAATTTGACAAAAAAGTGATTTGTCCGACGGCATTATCGATATTTATTTCCGTTTTATCCGGTTCGTTTTTAAAAAATCCTTTGATAAGAGGCGATGTCTTTTCGGCATAATCAAGATCTCCTTTTAAGTGTCCCGCTTGCCAATTTGCAGTAAAAATGAGATTTTTGTTTAGGTCTCCCGCCAGCCTTACGCCTCTGTATATATTGTAATAGGAGTCTGATTTTCCGACAATATAATCAACGCCTCCGATAACGGAAAAATAAAAATTTAATTCGTTTTTTTTGAAAACTTCGGAATATTCGATAAAATTATGCCTATCGTTTTTTCGGAAAAATCTTGCCGGCGTTTTCTTTATATTTTCTAAATTGGAGAATACCGCATTCAAACCGTAATTGAATGAATCCGGCATTTCGGCATATATTTCGGAATTTTTTATCGAATAATCTCCGAACAGATATTCTGTTTGAGACATTACTTCCGGAGAAGAGAAATCAAGCGGATCGGCAAAAATAGAAAAGAAACAGATTGCTGTTGCAGCTAAAAATATTTTTTTTAAAAATTTAGAGTTCATTGTTACCTCGTCGGTTTTTATGGACAGAATTAATCCTATTTAAATTTTTGCAGACATAACAAAATCCGGATATAATTCGTCAATCCGATTTTACGAGGCGTTAATTGTGGAAAAAAGAAACAGGCTTATAAACATTGCTTTAAAAGAAGCGGAATTGAACATAAGGATAAAAAATCCTCCGAACAGCGGAGAAGAGATAGAAAAATATCTTTCTCCTTTTCGAAGCGAGTTCAACAGAATGGATAAAACAAATTATTATTCGGATAAAAAAATCGGTTTTGCCTGGTGTGCCGCTTTTGTGTTTTGGTGTTGTCGCCAAGCCGGTTTCGAGATACCTTTGCATCCCTCGACTTCTAAATGGACAATGGCTTACGTTAAAACGTGGTACGAATTTGCAAGTTCTCTCGGATTATGGGCGGAAGAGTCGGAAAAAGATATTTTGCCTGGAGATTCGGTTGTTTTTCGCAAATTGGAATCAGAAAGCGAATTTTGTCATATAGGAATCGTAAAAGAAATTTTTCCTGACAGATTAATTACTGTGGAGGGAAATTTATTGCTTGAGAAAAAAGAAAATTTTACCGTGAAAACCGTCGGTGTTAAAGAAAGAAAGCGTAACGAAAATATAAAAGGATTTATAAGACTTGATGAAAAAAAAATTGGCAATTAAAACTTTCGGCTGTAAAATAAATCAATACGAATCCGCATGTATGGCTGACGCATTTATTCGCAAAAATTATGAAATTACCGATTTTGAAACCGAAGCCGACGTTTATTTGATAAATACTTGCACGGTAACCGGCAGGACAGATTATAAAAGCAGAAATTCTATCCGGAAAGCTTTAGCTCAAAAAGCAAAAAATCCTGATGCGACCGTCATGGTTACGGGATGTTACGCTCAACGCAACAAAGATGCCGTCGAAGAATTGGGAGAGGTCGATTACGTTATAGACAACAACAGTAAAAATCGGGTTACGGAAATTTTAAAAGCAAAGATAAACAGATTTGAAAACATCCTCGAAGCTGAAGATTTTGCCGAAATGTCAACCGGTCAAATGTTGGACAAAACAAGAATCTTTATAAAAGTTCAGGACGGTTGCGATTTCTATTGTTCTTATTGCGCCATCCCTTACGCCAGAGGTCATTCCCGAAGCAGAAAAAAAGAAAAAGTATTGGAACAAATAAAAATTTTGACCGAGCGCGGTTATGCTGAATTTGTTTTGGGAGGAATAAATCTCGGACTTTACGGATGCGATTTGTATGAGGATTACAATCTTGTTTCTTTGCTGAAAGACATTGAAAAAACAGACGGCGTAAAGATTATTCGTCTCAGTTCCGTTGAACCTCAATTAATAACGGATGAGTTGGCGGAATTTTATTTTAAATCCGAAAAAATGGCGCCTCATCTTCATATACCGTTACAGGCGGGAACGGATAATTTATTGAAATTGATGAATCGTCGTTATTCGACAAAAGAATTTTATGAATTGCTGAAAAAAATATTGCAAAACAGACCGGATACGGCTTTGGGTTTTGATTTAATTGTGGGACTGCCAGGAGAAACCGAGCAGGACATAACCGAAACATTGGATTTTATCGATAAAATAACTTTTGCTTATATTCATCTTTTTACGTACTCTAGCCGTCCCGGAACAAAAGCCGAAAAAATGCCTGATCATCCTGCCGGAAATATTGTAAAAGAACGAAAAAACAGACTTCAAAAAGCAATCTTAAATAAAAAAAACGCTTATTTGGAGTATCTTCTCAAAAATAAAATAAAACTCGGTTGCATTGCCGAAAAAAACGAAGAACCGGGCGGAAGCGGTTTATCCGATCATTATGTCAGAATTTATTGGAAAGAAAATTGTTATAATAACGGAGAATTTGTAATGGGATTTCCCGTCAGACTTTACAAAGAAGGATTACTTATAAAACCGGAGAAAAATTGATTAAAACGGAAGATTTATATGTCAGTTTCGGAAACGGGGATATTCTGAAAGGAGTTTCGGCAGAAATTCCCAAAAATAAAATAACTGCAATCGTAGGACAAAGCGGAACAGGTAAAAGTGTTTTCGTAAAAACAATAGACGGACTTATCAAGCCTTGGAAAGGTTCGATAAAGATTGACGGAGAAGAGGTTCTTAATTATTCCAAATCAGAGTGGAAAGAACTTAGAAAAAGAATATCTTTTCTGTTTCAAAGCGCCGGTCTTTTTGATTCTATGGATGTTTTGCAAAATGTATCTCTTCCTCTTCGCGAACACACAGATTTCAGCATGGAAAAAATCAGAAAAACAGCCAAGGAAAAATTGGCTTTGGTCGGACTTCCCGGAATTGAAGAAAAATATCCTTCCGAATTAAGCGGAGGCATGAAAAAACGAGTGGGTCTGGCAAGAGCGCTTGTCCTTGAACCGGAGTATATTATTTATGACGAACCCACTGCCGGACTTGATCCTCTTACCGCCAACGAAATAACGGAACTGATTGCCGAAATGGATGCTCATACCGATGCGACTTCCGTTGTTGTTACTCATGATTTGGATTGTCTGAATAAAATTGCCGAAAATATCATTATGCTGAAAGACGGTCAGGTTTTGTACAGGGGCGCTTATCGAGATTTTATAAAAAACAAAAATAAAGATATTCAGGAATTTTTGACGAAATACAGAACAAATATTTAATAAAAAGGAGAGATTATGCCGATTTTAACGCTTGAAAATGCAGGAAAATTAACCAAAGAACAAAAAGATCAGCTTATTGAAGAAATGACCGATATCGTTGCAAAATTAACGGGAAAGCCCAAAAATTACGTCTATGTGATGATTAAGGAAATCGACAGAGAAAATTTCGGCATAGGCGGTAAAGCTTTAAAATGAAAAATAAATTCTTTCTCTTAATTTTATTGGCGGTTTCGTTTTTATTCGGCGAAGAATTACCTCCGAAAAACTCCGGAAAAGCCGCTGCGTTGTCTCTTTTTGTTCCGGGAGCAGGTCAAATTTACAACGAGTCTTATATTGAGGCAGGCATTTTTATCGGAAGTCAAAGTTTTTTTCTCGGTTCTCTCATTTACGATCACGACAGAATAAGACATTATCGCAAAAGACGCAACAAGATGCTCGAAGTTGAAAATTTTGCGAAAGCAAACGAATTTAACAGCGATAAAAAAAGATTTGAAAGAAGACGAGATACTATTCTTTGGTGGTACGGATCTTTTTGTGTTTTATCTGCAATAGAAGCTTTTGTTCATGCCGAATTATATGATTTCAATCAAAAACGCAACGATATTAATTTGCTTTTCTCTTTTAATGCAATAGGAATTTCTTATAAGTTTTAATTACTGGCAGATTAATTTTTTACCCCCCGTCAGGAGAGAGATTTTATAGTTCATGGTAAAGCCTGACTGAGATTAAAAACAAACTTGACAATATCTTTTGTTGTTCGATAAGACTTTGCCTGACAGAAAAAAGGAGAAAATAAAATGAAATTACCTGTCGGCATACAGACGTTCAGTAAAATAAGAGAAGATAATTATGTTTACGTTGATAAAACTAAAGAAGCTCTTGAACTGATAAACAATTATGAGTATGTTTTTCTTTCTCGCCCCAGAAGATTCGGAAAAAGTCTTTTTCTTGATACTTTGAAATCTATT
>PDWI01006926.1_pt1 | contig 27718 bp, 17 predicted proteins | sample 1430891 | NCBI WGS metagenome assembly PDWI01 (sample SAMN01162508, study PRJNA174530) | Oral metagenome, whole genome shotgun sequencing project. | biome: Marine environment; feature: Marine mammal; material: Swab sample of the gingival sulcus; isolation source: swab sample of gingival sulcus... | reverse complement strand
CGATGCATATGTAACTGTTAATTATACGGCAAAAAGATAACGTATGACATAGGATATTTATACCAAGTCTATTATAAGTAACATGCCGGATTTATAGCTGTAATTTACTTGTCAAAAGCCGGGCATTAAACCACATTACCAAAAAAAATGTATTGAAGCTAATCTGCATTGGGTAGACTTGGCTTAAGCCCGATATACTTTTGATTACCCTTTATACAACGCATTTCCCGTCACCACAGACAAGGAAAAAAAGTAAAACCAAAGTGGCTATTGATGCTTTCTAAGAAACTACCTCTATCCTATGCTTCGTGCATGAACTTGCGTTTATACAACTATTTTAGCTATTCGCATCATACACCTACTCTTTTAAATCATTAAAATTTACTCACTTGCTTATAGGTATTTATTACAGCCTTTAAAACCTTTATCATAAATAAACTTAAACACATTTTTATAGTTAATCTCACCGGTGGCAGGCTCATTTCGGCCGGGATTATCGCCCACCTGAAAATAAGCAATTTCATCCCAACATTTTTCAATATTGGGAATTAGATTGCCTTCCTGTACTTGTTGATGATAAACATCAAATAATATTTTACAACTCGGCGAGTCAACAGCCTTACAAATCTGATAAGCCTGTGGCGATTCACTTAAGAACATACTAGGATGATCCCTAAAGTTTAAAGGTTCTAAAACCATCACCAAATGGTGCTGTTCTAAAATTTCTGCTGCGTATTTCAGCGTTTCTATGACATTCTTAGTTTGATAATCTTTACTTAAATGCAAATCCAAATGGCCGGGTACCACGGTCATCCATTTGGCATTTACTCGTTTGGCCACTTCTACCGAAGCCTTTATTTCTGATAAAAATTCTTTACGTTTTACAGCATTTCCACCAGCTAAGTTAGCTTCTTCCCAATAGATTTTATGAGCTACAAAAACGCCCATGGTCATGTTATTTTTTAGAAGAGTTGTTGCTATTTCTTCTTGTTGCTTTACCGGCCTTTGCCGCATACCATTGTCTTCAAAAGCGGTAAAACCTTGACCTGACATAAAATTGAGTTGATCAATAATATCATCACCGGCACTGTACTTAAACATTCCGGCATGTGGAGCAAAATTTAAAGGAAATGTTTGTCCTTTTAGTTGGACATTTTTTTTGGAAGCAGTTAAAAAATAAGGAGTTGAAAGAATGCCTCCGGCCGACAATAAAGATTTACTTACAAATTTTCTCCTCTGCATAACTCACCATCATTTATCTGTATCTAAATCCATCAACATAATATCTTTAAACTCTACGGGATGGCTTTCACTTTGCAGCGAAATGTAACCTTGTTTTAAGGGCTCGCCATCTTTAGCCTGCCATTCTTCGGAGAAGTCAGAAAGGTCGCCGCCCACTTGTGGTTTTGTATAACTCAAAACATCTTTTCCGTTGATAAAATGCCTTATGAGTGAATCATTATGTACTTCCACTTCTATTTCCACCCATTGGTTATCAAAAAAAGTGTCGGATTCTGAATTGATACAATGTGGTGTAAAAAACGTATCTTTTAGCACCACATTAGTTCCGGGCGTACAGAGGTTTCCGGTAGGTCTGGGCTTATCTTGATTAATTCCACCGAGCATCTGCACCTCTATAGAAAGCGGAAAATCCTGATCTAAACGCATATCCTCCGGCGGTTGGGAATGTATCATAATACCACTGTTTTTAACCGCCCAATTAGGCCCGTCTTTTATTTGTTCACCTGTAAACCGGTATTTGAGTTTGAGTTTATAATTGGAAAATGGCTTTCTATAAAAGAGATGCCCAAAAGTATTGTTAAACTTATCATAGCCATCATAATTCACCTGAATTACACCATCAACTACGCGAAATGTGTTCTTTGGGTCTTCGCCTAATGGCAACCCTTTTATTTTGGGTATCCAATTGTTTAGATCTGAACCATTAAACAATGAAATCCAGTTCTCCTGCTCTGAGGCCGGAACATGCCGGGCAATACGCTTTTGTTGTTTGTCTTTACAAGATGTTAAACTAAAAATGATGATTAGCAAAAAAAATACCTCTCTGTTTTTCATCCCAACCAAAATTATAATGACCAACCTTTGCCTCCGGTAGTCTCAATTAAATCTACACAACCCAATTGTTTGCCCGGAACGGGGTCATAAGCCATTACATTTTCACCAATTTGTTCACTGGTTTTATAAACCCATACCACCTGGCTTCTAAACTCCACTAAAGCCTCAAAAACCTCTAAATCTCTTTCCTTAAAACCATCAGCGGTAGATTTATCCGCTTTAAGATATTTAGCTAAAAAATTATCATAATCCGCATCCGTAAGTTTATCAAGAGATGCATTTGTTTCTTTTAATTCTGCTATAATAATATCAATGGTTTTCTTATAGTTATTTTGTTTTTCTTTAGTATAGACTTTGGAAATAAAAAAATCTAAAAATTCTGGCACATTTACGGATAATGCTCCGGGCGAACTATCTGTTTCAGGCAAAATAATATCTACTAACCGTTTAATGACTTCTCCTTGATCCGGACTAAAAAAAACCGGTTGCCATTTTTCTGTTTCTGTTTTACAACTTTGCAGCAATTGCATTACAGCCGGAGAAGCCATAGCATACCCCATTCCTAATCCGATATTCTTTAGAGCTTGTCTTCTGTCCATTTTTTACGCTTTTTTTGATTTGAAAACTTTCACTGCATGGTTAGCCGCTCTGGCTGTTAGAGCCATATATGTAAGCGATGGGTTTTGGCAGCCGGCAGAGGTCATACAAGCTCCGTCCGTAACATAAACATTGGGCACAGCATGAATTTGATTGTATTTGTTCAAAACTGAAGTTTTTGGGTCTTTGCCCATCCGGGCAGTTCCCATTTCGTGAATACCAATTCCCGGAGCCCCTACCTCATCAAAGGTAGAAATATTTTTAAATCCGGTTTTTTCAAGCATTTCAACGGCCTGTTGAATAGCATCTTTTCGCATATTGTATTCATTTTCTTTCCATTCCGCATCAAAAATAACAGTGGGTAAGCCCCATTCGTCTAATTTTTCATAGTTCAGGGTCATTTTATTATCATAATACGGCAGACATTCACCAAAACCTCCTAAACCCATATACCAATCACCTGGTTGTAAAATAGCTTCTTTATAGTCAGCTCCGTAAGCAGCCAATTCTGCAATGTGATTGGCAATACTACTGCTTCTGCTACCACCTCCTTGATAGCCATAACCGCGTAAAAAGTTTTTATTTTCAGTGACTTTATCACCCAAATTTCTAAAACGCGGAATGTAAATTCCGTTAGGCCTTCTGCCTTTAAAATATTTGTCTTTAAACAGGTCGGTAGTACCGGATGCTCCGGCTCCCAGATGATGGTCCATAAGATTGTGGCCCAGTTCACCACTGTCATTCCCCATGCCATTTGGAAAACGTTTGGACGTTGATTGCATTAAAATAGATGTAGAAGCAACTGTAGAAGCACAGCAGAAAATGATATCTGCTTCAAAAAATAGTTTCTCCATTGTATTAGCATCAATAACATGTACGCCTACTGCTTTCTTTAGGCTGTCATCATACTCAATTTTATGGACTATGGAATCCGGACGCAGAACCATATTTCCAGTAGCATCAGCAGCGGGCAAGGTAGAAGAATTACTGCTAAAATATGCTCCATAAGGACAACCTCTCATACAACGGTCTCTAAACTGGCATTTTGCCCTGCCTAAAAAACGCTTAGAACTGGTAATATTAGCTGATCTGCCTATTGTTAACACCCTATCGTTATAATTATCGGCAAGGGCTGCTTTAAAATGTTCTTCTACACAAGTAAATTCCATTGGCGGTTCAAAAATACCGTCAGGTAGCTGCGACAGGCCCAATTTCTGGCCACTTACTCCTATATAACTTTCTACATGGTCATACCATTTGGCAATATCTTTATAACGAATAGGCCAGTCCACACCATAACCGTCTTTGGCATTAGCCGTAAAATCCAAATCACTAAACCTATAGCTCTGCCTACCCCAGGTAATAGACCTGCCTCCCACGTGATAACCGCGTATCCAGTCAAACCTTTTTGTTTCGTTATACGGATGTTTAAGGTCATCTACAAACCAATGTTTGACAGCAGCTTCGGTTACATATCCTGTTCTAGCCTGTTTTTCCTGACGTTTTTGTTCTGCTACGGTATTACTGCCGCGAAACTCAAAATCCCATGGGTCTTTATTCATAGTAGGATAATCTACTACATGGCGTACCATAGGGCCACGTTCCAAAACCAGAGTCTTCAATCCGTTTTCACATAATTCTTTAGCCGCCCAGCCACCAGTAATTCCCGTACCAATAACAATGGCATCGTACTTTTTCTCTTGAATATTACTAATCATTAAAAATTGGTTGAACTTTTTCGCCGGCTAAGGTAACAATTTTATCTATAACGGTGATTTTGTGAAGACATATAGTTCTTGTTTAATTTATATTTTTTAACTTTACAGGCTGAGAGAATTAAAAACCAAAAACTATGAAACGCCGCAATTTTGTAATTAAAACTGCACAAGCAGGGCTTGTAGTTTCTGCCTTTGGCCTATACGGTTGTAAAACCGATAAAAAGACAGAAAACAAAACGGACAATTTAAAAGATGATTTAACTCAAAAACAAGAAGACAAATCGTTATTCTTTAAAATATCATTGGCCCAATGGTCTCTACACAGAGCTCTTTTTGACAAAAAATTAGACAACTTGGAATTTGCTGCCAAGTCAAGAGAACTAGGCTGTGAAGGCTTAGAATATGTTAATGCATTTTTCAAAGACAAAGCAAAGGACATGGATTACCTAAAGCAAATGAACCAAAGAGCCGCAGATGCCGGACAGAAAAATGTATTAATTATGATAGACGGTGAAGGCAATCTGGCTGATGCCAATACCAAAAAGAGATTAGAAGGTATAGAAAAGCATCACAAATGGGTGGATGCAGCACATTTTCTCGGTTGCCACGCTATACGGGTCAACTTAGCCGGAGGCGTAAACAAGGAAGAAGCCCACAAAGCAGCTGTAGATTCATTAGAAAAATTATCAGAATATGCTGCCGGCAGTAATATAAATATACTGGTAGAAAATCACGGCGGCTACTCTTCCAATGGTGACTGGATGTACAACGTATTTTCTGATGTAAAAGCAAAAAATTGTGGTACCTTACCCGATTTTGGAAACTTTTGTATAGAAAGGAAAGATGAAAAATGTATAGACGAATACGACCGCTATAAAGGCATGGAACAATTGTTGAAATTTGCTAAAGCTGTAAGTGCAAAATCTTACGCTTTTGATGCCCAGGGAAATGAAACCCTTATTGACTATAAAAGGATAATGAAATTGGTAAAAGAAGCAGGTTATACCGGATATGTAGGTGTAGAATACGAAGGCGTTGATCAACCGGAAGAAAAAGGCATCGAACTAACAAGAGATTTATTAATAAAAGTAGGCAAGGAATTGTCTTAATATAGTACTTTTAAAACCAATTTAAATTTATAACAATGGACAAAAATAAACCAAAAAACACACTAACCAGAAGAGATTTTGTGGGTAAATCATTGGCAGCTACAGCTGCGTTTACTATTGTGCCGTCTTTTACGGTAAGTGGCTTGGGACATGTAACTCCAAGTGACAAACTAAACATAGCCGGTATTGGTGTAGGTGGAATGGGATTTGCTAATCTAAAAAATTTAACTTCTCAAAATATTGTCGCTTTGTGCGATGTGGACTGGAAATATGCAAAAAAAGCTTTTGAGGCGTTTCCTAAAGCAAAAAAATATTGGGATTGGCGAAAGATGTATGACGAAATGAATAAAGATATAGATGCGGTAGTTATTGCAACTTCTGACCACACACATGCCATTTCGGCTGCTCATGCTATTACACTGGGTAAACACGTATTTTTACAAAAACCGCTTACCCACTCCGTATATGAATCAAGATTGTTAACCAAATTAGCCGATAAATATAAAGTAGCTACCCAGATGGGTAACCAAGGTGCTTCCGGAGAGGGCGTTGCAAAAACTTGTGAAATACTATGGAGCGGTGCCATTGGCGATGTAACTAGGGTAGAATCCTTTACAGACAGACCTATTTGGCCACAAGGCCTTAACACCCCTGAAAAAGGTGATTGGGTTCCGAACACGTTAAATTGGGATTTATTTATAGGGCCTGCAAAAATGAGGCCGTTTAATGAAGTTTATCACCCATGGAACTGGAGAGGTTGGTGGGATTATGGTACTGGTGCCCTTGGAGATATGGCCTGCCACATTTTACATCCGGTATTTGAAGGTCTTAAATTGGGTTATCCCAGCAAAGTACAAGCAAGTTCAACATTGTTATTAAATGATTCTGCTCCTGTTGCACAATCAGTTAAAATGACGTTCCCAAAAAGAGGAAGAAAAGGAAAACTAAAACTACCTGAAGTAGATGTTTATTGGTATGATGGTGGTATTAAACCGGAATCACCTAAAAATTGGCCGGCCGGAAAAGATTTAAACAAGAGTGGTGGTGGAACTTTATTCTATGGTACTAAAGATATTTTACATGTAGGTTGCTACGGTGTAGAACCTGAATTACTATCCGGAAGAAAAATTAATCCTCAAAAAACAGAAAGAAGGGTTGAAAAAGAAATGGGATTATCTTGGAGCGACGGTGCCCATGAGATGGACTGGGTAAGAGCTTGTAAAGAAAGCCCCGAAAGCAGAAAACCTACCACTTCTGATTTTGCAGAAGCCGGGCCATTCAATGAAATGGTAGTTATGGGCGTATTGGCAGTAAGACTCCAATCACTAAACAAAATATTGGAATGGGATGGAGAAAACATGAAGTTTACCAACATTAATCCTAACGAAGAAATTAAAACTGTGATTAAAGACGGATTTAAAATTCATGACGGACACCCAACTTTTGATAAAGACTGGACAGAGCCAATGAATGCCATTGCTTATTCTCAAGAGTTGATAAAACACACTTACAGAGATGGTTGGTCATTACCGGCTATGCCTTAAGAAGACAGAAAATTAAACAATTGAATAATTAATTACCCACTTTCTCCACCGGTTGGCGGATAAGGTAGGTAAAATTCACTTTATCTAAAGCTACGTTAAATAAGAATAAAAATTTATTAAAAAATTAATAAATAAAAAGTTAACAAAATTAATAACCAATGAGAAAAACAAGTTTATTAATAATTTTAAGTTTAGTATTAATGCCTTTACTAAACAATTGTAAAGATAAAAAGGCAACAGACCAAGACGAAAATGCAATAAAAGTGGACAGTACAGCTACAGAAAAAACTGCTTTGAGCGATGAACCGCCAGCCGTAAACACCTTATCTGAAAAAGAAAAAGAAGAAGGATGGATACTACTTTTTGACGGTAAAACCACAGACGGATGGCGAGGCTATAAAAAAGACCATTTCCCCAACGGATGGACAATAGATGATCAAGCTCTGCATTGTAAAGGCTCAGGAAGAGGTGAAGCCGGTAGTAAAGAAGGTGGTGATATCATCTACGATAAAAAATTTGATAATTTTACACTAAAACTAGACTGGAAAATATCCGAAGGCGGAAACTCCGGTATATTCTATCTGGGACAAGAAGAACTAGATTACATTTGGAAAACCGCTCCTGAAATGCAAGTACTGGACAATGAAAAACATCCGGATGCAAAATTGGGTAAAGACGGCAACCGACAAGCCGGTTCTTTATATGACCTTATTCCTGCAAAACCACAAAATGCGAAGCCTGCAGGCGGATGGAACGAAGTGGAAATTACCGTTTATAAAGGTACCGTAGTCCACAAACAAAATGGTGAAAATGTGGTGGAATACCACCTGTGGACACCGGAATGGAAAGAACTGGTATCCGGCAGTAAATTCCCTGAACTGAATAAAGACTGGGCAGAGGTAGCATCAGAAGGCTATATAGGTTTACAGGACCATGGTGATGACGTTTGGTTTAGAAACATCAAATTGAAAAAATTGTAGAACTTTAAATAAAAGTTGCAGACTTATTTAAAAGATTCCTCGTTCCTCGGAATAACAAATATTAACATTCCGGGGTCGAGGTTTTTTTTAACCAATTACTTAACCACTTTACTGATAACTGCATTGTATGTTGCAAAATCAGATGTTTTATTCTTAGAAAAAGATAATGACATAATTAATTCAGGCTATATTTTTATACAAGAACGGAGTGATTACATATAGAACTTGTTTAAACTTTTTCAATTTTACAATTCTATTTATTATTCTAATTAATTACAAAAATTTAAACATATGAAAAAGCTAAAAATGGGAATGATTGGCGGTGGAATAGGTTCTTTTATTGGTGATGTACACCGAAAAGCAGCCGCCCTTGACGGAATGATAGAATTGGTCTGTGGTGCTTTTAGCAGTACCGAAGAAAAATCCATTAAATCCGGACTGGCATTAGGTTTACCCAAAGAAAGGTGTTACTCCAATTTTGAAGAAATGTTTCAAGCTGAAAAAAAGCTTCCGGACGAAGAACGCATGGATTTTACAGCTATTGTAACACCTAATTTTATGCACTTTGCCCCTGCAAAAATGGCTTTGAAAAATGGCTTTCATGTGGTCTGTGATAAACCGATGACTGTAAACATAAAAGAAGCCCAAACTCTGGTAGATACAGTTGAAAAAACGGGTTTAGCTTTTGCATTAACACACAATTATCCCGGAAGCCCTATGGTAAAACAAGCTAAAGCAATGGTAGCCAACGGAGAATTGGGCAAAATAAAAAAAGTACAAGTGCAGTACCTACAAGGCTGGATGGCTACTCCAGTAGAACGAGAGAATAACAAGCAAGCTGTTTGGCGTGTGGACCCCAAAAGATCCGGTGCCGGAGGTGCTTTAGGTGATATTGGCACTCACGCTCACAATTTGGTGGAGTACATTACCGGACTAAAAATTACTGAAATCGCCGCAGATTTAGGTAGAAGTTATGACAGGATATTAGACGATGACGGCAGCATCCTCCTTCGATTAGAAAACGGAGCAAAAGGGTCATTATCTTTTTCTCAAATTGCAACAGGTGAAGAGAATAACTTAGCCATCCGTGTATATGGAGAAAAAGGCAGTATTATTTGGCGACAAGAAAATCCTAATGAATTAGTAACACACTGGTTAAACAAGCCCAAAACCATTTATACGCCAAACGGCAACAAACTTTTTGAAAATGCATTACAGGCTTCGCGAATACCCGCAGGACACCCCGAAGGTTATCTGGAAGCCTTTGCAAATGTATATAAGAATTTTGCCCTATATCTACAAAACGGCAATGACAAAAATCCTGACTATCCAACTGTTTATGACGGGTTGCGTGGTGTAGCTTTTATTCAAGCGGCAGTAGAAAGCGACAAAAAAAATGCTTGTTGGATAAAGTTATAAGGTAATTATACCAAATCTACTATAAAATGCTATATTGGATTTAGTTATAAATTTTTACTTATACAAGGCAAAAAACGCAGGTATAGCCTTAGCTATAGCGAGTATTTTTAACGTAGTAGAAGTGAAAATTTATCCAATTATATGTAGTATTTTGTTGCAGATTTGGTATTATTCTATTGTACCCGGCGGCGGATAATTCTTTAAGGTACTATCCACTACAAAAACCCAGTCATTTCCTTTTCCTTTTGATGGTGGGGTAATTTGAATTTTCGATGAGTCTTTTGATATCTGATCTCCCTTAAAAGTTGCTCCTGTCCTTACGTCATACCACCAGGTGTAAAAATTTTCCCCTTGTAAATTAGAAATATCCAAAGTTGTTTTTCTCCCAGTAGGAAAATAAAAAAAGGCATAAGTTCCTTCCTTATCTCTGGTTGCAGATACATAATCATTATTATCAGATTGCTCTTCACTTATCATAGATTGATCAGGGATTCTGGAAAGAAAAGGCCTGGACAAAAATAAATTTTTCAAATGCTTAACTTGGTTAGCCATAGGAAGTTCCAAGGCTAAAGGCCATGGCCGCAAAGGCTGATTAATACCTTCTCTGCCCACTTTGTACATCTGCCACACATCATGGCATCCATAAGTCTGACCAAATGCTCCGGCAAAAACGTTCCAGTACATAATCCGTCTTATGTCTGCCGGAACGCTATGCCCCAACTCCTTAGCATTAAAACAATTTGGATGATCTTCGTATAGGGGCTCCGCATCCAGAGTTGGTTTTACAGGTTTCAGATTATAATCATGAGCTATATTTTTATACGTTTGCCTTTTCGCACAATGTCCGGTCTGGTGCATATTAAAATCCAGCCATTTTTCGTTATGAAACCAAGTAGAAGAACCACCGTTTTCCTCTGGTTGAGGATGAAAGCTCATTAATGTATTCTCATATCCTCCGGCAGACTCTGCTATACCTTCCGCCATTTGATTCCAGACTTCCACATCATCAGTATTCTCTCGCGGGGTACGGTCACTTCCTATAACCCAAATAATATTATCATAGTCTTTATATCTATTACCTATCCAATTACCAAAAACTCTTGCATTATTTTTATTAAATATTTCCGGCCCTACCCCCCAACTATCTTTATACAATTTATCACCCCAAGTTGGCAATAAAGCAATATAAATTCCCAGACTATCAGCCATTTTTATAACATCATCAATATGTTCAAAATATTTTTCGTTTGGCTTGGTAGGATCATTTTTTACCAATGGTGTCTGCCCGTAAGAATTGGGGACATTAAGCCCGTCTATTTCAGCCAAAGCCACAGCCTGTACCACATTAAAACCCTGTTCAGATCTCTTTTTAAGATACATTTCAGCTTCCTCACGATTACATCGATGAAAAAGTTCCCATGCGGTATCCGCAAGCCAAAAAAAAGGCTTTCCATCCTCAGTTACTAAAAAACGTTGGTTATCACTAACTTTTAATTTTTGAGCAGAAACAAAAGAAATTATTGAAAAAATTACAGCCAGAGAAAAAAGATATTTCATTTTTTATTATTAATTTTTTAGGTTTGGATAGGATATCTTAAAGGAATATCCTACTAATTTAACACATATAACCTCTTATTGCAAAGGCATATAAACAGTTGCTTCCCACTTCAGTTCATCCCCGCCCTGCATAGGGCTGTTATGAAAAAACTCAACGGGTGTATATTTTACTTCAATCAAGCCCTGTCTGATATACGGTAATTGCCATTATAAATAGCCTTAAGTGCCGGTTTTGATTCCATTTTTTTAAATTTAACCACATTATCATTAGGAAAGTTGTCTATTTCATCAATAGGAAAACAAAAATCAAAAACAATTTCCTCTGTATCCATATCCCAAGATTTTATCTCCAGAAAAGGATATCCATTCATTTCAATAGCATTATCTGACAAAAATTGTGCCATCAAAAAATTATTGGCTATCATCTTATTCGCTTTTTCGGATTGCGTACAACTTACGGTTACGTAGGCGTAAAATTTTTCGGGAATTTTGCTTTTACCTTCTACTCTAACTTTAAAGTTGTTTAAATGAGCTTCCAATCCCTTTTTAAACTCAATTACTTTGGATAAAGAGAATTGCTCTAACCAAGTTTTTAAAAAGGGAATTTTTAACCGCGTCTGTAAACTATTTTGGGTATCAACGACCCCAATCCTGACTTTAGTAATGGAATCATTTACACCCTCAAAACTCCAGTTTAATCGGAAAACAGTATCCCTAACACTTAGTTCTTGTATTATTTCTTTAAAGGGCGTAACAGTGATAGTCTTTATAGAAATTCCTTCTTTTTTTTCCAGCTGCCCAGCCCAGAATTTTACTCCTTGATATACAGTTCCGGGAGACGTTCTGGCTCTAAAAGTAATTTGATAATCAAATGGCTTCACAAAAAAATACCATCCTAACCCTACAAGCAAAAATAAAAAAATAAATAATACTATTTTTTTGGTGCTACTCATTTGTATTATTCACTACTGTATGTTTCTTTTTTCCATCTTTAAGTTATCAATGACAAATTTACCCAACTCACGTCCTTGTTTCAATCCTATATCTATAGCTGCCCGGTAATGGATGCCTCCATATAAACGACTTACCGCAGCCTCATCTGCGGCTTTATTAAATGATGAAAATGAACGTACAGGTAGGCCGTAAGGTACTTCTGTGGTGTCATCAAATTCAAAATTATCCCCAAAAACATCTGTTAAAGCAGTGGAAGCTGCACCAGAGACTACAGAATGGCCGCTGGTATATTCCGGAAATGGCGGAGTTTGCAATACCGGCATCCAATTTTCATCAAGATGTTGGTTTATTAATGTTTCAGGACGAATAAGATTGCTGCGGTATTTTTCATCCCAACAGCTAATAAAAGCATCGTTTATTGCAATGGCAGTTTTAGTATATGCGTAAATTACTCTGTCAAAATCAGCATTAGCTTTTTTTGCAGCTATTTTACCAATTCCTATCCAATGAGCACCGGGCGTAATCTTTTTTTTGGCAAACATCAAATGTCCTTTATGTGTAGAAACATAAGGATTACAATCCCAGAATTGAGCAATTTGTATCTCTTCTGAGTCATTACCAATTGCCCTTATTTTTTTACCGGTTTCATACACTTCCAACAATTCTTTGTAAAAATCGGAATCTTTTTTCAAAGAAAAATCCGGATGTTTTGCCGGTTTGAACTGAGCGGCAGAATCAATCACAAATGGACGAATTTTCCCCCAATGTGGCTCAATGCCATCCATATAATCTGGTGGCGTAGGTTGCCAACGGGCGGCATCTTCTATGAAAACTGAAAACTTAGGCATGGTACGCGTCTCATGATAATGATCACTATTCATCCATTCTTTTACGTGTTCTGCAACTTGCAAACCATAATTTTTTGAAACACTAAAAGTCTCCGAATCCGAATTTTCCCAAGATTGATACAAACTATCACGATAATTCATTACCTTATCTTCAGAAAACACCAATTGTTTGCTCACTTCCAAATAGGCCACCAAAGCAGCCAATTTAAAATTGACTTTTTCTTTAATTTCCAATTCAGGAATCGCATCCAAGTCAGTTAGTTGCCCAGCAAGTGTCTGATAATTGTCATTGCCCATTGCCATAACTTCATAAGCGGCAATACCAGGATATGCATAAATACGTGCGGCCACCGGCGGTGAAAAGATATCGTGTACCATCACCTCAGTGATTTTATCAGTTGCCTGATAAAAGTTATCTGGAGTTATTAATATTTCTTGTGGCTTCTTTTCACAAGCCACCAAAACAAGTAATATTGTAGCAACAATCCCTGTACTAATCTTCGATTTTATATATTTCAATAACATGATTATTATAAGTTACCAACAAATATTTTTTAGTTTCAAATTTAAGAATATTTAAATTTTTGACAGCTTTTCCAAAAAAATTAACACCAATTTGATGAGCCGGAATGATTGTTCCATTTTTCGTGATAGCCGCACCGGAAAAACTGTCAAATTTACCGTGATATGGTGTTACACCAAAATAATTACCGCCCAACAACAATTCTTCATGACCATCTTTATTAAAATCGTATTTGAGCATAGCCCTTAACGGTGATAATTGCAATAAAAAATCATCAAATGGAACAAAAGAAAAAGAACTTTTATCATTTCTTAAATATCCTGATGATAAAGTAGTTACTGTTAACTCTACCGCATTATCCAATTTTTCTTTTCCAAAAATTTCTGTTATTGTTTTTCCCGAAAAGTCTTTATAGGTATTATATTTCTTTTTTAGATAATTTAACTGTCCGGCCAATTCATCTAAACCTTGAAGAGTAAAATATTTTCCATTTTTTTCAATGGCAGTAATGGTTTCTGTTGTTTTATTATTATCAAAATCGGCTACGTACATTCTCATTGGAAATTCCTGAGATGCTCTAAATTTGGTATTCAACCCAAAATTACCCAACACATAGTCATCATCTCCATCGTTATCTATATCAAAAACAGCAATACTTTGCCATAATCCACTATAGTTTTCATGGAGATAATTTGCAGTAACATTTTTAAAATCACCGTTGTTATTTTGTAATAATATCGGCTCCATCCACTCACCTACTACAATTATATCTTTCTGGCCGTCTGTGTTAAAATCAGTAATAACGGCATCTGTTAGCATTCCTAGTTGGCCTAATGATCGTGTTTTAAAATTACCATTTTCATTAATCAGTATATATGATACAGGCAACTTCCCGAAGTCTTTGGCATTGGCATGATTGCCAATGAACAAATCTATATCACCATCATTATCTACATCAAAAGACTTGACTACAGCAGCGTTTTCAAAATATTCGGGTAAAGCAGTGGCCAAAAAGCGGTTGCCATTTTTATTTATATACAGCTTATCTAACAGGGGCTTGGAATTTCCATAATATTCACCGCCTCCTGCAGCCACAAACAAATCGTTTCTACCATCGTTATTAGCATCCAAAATACAAGCAGCAACAAATTCACTTTGCTTGTCTTGATTAAAAATATCAGCATTGCTTTTAACAAATCCTATTTCGGTCTGAATAAAAAGCTGAGATGATTTACCTTTAGAGGCACCAAAAAATACATCATCTTTACCATCATTATTAAAATCTCCTACAACTGTAGCGGGTCCACGGTCAGAAATCTGATAAGGTATCAATTTATGTTTATTAGCATCTATATAGCTGTTTTCTATGTGGGTAAAGTCTAATCCTTTTATACTATCTATTTTTGTTAACCATGGTGACTTTTTAGGGAATAAAATATCATAATTTACATGAATACGTTTATTAAGCGGAATTATAGTTAATGTTTGGTTAGTCTTAATATACTCTGCAGTTTGGATAGTATTATCTGGCCAAATTACTTTTAAAGAATCTATAATTTCTGTATCTCCATACCCAAAATGTAAAATAGCTTCAGAGGACGATTGAAATCCTTTTGAATTAAACAATTGACAATATTGCATTATTCCGTTGTGGTAAGAAATAACCTTTGTTCCTAGACCAAAAACATTGCCTCTTTTATATTTGAATTTGAATTTTAAGTAATTAGTAGTGGTGTCAATGGTATTTTTATAGAATGTTACCGGGGTATTTATATTATTGGTAACTAAATCAATATCACCATCATTGTCAAAATCAGCATAAGCAGCACCATTGGAAATGACTGCTTCATCACCTATCCAGCTAACGGTCTGGTTCTTATATTTTATATTTCCTGTACCTTGATACATAACATTAGCAACATTTCCGGACGGCATCATTTTTAGGGCTTCGTTATCTATAAGGTTGGTCTTATCTAATTGTTCTCTTATCTGATTATTAGACAAATATTTTATATAATCAAGATTATTGGGGCGTTTAGGGATACCGTTGGTAATAAAAACATCCTGTTCTCCATCCTGATTATAATCTGAGAACAAGGCCGACCAACTCCAATCCGTTGAAGAAATACCACTAAGAAGTGCCGTTTCACAAAAGTTGGAACCATCATTTATTTGTAACATATTGCGGGCATATTGATAATGATAGCCCATATTTTGCGTTCGCATATTGAGTATATCAGTTGATTCATCTCCCATAGAGGCCTTTAAAACTACTTCATCCTCAGGAGCCATATCTAGCGTTAATATATCCGGAAGGCCATCATGGTTTATATCGGCTACATCATTTCCCATAGAAAACCGACTTGTTTTTCCAAAATATTTTTTGAGTTGTTCAGTGAAAGTACCATCACCATTATTTAGGTAATAATAATCATCTTCATGAAAATCATTACTCACATAAATATCAGTAAAGCCGTCCTGGTTAAAATCTTGAACAGCAATTCCTAAGCCGTAACCATTTGCACCACCAAAAATACCGGCTTCTGCACTTACATCCGTAAAAACATTATCATCATTTCGCAATAATTTATCACCACTTTTTTCATCTCTATTATTTCGGATTTCAGCCTTTCCAAAAGAATTTTGGGTATGAACAGCATGATTGAGCAAGTACATATCTAAATCGCCATCGTTATCATAATCAAAAAATGCTGCTGAGGTGGAATAATTCTTAAATGCTAATCCGTATTGCTCTGCTTGTTCGGTAAAAGTATTATCGCCATTGTTAATAAACAACTCATTAGCACCTTCAAAACCGTGAATACCTACCACCGCACAGACATAAATATCCAAAAAACCATCACCATTAACATCTGCCATTACAGTACCCGTGTTCCAATCAGATTTACCAACTACACCGGTTTTTTCGGTAATATCTTCAAAAGTAAAATTACCTTTGTTTAAATATAATTTATTATTTCCCTGATTTGAAGTAAAATACACATCAGGCAAATTATCATTGTTAATGTCTCCAACCGCTACTCCGGCACCATTGTAATAATAAAGATAATCTAAAATATTAAGTGCATTGGTTGGATGTAGAGTATTTTGAAAAGTTACACCACTTTTTTCAGGTTCTATTTTTATAAACAAAGTGTTATTGCTTTCTTGTTTTATGCAAGAAAGAAAAGAAATTAAGAGGATAAAGCCCATTACAAAACCTAGCATATTTCTCCTAAGACTCTGCAATTTTTTAGTACTTTCATTTTTATTTCTTATATGTATTTTAATGCTCAACATTTTGTTTCTTGGCGGTAAACCTTTGGGTTGGGTTAAGCAGGAAAAGGCCTAGTTTACTCTAAAAACCTTAGGTTGTTCATTATTAACAGCTACCAGCAAATATCTTTTGCCATTTTTATCCGTAAACCATTGCATTTCTTTAACTTCACCGAAAACTTTAAAACCTGAATTTTTTAAATCTTTAAAACCTTCCTCACTTTGATTTAATAAAATTAAGCCATGTAAGGCATCCAGTCGGGAGAACTGAGGTTTTAAATTAAAATTATTACCTGCCAGTACTAAGTCTTTATTACCATCTTTATTTAAATCTTCACAAATAATAGCACAAATACAAGACAACTGTGCCGTGTCTGGCAATTTTTTTACCGTAAATTTGCCATTACCATTATTATAAGCAACCAAACTGGCAAAAGTGGTAATAGTTTTAACCTCTGATGCAGCTAAAACTTCTTTAGGAAAAAGTTCATCAATAGATTTTACAGCATATTCACTGAATTTTAAATTTTGCTTTTTTAGGGAATTTATCTGACCGGTGAGTTCGCGTTTTAAATGAATAGGGAAATCACGGCCGTCAATGGTTCTGGTAAATATCTGTTCGGTAGTACCGTTATTATCAAAATCATTAATGTACATTTTGGCCGGCTGTTTTTTATCAGCATTATATGCTGCATTTAAACCACGATTGCCCAAAATCAGGTCCATATCTCCATCATTATCTAAATCAGTTGATGCGATAGTGTTATACAAACCCGAGTATTCACCCAAATTGGTTACCATCTCTACCAATTCCCTATTGTTATTTTTAAATATTTTAGGTGCCATCCATTCTCCCACAACGATTAAATCTTTTCTTCCATCGTCATCTATATCTTGCCATATAGCATAAGTAGACATACCAATATTCTTGGTTGCCGATGCTTTTATATCGGTTACATTTTTAAAATTTCCATTACCATCATTTTCCAACAGCATATTTTGGGGAGTGACACCATATACTCCAACAACGTTAAGACCAGTAACAAACAAGTCTATATCGCCATCATTATCAAAGTCATAGGGAGCTATTGATGAAATATTACTCTGTGAACGAGACAAAATTATATAATCTCCAAAATTGCCTTTACCATCATTTATATAAGCCCTAATCCCAGTACGGGCACCTTGAAAATTACCTCCGGATCCTATAATCAAATCCATATCCTTGTCATTATCTATATCTACAAATTTAGCACAGGTATCTTCAAATATAGCATCAGTAGTAAATCTATCCGGTACAAACCCGCCACTTCTTTTCTGCAGATACAATTGACCTTTCTGGTCGTATGCCCCACCAATAAAAATATCGTCGTTACCGTCATTATCAATATCAGCAACTGCTATGGCCGGCCCTTCTTTAGATTGCATTTTAGGAATCAGGCTTTCATAATTAAAATCTATATAGCTATCTTCTTTATGAACCATTAACCGATTTTGAACCTCAGCAAAATAGGTTTTTTGAGGTTCAATTTTACGTGGCACATAAGGATGGACAGCATCTTCAATTTTTAAATACAAAGTTTGATTTGCTTTGGTAACACCCAGACTCTGCACTTTTCTATTGGGCCAGATTACCCTTAAAGAATCTATTTTGGATACTTTGCCCAAACCAAATGTCATGGTATAGTCAACTGACGACTGAAAACCACGGGAAGGGATGAGTTCTTGGCGTAAAATTTGACCATTCACAAAAAGTTCAACAATACTTCCAATAGCAAAAGTATTGGGTTTTTCGCCTTTTAGATTTATTTTTAAATAGTTCTTTTTCGATTGATTTTCATATACAAACAAAGGCATGTTCATATTATTAATTATCACATCCAAATCGCCATCATTATCCAAATCGCCATAAGCGGCACCGTTTGAAAAACCTGGCGTAGCGAAACCCCAATTTTTAGTTTGGTTAGTAAAAGTAAGGTCTTTATTATTCTGAAAGGCATAGTTTACAATTGGTGTAATAGGCATACTGTTGATGATAGAATCCTGTTGCGTTTTCACCCCCGAAATGGCCATATCTTGATAAATTTCATTGGCAAAGAAGTCCATAAAATCCATATTAGTAAGGTCGCGATAGATGCCGTTACAGACAAATATGTCCTTATACCCATCATTGTCCATATCAAAGAGTAAGGCTCCCCAAGACCAGTCAGTTTGTGCTACACCACTATAAAAAGCGATTTCGGAAAAAGTATTATCGCCATTATTTAATTGTAGCGTATTTTGCATGTATTGATTGTAAAAATCTTTACTTTTTTTAAGCTGATAGACATCATAGCGTTCAAAATCACTGGTGTTTTTTAACCTTTCGTCGTTTTCGGGCAGCATATCGGTTACGAAAATCTCGGGATTACCATCGTTATTTATATCAGCCATATCGGCACCCATGGAAGAGAGGCTAAGATGAGACATACGATTTTTTATATCTTCGGTAAAAGTGCCATCTCCATTATTAATATAGAGGTAATCCCGTTCATAGAAATCATTTGACACATATATGTCTGGCCATAAGTCATCATTTACATCACCTATGGTAACGCCTAGCCCAAAGCCGATAAGGCTACCATAAATACCAGCTTCTCCACTTACATCGGTAAACTTGCCATTATCATTTCGCAACAATTTATCGCCACCGCCTTTAAACATTTCGGGCAAATCCCAATCCTGACTTCGGAGTTTACGTTTATTTGTATATCCCAAGCTGCTTACCGGTATAAAACTGTTATTTAGGATATAGGCATCTAAATCACCATCATTATCGTAATCAAAAAAGGCAGTATGTGTTGTAAACCCACTATCTGCAAGATTATATTCTTCGGCTTTTTCTGTAAAAGTCAAATCGCCGTTATTAATATAAAGTTCATTTTTCTGGTCGTCTCCTTTTACATTGCCGGCATTGCAGACATAAATATCTAACCAACCATCTGCATTAATATCTACCATAACTACACCGGTGGACCACGATCTGGAACCAACGGTTTTTGATTTTTCTGAAATATCTTCAAAAGTAAAGCCCCCCTTATTAAGGAAAAGTTTATTTTTACCCCGATTAGCCGTAAGATACACATCCGGTAGGCTGTCATTGTTTATATCTCCAATCGCCACACCACCACCATTGTAAAAATTGCGATATTTAAAAATATTAAAGTCTTTTTCACTATCAACTTTATTGATAAAATCCAGACCAGTCTGGTTTGGATTCATCTTAGTAAAAAGTGCATTTTTGTACTGTTCCGGTTTAGTTTCTGATGTTTTGTTTTTACAAGAAACTAATACCATAAAAACAGCAAAAGCGATGCATAATTTTTGCATTATTTAAAGTATTTTTTTAAGAAATTGAAAGGTCTGGCTTTTTAGGAAAATGGCTATAAAATTAAAAATAGTTACATAAATTACAAAAAAACGCCCTAAAAATAAGGACGTTTTTATTTATTCTGAATATGTATTATTCAATTAAACTAATAACCCGGATTTTGAGTTAAGTTCGGGTTTGATAAGAGTGCATTTGTTGGGATAGGAAATAATGTTTTAGTTTCATCACCCACTGAAGCGGCTTCCTTAAATTCCCAGGCATCTGTAAATTTACCAAAACGAATCAAATCAGTTCTTCTAACCATTTCTTGATATAACTCTCTACCTCGCTCTGCTAACATATCTTCTTCTGTAACAGCAGCAAGTGCACTTGCTCCTCTTATTGCTCTTAGTTCATTAACTAAATCTTTAGCATCACCCCCACTTCTCATCAGGGCTTCTGCTTTCATCAAATGAGCTTCTGCATAACGAAATACAATTACGTGACTGGCAAAATCACCATTAGCAGGATGATATTTTAACACTCTTATACCATTATACTCCCTGTTTCCAACTAAACCGGGAAAATCTTTTGTAAACGATAAAGGTGCACCTGCCCTGTCTTTAAGAGGAGTACCTTCCTTATCATATTGTTGTCCGATTAAAAATCCATAACCAATACCAAAATTTGAGTCATCAGCAGTAGTGGCATCAGGAACCCAGCCTCTACGTTCTTCCTGACCTTCACCTTTTAAATTAGAATCTGAAGGGCCTTCAAATGAATCATAAAATTCAGCTAAAGTTGAAAATCCGTTCCAACCACCACCTGTTTGTGTTGGAGTTACTTGATGGTAGTGTAACCCACTCCATATTCTATTCCCTGTAGAGCTATTAGTATGCCATATTGTCTCATTATCAGGTGAATCCTTAAAGATATCAAAATAACCGGATTCTAAAGAGTGGCCTTCAGCAGCAATTAAATCAACAATATTAATTACTTCTGTCATATCACTGGCATCGGCTGTTCCAGTTCCGTTATAAATATGTTTGTTCAATAACATTCTTGCTTTTAAAAATAATGCAGCAGCTTTACCGGCTTTATTGGTTTCTCCCGGAGCTCTGGAGGGTAATATTGAAATTGCATCATCCAAATCTTTCATGATAAAATCAAAAGCTTCCATTCTCGTCAAGACTTTAGGATTTACATCAGGACCTTCATCAACTTCTCTAAAAGGTACTTGCCCAAACATATCCATAATAACCCACATATTAAAAGCTCTTAAAAACTTAGCCTCGGCAGCTTGTTGTTCTGTAGGGTTACTTCTGGCATCAATAATTTCGTTAGCTAAAAAGACATTTTGATTGAAATTATTCCATGTCTTAAGAATAAACAAATGAGTAGGACCCCATGTATGTTGATGTAGTGTTCTCCAAATACCGTTGTCTCCCCAGTCTGTACCTCTTGTAGGTATTAACATTTCATCAGAAGAAACTTCACTTAATCCGTATAAAGTTTCATGACTTTCAACTTGGCCTCTAACCCCACCATACAAATTGGTCAAAGAGGACTCTACATCAGCTACTCCTGTAAATTCTCCTCCGGAAGATTCAATAAAAATAGAATCAGTTTCTTTAATTTTCAAATCGGTACAAGAGAAAGCTGTCACCATTAAAGAGGTGAATAATAAATATGTATAAATTCTTTTATTTTTCATCTTATTTTTTTAAAACGTTAGATTTAATCCTAATGTAAATGTCCTTGGCCTTGGATATGAAGTATATTCAATACCCGCAGTAGGAATGTCATTTAAAAAGCCCGAAGAAGTAGTATTAACCTCAGGATCCAAACCGGTATATTTAGTAATTACGAAAAGATTTTGGCCATTCAAAGAAAGCCTCAGGCTTTTAATACCACTACCCTCTTTTAGAGGGACGTTATATCCAATCGTAGCATTTTGCAACCTGACAAAATCGCCTTTCTCCAAAAATCTGGTAGATACGGATGCCTCGGCATTACCAGCCTCACCACTTGTTAACACATCAGGTGTAACATTTCTCGCATTACTAATGGCACCTGCTGTGAAAAGAGCATTTTTGGTATTATTATAAACATAATGCCCAAACTGTCCAGCAAAATATGCTGAAAAATCCCAGTTTTTATAACCTACATTAGTTGATAATCCTCCAGTATAATCAGGCAGAGCACTTTTACCAACAAAATCTTGAACATCTCCTATTGGTTGTCCATTTTGATCAAAACCTTTAAACTCTCTCAAGTAATATGAAAACAAAGGATGTCCACCTGCAAGCATCTGAGCAAAAGCGTTTGACAAACCTTGTCCACGAATAGTTCCGGCAGGAATTAACCCAGCAAAATCCTGAAGCTCATTTTTGTTATAAGCAATATTAAAACTAGCACCCCAGTTTAAATCATCTGTTCTAATTATATCATAATTCAGAGCAAATTCAACACCTTGATTAAGAACAATCGCATCTAGATTCTTGAAGAAAGTTGGTTGTGGTGAAGGTTGTGCCGCCTGAACTTTAAGTAGTAAATCAGCTGTTTCTTTTCTATAAAAATCAATACTACCTGTTAATCTATTATTACTAAACCCAAAATCAATACCTACTCCGTAAGAAGTTGTTTCTTCCCATTTTAAATCCGGATTAGGAAAAGAAACAGTTGATAATCCGGGAACATTAATTGAACCATTGTTTTTGATACCAATACCTCCATAACGTTGTCTGGCAATAAAATTACCGTATCCTAATCCTTCCTGATTACCAGTTATACCAGCTCCTAACCTTAATTTTAAATTAGAAAAAGTATCTCCCATAAATTCCTCTTCATGTATTTTCCATGCAAAGGCAGCAGAAGGAAAGTAGCCATATTGATTATTTTCACCAAACCTTGAAGAACCATCAGCCCTCATCGTAACAGTAAACAAATATTTATCAGCAAGTGTATAATTTACTCTGGCAAAATAAGATTGTAACTCATCAGTAAAGTCAAAAAAGTCTCCTACAACAGACCTAACTCCAACAATTCCACTTGGCGGCCCCGAAGGTGTATCAGTTATAGGATCAGGAAACAATCTATTTATAAAAAATGTACCTTGATCATTATAACCGTATTGTTGATAATCACCTGAAATGGCATCTTCTATAGCAGCAGAGGATGTCTCCAAATCAGAAACCATTTGACGTAAATCTGAAGAAGCAAAACCCCAACCTCTAATATTCCTTCCACTTCTTCCAAAATCCTGATAAGAATAACCAATTAAAGCGTCTAAGGTAGAGTTCTCAAATTCCTTTTTATACTTTAAAGTAACCTCCAATAATTTATTCTTAACATCAATATCATTTAATGAACCTATTCCATTGCCAAAAGTACCATCGCCAATATTTCTGCCAAATTCTGATACCACACCACTTCTTTCAGAATGAGAAGTATCATAACCCAAATTAACTTTACCTGAAAATTCAGGTGTAATTTCATATTCTCCGGAAAAGTTCAATAATGCTCTTTTTGTTTTGGTTAAACTCTCTACGTATTCTAAATAAGTAGCAGGACTTCTTTGCCCACCAGAATCAAAATCAGGGTCGTTTGGCCAAGTTGGGTTAGCGGAATAAGCAGCTCCTAAAACATCACCCCTGTAGCCGGCACTACCACTTACAGCAGGAGATTCATCATCTACTTTAGAAATTGTAGTTTGTAGATTGAGTGTCAATTTATCATCAAATAAACGATGCGTCCAGTTAAGCCTTCCGGTTAACCTCTCCAAAGAGGAGTTTTCCATCACTCCATTTTGTTTTCCATAACCTACAGTTGCACGAACGAATCCGGCCTTATATGCATGCGAATAAGAAATATTTTGATTATGAGACAACGTATTTCGTGTTACCACATCCTGCCAATCTGTATTTGATCCTGCATCTTGTAATGCGGGATCACCTCCAAACTGAGCTACAGCACCAAGAAATTCTTCACGTCCCAATAAATCATATTTGTTAGCCGGTGAAGAATAGCTCAATGAAGATGAAAATTCAAAGGCTCCTCCACGAGCACCTTTGCCGCTTTTTGTTGTAATTATAACTACACCATTAGCACCTCTTGAACCATAAATTGCAGTGGATGAAGCATCTTTTAAAACACTTATACTTTCAATATCATTGGGATTTAAAAAGTTTAATGGATTTTTTGAACCACTGGTGCCAAAACCCAAATCCTGTCCGGTTGCAGAAGTGTTATCTCCAGCAAGAGGCACACCATCCACCACAAACAGCGGATTGTTATTTGATCGAACTGATGTAGTACCCCTAATTCTAATATTTATTCCCGCACCAGGTTCTCCACTGGTTTGAGTAATTTGTACTCCTGCGGTTTTACCTTGAATCAATTCCTCAGGAGAGGCGATTACACCTCCATTAAAATCATCAGAGGTTACTGCTGACACAGCACCTGTTGCATCTTTAACTGTGGTGGTACCGTAACCAATTACCACAACTTCTTCTAATAATGCAGTATCTTCCTGCATGGTTACATTAATAGTTGTTTTCCCGTCAACAGAGATTTCCTGAGTTTTGTAACCAACAAAACTAAACACTAAAATAGCATCTGATGCCACGTTTATAGTGTAATTCCCGTCAAAATCTGTAGTTACTCCGTTTACAGTTCCTTTTTCAATAACATTTACCCCCAGCATAGGGCCATTGGCGTCTGTTACTGTTCCTGTAACGGTTACTGTCTGTGCCGATATAATGCCTGTTAAAAACAGTACCACGGCAAACATTGCTTGTTTAAGCAGTTTTAATTTCATAATAAAAGAGCTAGTTTACACTTAGTTTTTTTCAATTAATAAAAGTCTTTTTTAAACTTAAAATAATGTTCATTATTCTTAATTCCTAAAAACAAATTTGAAATGTTAAAAAAATTCCTCTTGCTAATCAAATGCAAATAAAACGAAAATATCTGAAACAGAAAAAGTTTTTTTAAGAAAACATAAAGAATAAAATATTGAAAATGTGTCGTATGCCGACAAAAAAGGATTAAATATCGTAAATTATAGAACATTCATCGAAAATCATAATAAATAACTGACACATCACTGAAATACAATAATACCTATTATCCATTTTGCATCATCTGTTCTATTTCTTCCGGGTCCAATCTGGGATTAGCTCCTACTTTACCGGCAACAAGTGCACCAACGGCAGTGGCAAAGTTCAAGGCTGCCCCAGGTTTATTACCCTGTAGCAACCGGCTGATTAAAGCCGCCAAGAAAGAATCACCTGCCCCTACGGTATCTGCCACCTTTACGGCATAGCCTCTATTTTGATAAAAACAGCCCTCATACAATAAAATTGCCCCGTCTTTACCCAAAGTAACACAAATTTGGTTGGTATTACATTTTTCAGCTAAAAATTGCATCTGTTTTCTTACGGACGGGGAATTAAACCAAAAAGCATTACAAACCTCCCGCAGTTCTTTTTCATTACATTTAATAAAATCAGAAGTTTGCATCATCTCAAGTAACAAATCAATTGAATAAAAAGGGGGGCGAAGATTTAAGTCAAAAATTTTACAATTTGCATTTGGCAATAGTTTTAGCAAGGTATTTTTTGAAATCGCACCCCTACATGCCAAGCTGCCAAAAATAAAAGCATCCGCCTCTTTAACGGCTCTAACAGCCATATCCGTACAGGTTATTTTATCCCATGCTACCGGGCGTACAATGGTATAGGAAGCAGAACCCGTAGGGTCTAAAATTACGTTTACTGCTCCGGTTCTGTGTACTTGGCTTATTTGTACTAAATGCCCCTCTAAACCATTTTCTTTTAAATAAGCCAAGGCTGCTTTTCCGTCGGCATCATCACCCACCCTACTTATAATATCTGTTGCTATACCAAACGATTTTAACCGTAAAGCTACATTGAGCGGTGCACCGCCTATTTTCTTATGATTAGGAAAAACATCCCAAAGGATTTCACCGTAACAGATAACGGATGGTGGATTACTCTTCATTTTACCGTTATAATTTGCACTTATTACTTAATCATTTTCTCTTCCAATTCTTCCAGGCTTACCCCTTTTGTTTCCGGCATCATAAAAATAACAAACAACAATTGTAACACCATCATAAAGGCAAAAAATGCAAATACTACACCAGCACCTATTTTAGCGAACAAAAATGGAATTAACGACGGAATAACAGCAGCCAACACCCAATGTGTGGAACTACCAAAAGCTTGTCCGGATGCCCTAAGATGATTAGGAAATATCTCTGATATAAACACCCAAATAACTGTTCCTTGACCTATGGCATGTGCTGCAATAAAAAGAAACAAAAAAATGGGAACAGACATTCCCGTCCAGCCATTAAAAAATGCCAAAGCCACCAATGAAAGCGAAATAATATAACCAAACGAACAGATATACATAAGCACCTTACGCCCCAACCTATCTATCAATGCCAAACCGATGAGCGTAAAAACCAAATTGACCAACCCAATGCCTATACTGCTTAAAAGAGCTGTACTTTCCCCCAAGCCAGCCTCTTGAAAAATTCTAGGTGCGTAATACAAAAACGCATTAATGCCCGAAAACTGATTAAAAAAAGCGATAAGAAATGCCAACGTAAGCGGAAAACGATATTTTTTTATAAAAATATTCTCTGTATGGCCTTTATGGATTTTTTGGGCACTCCTTATTTCTTCAATTTTCTCTGTTACATACTGTTTTGGATACAATAAAGCCAACGTTTTACTGGCATCTTCTTCTCTGCCATTGAGCAATAACCACCTTGGGCTTGCGGGTATCGTAAATACTAAAACGGTATAAATAACTGCCGGTATAGCCTCCACCCCAAGCATCCACCGCCAAGCATTATCACCTATTCCATTAAGCAAATAGTTAGATAAAAATGCTATCAATATCCCAAAAACGATATTAAACTGATATAGGGCTACTAACCGCCCTCTGTCTTTTGCCGGGGCAATTTCTGAAACATAGGCCGGTGCTGCAATAGTAGATGCCCCCACACCCAAGCCACCCAAAAACCGGAAAACTGCAAAAATATAAGGGTCATTAGCCAATGCCGAACCCAATGCGGACACTGTGTATAATATCCCGATAACAATAAGTGTTTTTTTTCTGCCCCATTTATCGGCAGGAATACCTCCAAATATAGCACCTATTACGGTACCCCAAAGTGCCATAGCCATAACTACAGTACCATGAAACGCATCTGAAGAACCCCACAGGACTTGTAGCTTTTTGTCTGCACCAGATATAACTACCGTGTCAAAACCGAATAAAAATCCAGCCATGGCCACAATAATAGACCAAAAAATTATTTTTTTCATCGTAATTGATTTTTAAGACTCATATTATTTTAGGACAGTTATAAGTATCGTAAATTTTTGTTGGAAAAATTTGTTCGGCCATTACATATTTTCCATTATTTATAAACAGCCCTAAGGATGGCCAAACCGGTTTGAATTATTCATATAAAGCCAGACTAAATTTATTTGATTTTTACCAATCGCCATATAACGAAATATGCCTCAATTGCGTAATCATTTATTTTATGACACTCAACCTTTACAACAAAGATTTGATGAATAATTCGGGTTAAAATAATTCAGGACAGAATTGGTAAAATCACTTAAAACCTGAATTCGATTAATATTGTGACCACAGCTTTCTTTATTTTTGATTAGAAATTTTATGAAATTTTCGAGTAATATCGAGATATTACAAGGAGATT
>PDWI01002466.1_pt1 | contig 27719 bp, 14 predicted proteins | sample 1430891 | NCBI WGS metagenome assembly PDWI01 (sample SAMN01162508, study PRJNA174530) | Oral metagenome, whole genome shotgun sequencing project. | biome: Marine environment; feature: Marine mammal; material: Swab sample of the gingival sulcus; isolation source: swab sample of gingival sulcus... | reverse complement strand
ATTACGAACCTTATTAAGGTCGGAAAGCACTTCTTGTGCCATTAAATGACTCTCTTCTTATTCACAGGTTGTAGAACAACCTTAAGTTTACCAACGATAGTGAGCAAATGCTCGGTTAGATTCAGCCATGCGATGCATGTCTTCGCGACGCTTCACAGCGGCTCCGAGACCATTAGCGGCATCCATAATTTCGTTTTGAAGACGCTCAAGCATAGTGTTCTCACGACGCTGGCGAGAATAATCTACTAGCCAACGTAAAGCGAGAGTATTTGCGCGTCCTGCTTTAACTTCCACTGGCACCTGATAGGTAGCGCCACCAACACGACGGGACTTCACTTCAAGCTGTGGACGAATGTTTTCAATTGCTCGTTTCAAAACAACGAGTGGATCCTGACCGGTTTTTTCTGCTACACCTGCAAGCGCACCGTAAACGATACGCTCAGCAGTAGACTTCTTACCGTCAAGAAGAACCCGATTGATAAGTTGAGTTACCAAAGTAGAGCCGTGCACTGGGTCGGCAATAAGTGGGCGCTTGCGCGCTGGACCTTTACGTGGCATTACTTCTTCTCCTTCTTCGCACCGTACTTAGAACGTGCCTGAGCACGGCTTTTAACACCCTGAGTATCCAACGCACCACGAACAATGTGGTAACGCACACCTGGAAGGTCCTTAACACGACCACCACGTACTAATACGATGGAGTGTTCCTGTAGGTTGTGACCTTCGCCTGGGATATACGCCGAAACTTCAATTCCGGAAGAAAGGCGAACACGGGCGACTTTTCGAAGAGCAGAATTAGGCTTCTTCGGAGTTGTGGTGTAGACACGAGTACACACTCCACGACGCTGCGGGCTTTTTTTCAATGCGCGCGTGCTGGAGGTACTGATCTTGCTGCTACGGCCCTTCCGGACCAGCTGCTGAATAGTTGGCACTATTTCTCCTGTTTAACTATTGCGATTATCGTAAACTACCCGCCTGCTCAATGAGCCTACGGTTGAAAGGACACCGTTCCTTCCCAACGTCCAGAATCCTTCATTTGACATGTTTTCTCGGTTTAATGCAACTAAAACCGACACGTCGTAAAAGCAACGTAAAGGATGCCGAAACGGGCACTAACGACAATACTAGCGGTTTTTCGCCGACTACGTCAAAAAAGATGACTATCCCACTACGTGGCACTACCCACATTGTGAACAGTATCTAAAGATAATGTCACGCTGTGGGTAGTGTGAATAATGAGTTTTATTTAGAGATCGCCGTGATGAGCACGAATTGCCTGTGACTCAGCTTCATCGAATACCTTTTCAGCCGCCTCTTCTGCATCACAACGTTGCATATAGGCATCAAGTTCCCGATTACGCTTTGCCTCATCCCAACCCAATAAGCCAGCCATAATATCGGCTACTTCGGGAGCACAGTTGCGACCACGATCGGCAACTTCGTAATTAAGACGAGTACGGCGCACTAATACGTCTTCCAAATGCAAAGCTCCTTCATGCGTAACTGCAAATGCAATTTCCGCACGCAGGTACGCTTCTGCTCCACCAAGCTCCTGAGCCAAATCGGAACGTTCTTTAATCATTGCAAATAGCAAATCTACATCACTACCGTAACGATCCAACAAATCTTCTACGTGACTTTCGGAAATACCATATTCCGTAGCCAATTCGCTCCGTTTAGCCATTAGCTCTTTATAGCCAACCGCACCACGAATTGGCACTTCGTGAGTGGTACATGGATTGCTCTTAGCCTTATCTCCAAGCGCAAAATCAACCGCATCCTTTGCCATTACACGATAGGTGGTGAGCTTACCACCCGCGATGGAAATCATACCCGGGCAAACTTCCGTAACCGTATGTTCACGTGACACCTTAGTGCTAGCAGCATTCTTCTTAGCTACTGGCTGTAACAGCGGACGCAAACCAGCATAACTACCAATCACATCATCACGCGTTAATGGTTCTGCAAATACCTTATTGCACTGTTCTAACAAATAATCAATATCAGTTGCATTCGCCACTGGATGCTTAAGATCTAAATTATAGGTAGTGTCGGTCGTACCAATTACCCAATAACGCTTCCAAGGAATAATAAAGAGTACGGATTTTTCGGTACGTAAGAACATACCGGTTTCACTCTTAATCCGCTCCTTAGGAACAATAATATGAATACCCTTACTTGCCAATACCTTAAGACCGTTTTCTGCCCCACTAAGTTTCTGGGTTTCTTCGGTCCAAACTCCGGCTGCCACAATAACATTACGGGCACGCACTTCATAGGTTTCCCCAGTTTCCCCGTCGGTAAGAATCGCAGTGTCTACACGACCCGCTTCATTCTTCTTTACTTCGCTTAATGCAACCCGATTTGCCGCATAAGCACCATGCTCAATGGCACTACGCATTAGCGTTAAGGTAAGACGCGCATCATCAACTCTAGCATCGTAATAAACCATTGCACCGCACAAAGAATCTTTTGCCAAACATGGTGAAGTCTTAAGAGCGGTATCCTTACTTAAATGACGTTGAATAGGCACGGAACCACGATGTGCCATTTGCGCCATTAAATCATACATACCCACGCCAACAGTAGAATAGCTACGTTCAATAACCGGCATTTTGAATGGCCACAGAAGCGGCACGGCATGAACTAGATGCGGAGCAATATGATCAAGTAATAGACCACGTTCCGTTAAAGCTTCGTGAACCAACTTAAAGTTCAGCTGATAAAGATAACGCAGACCACCGTGCACAAGTTTTGAAGAACGTGAAGAAGTTCCACTCGCCCAGTCTTGCGAATCTACGATACCAACTTTCAAACCACGTAAAGCCGCGTCGTAAGCAATTCCAGCTCCAGTTACGCCACCTCCCACGACTAAAATATCCAATTCAGTTTCACTCATAGCGGTAAGCGACTCTTTACGCTGATTAATATTTAATGCTGCTGTGTTCATATTTCCTACTTAGTAGTACGTGTATTATTTTCTGTACGCGAATACAATCGCGTCACCACGTTTGCACCAATGCGAACGCTTCTAATTAATATACTCCTAAATGATGGATTATGCCTATTAAAAAGACATAACAAAAAAATATTTTCAATATAGCAAATGGGCGGTCTGGAAATACTCCAGACCGCCCATTCAAGTACCGATAGGCTTATAACAGCGAATTAAAGCCGTAACCCATCGAAGTATCATAATCATCATATTCACCATAGCTATACATATCACTAAATGAATCCAGATCATGACTAATAATATTATTCAACTGCTCATATTCACTACGGGCAGCTGGCGTAGGCTCAACGCTCATAGCACGTAACTGTTCCAAACCGGTACCGGCTGGAATTAGCTTACCTAGAATCACGTTTTCCTTCAAACCAAGTAACGGATCAGACTTGGAATTAAGCGCAGCTTCGGTTAGTACCTTAGTTGTTTCTTGGAATGATGCAGCCGAGAGCCATGAATCTGTAGCCAAAGAGGCTTTCGTAATACCCATAAGCTCAGGACGTCCTGAAGCGGGCTTACCACCTTCACCCAATACTCTACGGTTCTCATCTTCAAAGATTGCCACATCTACCAATTCACCTGGAAGTAGCTTGGTAGCTCCCGAATCAAGCACCGTTACGCGACGTAGCATTTGCCGTACGATAACTTCAATATGCTTATCGTGGATTTCTACACCCTGTGAACGATATACATGCTGTACTTCGGAAACTAGATGCAACTGTGCTGCCCGACGACCGGAGATACGTAGTACCTTCTTAGAGTCGATTGAACCTTCAATAAGTTGCTGACCTACTTCAACATGTGAATTTTCAGGTACGAGAAGCTTGGCACGCTTGGAAACCAGATAAACCAAATCTTCATCACCGTCATCACGCTTAATAATTAAACGTCGAGAACGCTCAAGATCTTCAATTTCTAATTTACCAGCGGCTTCTGCTAATGGAGCTTCGCCCTTAGGGGTACGAGCTTCAAATAGTTCTTGCACACGTGGTAGACCCTGCGTGATGTCTTCTGCTGAAGCAGCACCACCGGTGTGGAAGGTACGCATTGTAAGCTGCGTACCAGGTTCGCCGATGGACTGTGCAGAAACAATACCCACCGCTTCGCCAATATCCACCAGTTTACCGGTTGCCAGCGAACGACCATAACACATGGCACAAGCACCAATGCGTGACTTACAGGTAAGCACAGAACGTACCGTAATTTCCTTAATACCCGCAGTAATAAGTTTTTCTAATGCCACATCACCAATATCGGTACCCGCTTCTACAATCACGTTACCAGCTTCGTCTACGGCGTCCTTAGCTAAGGTACGTGCATAAACCGAAGTATCAATATCTTCCGAACGTACTTCAACTCCAGAATCGTCCAAAACCATAATTGGTTTAAGCAAACCGCGATTAGTACCACAATCAGCTTCACGCACAATAACATCTTGTGCCACGTCCACTAAACGACGAGTCAAATAACCCGAGTCAGCAGTACGTAGTGCGGTGTCAGCTAGGCCCTTACGAGCACCGTGAGTTGCCGTAAAGTATTCCAGAGCGGAAAGACCTTCACGATAGTTAGATTTAATTGGACGTGGAATAATTTCACCGTTTGGATCAGCAACCAAACCACGCATACCCGCAACCTGACGAATCTGCATCCAGTTACCACGAGCTCCGGAAGAAACCATTTGGTTAATGTTATTCCAATCATCAAACTGATCGCGCATTTCGTCCGCAACCTTATCGGTTACCTCCGTCCAGAGCGCAACCAAATCTTTACGGCGATCTTCGTCGCGAATATTACCTTCTTGGAATTCCTGCTCAATCTTGGCAGCTTTCTTTTCGGCAGCATCAAGAATTTCTGCCTTATTAGCTGGTGTCTTTACGTCCGAAACCGCGATAGTCACACCGGAGCGACCACCCCAGTAGAAACCGGTTTCTTTCAAAGCGTCCAAAGAAGCACCTACATCAACCTTAGAGTAGCGTTCAGCTAGTTCGTTCACGATTGAACCCAGAACCTTCTTACCAACTACCTCATTAACGTAAGGGAATTCAACTGGCAAAGCCTCATTAAATAAAGCCCGACCCAAAGTGGTTTCCAAAATAATTGCGTCACCCGCTTCATATTTTTCTGGAGCAACCCAACCACGTGGTAATACGAGATCATCTGCCTGGAAACGAATCTTAACTAATGAATTCAAATCCAGCTGACCTAAATCATAAGCCATTTGTGCTTCTGCCATTGAGGAGAATACACGACCTTCGCCCAGACCTTTTTCCCGCACCAAAGTTAAATGGTATAGACCAATAATCATGTCCTGCGAAGGCACGGTTACTGGACGACCGTCAGAAGGTTTCAAAATGTTATTTGCAGAAAGCATTAAGACCCGTGCTTCTGCCTGTGCTTCTACCGAAAGTGGAAGATGTACAGCCATCTGGTCACCGTCAAAGTCAGCATTAAAAGCGGCACAAACTAAGGGATGTAAGCGAATTGCCTTACCCTCAATAAGCTGTGGTTCAAATGCTTGAATACCTAAACGGTGAAGCGTAGGTGCACGATTAAGAAGTACCGGATGTTCTTTAATAACTTCTTCTAGTACGTCAAACACTTCATCTTTTTGCTTTTCAATAAGATGTTTAGCATTCTTAATATTGGTTGCTAAATCTAAATCAACTAGACGTTTTTGTACGAATGGCTTAAATAGCTCTAGTGCCATGGTCTTAGGCAAACCACACTGGTGAAGCTTTAAGTCCGGACCAATAACAATAACGGAACGTCCCGAGTAATCAACACGCTTACCGAGCAAATTCTGACGGAAACGTCCCTGCTTACCCTTAAGCATGTCGGAAATAGACTTCAGCGGACGATTACCAGCACCCTGCACTGGACGACCACGACGACCGTTATCAAAGAGCGCATCCACAGCTTCCTGCAACATACGCTTTTCGTTATTCACCATAATCTCCGGCGCATTCAAATCAATCATGCGCTTTAAGCGGTTATTACGATTGATTACACGACGATACAGATCATTCAAATCAGAAGTAGCAAAACGACCACCGTCAAGCTGTACCATCGGACGTAAATCCGGTGGAATAACTGGTAGAGCATCCAAAACCATTGCTTCAGGCTTAGTTCCCGAATGTAGGAATGCGTTTACGACCTTAATACGCTTAAGCGCACGAGTCTTCCGCTGTGCCGTACCGGTTTCAATTTGTTCAACCAAAGCATCGTGCTCTGCCTGTAAATCAAAATCTTTTAGACGACGCTGTACTGCTTCCGCACCACGGCAAGCAAAAAAATAGTCACCCCAACGAGCTTCCATTTCCCGGTAAATAACTTCATTACCTTCTAAGTCGCCTACCTTGAGTTTAGTGAACTTATCCCAAACTTCTTCTAGCAGTTTAATATCTTGTTCATACTGCGCACGCACGTTCTTAAGAGAAGCCTCAGAACTACGCTTAATTTTTGCCTTGGCAGCACTTTTACCACTACCTTCAACTTCTTTAAGCGCTTCTTCTTCCTCTTTCAAAAGCTTTTCTACCGCTACATCACGCTCTTTTACAAGATTTTCGTGTTCCAGTTCGTATTCCGCGGTTAGCGTGGGCATATCGTCGTGACGACGTTGCTCATCTACTTCTGTCACCATATAGGCAGCAAAGTAAATAACTTTTTCTAAGTCTTTTGGAGCGATGTCAAGTAAATATCCCAAACGCGAAGGTACGCCTTTGAAATACCAAATATGAGTTACAGGGGCAGCCAGTTCAATATGACCCATACGATCACGACGAACTTTAGAACGGGTTACTTCCACACCGCATCGTTCACAAACTACACCTTTATAACGTGGACGCTTATACTTTCCACACGCACATTCCCAGTCGCGGGTAGGTCCGAAGATCTGTTCCCCGAAAAGGCCGTCTTTTTCCGGCTTGAGAGTACGATAATTGATGGTCTCTGGCTTAGTAACAGTGCCGTACGACCACGAACGAATATCATCAGATGTGGCCAGCGAGATGTGGAGCTGATCGAAGAGATTAACGTCGAGCAAGATTCCTACTTCCGAAGTTGTTACGCCGATTTAATTCTTGTTAGTAACTGCAATAGCGGGCGTTTTAGCTATTGCAGTTACGGGCTAACTAAAGGTCAGCTCCTGTTTTTAGATCTTCAAGGCCGGTCTTTCCACCCACGGATTGTGGAGCACGGAAAGCGTCCTCGTCAGCGTCTTGTAATGAAATTGCAGTTCCTTGTGAATCCAGTGCTTCCACATTCAAACAAAGTGAACGCATTTCTTGTACGAGCACCTTAAATGATTCTGGAATACCTGGTTCAGGAACGTTATCTCCCTTAACAATGGCTTCATACACCTTGACTCGTCCTACGGTATCGTCCGACTTAATCGTCAGCATTTCTTGGAGAGTGTGTGCAGCACCGTAAGCCTCAAGTGCCCAAACTTCCATTTCACCGAAACGCTGCCCACCAAACTGGGCTTTACCACCCAAAGGCTGTTGCGTAACCATGGAATATGGACCGGTAGAACGAGCGTGAATCTTGTCGTCTACCAAGTGATGGAGCTTAAGCATATACATGTAACCAACCGAAACTGGTTCAGGGAACGGATCACCGGTACGACCATCAAATAAACGGGCCTTACCAGAAATATCAACCATGCGCTCACCATTACGATTTGGCAAAGTAGAACCGAGTAAACCACGTAATTCATCTGAAAGCACGCCGTCAAATACCGGAGTTGCTACCTTCTGTGGACCATCGGTCTTAACCGCATTCTCTGGTAAGCGAGTTGCCCACTCTTCACCGTTCTTACGAGCTTCGGTGGCATCCCAACCCTGAGCCGCAACCCAACCCAAATGAAGTTCAAATACCTGACCCAAATTCATACGTGAAGGTACACCAAGTGGATTAAGTACGATGTCTACCGGAGTTCCGTCTTCCATAAATGGCATATCTTCAATGGGAAGAATACGGGAAATAACACCCTTATTACCGTGACGACCAGCCATCTTATCGCCAATCGTAATCTTACGACGCTGGGCAACATGCACCCGCACGGTCTTAAGCACGTCAGAAGCCATTTCCTTGGTATCTTCAGCAGAGAATTCTTTAACCGCGATTACGATACCGGATTCACCGTGTGGCACTCGCAATGAAGTATCACGTACTTCTTTAGCTTTCTCCCCAAAGATAGCACGTAGTAAACGCTCTTCTGAAGTAAGTTCAGTTTCACCCTTCGGGGTAATTTTACCGACGAGAATATCGCCTGCCTTAACCTCAGCACCAATACGGATAATGCCCCGTTCATCAAGATGTGAAAGCACACTCTCGGAAACGTTTGGAATATCGCGAGTAATTTCTTCTTTACCAAGTTTAGTATCACGAGCATCAATTTCGTGTTCTTCAATATGGATTGAAGTAAGCAAATCTTCATATTGGCAACGTTGCGATAAGACGATAGCGTCCTCGTAGTTGTAACCGTTCCAAGCCATAAAGGCAACCAGCAAATTCTGACCCAAGGAAAGTTCGCCACCGTCAGTTGCAGGTCCATCCGCAATTAGTGAGCCAACTTCAAGACGATCGCCTTCACTGACTGCTACGCGCTGATTAGTACAGTTGCCCGGATTGGAACGCTCATACTTTGCCAGCTTATAAATACGGTGTTCCCCACTGTCTTCTTCCACGTGAACCGCTTCAGCAGAAACTTCGGTGACCACACCGGCGGCCTTAGCAATGGTTACATCACCTGCGTCAACTGCCGCGCGTGACTCCATACCAGTACCTACAAGTGGAGCAACTGGACGAATCAACGGCACTGCTTGACGCTGCATGTTTGCACCCATCAAAGCACGGTTAGCGTCGTCATGCTCTAGGAACGGAATCATAGCCGTACCCACAGAACACATTTGACGCGCAGAAACATCCATATAGCCGACTTCTTCTGGCGGAACTAAAGCGGGTTCTCCACCAGGTAGACGTACAAGAACTTCGTCATGCACAAAGTTACCCTTTGCATCAACTTCCGCATCGGCTTGGGCAATCGCGTAACGATCTTCATCAGCTGCATCAATGTATTCAATTTCGTCAGTAACCCGACCCTTAACTACCTTACGGTATGGGGTTTCAATAAAGCCGAACGAATTAACCCGACCGAACGAAGCCAAAGAACCAATCAAACCAATGTTTGGACCTTCTGGAGTTTCAATTGGACACATACGGCCGTAATGAGAAGGGTGAACGTCACGAACTTCCATTGAAGCGCGATCACGCGATAGACCACCCGGACCAAGTGCCGAAAGACGACGCTTATGGGTTAAACCTGCCAATGGATTATTTTGATCCATAAACTGCGATAATTGCGAAGTTCCGAAGAATTCCTTAATGGCAGCCACAATTGGACGAATATTGATAAGCGACGAAGGGCTAATTGATTCTGCTTCCTGCGTCGTCATGCGTTCACGTACCATACGGTCAAGACGAGAAAGACCCGTGCGTACCTGATTTTGAATTAGTTCGCCAACCGCACGAATACGACGATTACCGAAATGATCAATATCATCGGTTTCTACCGCTACCGTAGCACCTTTACCAATAGTAATTTCATTAGCACCAGCATGCAGAGCTAATAGGTAATGCAATGTAGCCAGAATATCTTCCAACTTTAACTGGCGACCAGCATCTTCATTATTGATACCAAGTTTCTTATTGATCTTATAACGACCAACCTTGGTTAAATCATAACGCTTATTATCAAAATAGAAATTACGTAACAAGCTCCGACCAGCTTCAGCAGTTGGTGGTTCACCCGGACGTAATTTACGGTAAAGATCCTGCAAGGCTTCTTCTTGCGTATTCACGGTATCTTTTTCTAAAGTTTCCAATAAAACCGGATAATCTTTAAATTCTTCCCGAATTTCAGCTTCACTCATACCCAGCGACTTTAAAAATACGGTAACCGACTGTTTACGCTTACGATCAATACGCACGCCCACCGCATCGCGTTTATCAATTTCAAATTCTAACCATGCACCACGTGAAGGAATAATCTTCGTAGAGTAAATATATTTATCAGAAGTTTTATCTACAAGCTTCTCAAAATAAACTCCCGGTGAACGCACAATCTGCGATACTACAACACGTTCTGTACCGTTAATAATAAACGTACCCTGCGGGGTCATTAACGGGAAATCCGCCAAAAACATGGTCTGTGGTAGCGGCTCAGCATCGGTATCATAATTTAAAAATACGGCTTTTACATAAAGCGGAGCCGAGTAGGTCATACCCTTATCTTTACACTCCGTAATAGAAGCGTTTTCTTCATCAAGATAGGGATCAAAAAATGCCAAACCCATCGTACCCGCAGTATTTTCAATAGGAGAAATTTCTTCAAAAATTTCTTCTAAACCAGATTTCTCATCTGGATGTTCGGCTCGCCATTCTTTGGAACCAACCAACCATCCATAAGAGGAAGTTTGCAGGCTCAACAAATCGGGAACCATCATCGGTTCAGATAGTTTTGCAAATGAAATACGATCGGCAACAAGTTTGCCGTTCATTACAGTAGGCACAGAAGTGCTGGATGCAGCCAAGGAGTGTTCCTTCCCACGCTTAACGGTAAGGTATTAGGGAGTACACAATTTCAGCCATAATAGGCGTCAAAAGTATACTGCACAATTTTCCAATTTACTAAATTCGGGTAAAATAATCCACCCCAACCGATGTGGAAGGGGTCACGACACCTATATATATCCGAATAACCCTCGAAATTCTACGCATTGGTGTAACGGTGTAGCTTCATCGATATATTCAGAATTTTTACCTTGCGGTAAATATACTTTTACACATTACTGCTGAATTAACAACAATAATGTGTAAAAGGTGAGTAAGAATATGCTATTACTTAGCGTCCGGAATACGTGCCGCTAAATTAGCAAATAAAATTCCATCCGTACGTTTTGGATCACGCGCAGGCGCTGGTTTGGGTACGGCAGGAACCCCAGTAGCTTTTTTCTGCTTTTTCTTTGCTGATGAACCAGTCACCTTACTAATTACATACGCAACCAAACGTGGATGACGAGCCTGTAAAATAGCGAATACTTTACTAAACATTATGTGTCCTTATCTAATTTTTTCAAAAATTTCCCGAATTTCAGCTTCGGCTGCCGCCGCATCACTTGCAATAAGTGAAAGACGTGTGCGTCGCTCTATAATATCGGCAACTTTCATTGCCCCTTCATGTGTAATTGCCCATTCCACTTCTGCACGCAACAAATCTAAACCTGCTACCCGATCAGTAGGACGATCAATCTTTGCTTCTGCAATAACCTTGGGAGCTTCATAGCCAAAGCGTGCAACCAATGATTCTGGTAAAGATGCTAAATCTTGCTTCTTAACCAAAATTGAGTCCGGATGAGTGGGCGCACCCACAAATGGCAAATTACGAGTACGGCACATACCTAAAGGCATATTATGGTATTTCAAAGTAGCATCCAGTGCTTCTTCTGCCATAAGTCGATATTCAGTAAATTTACCACCCACAACAGAAACCAAACCTTCTGGTGAAATAATGGTAGCGTGTCTACGTGATAAATCAGCAGTTGATTCGGAATCACTATCAGCAATTAGCGGACGTAAACCGGTAAAAGCACCCCGTACATCAGCTTTAGTTAATTTCTTATCCAGAGCATAGTTAATATTATCTAGCAAGAAATCAATATCTTCTTCTGGAGTCGGTGGCACATCAGGAATTGCACCCGGATTGTCCTCATCAGTTAAACCCAGATAGCAACGATCTTTATCTACAGGAAGAATAAAAAGGAAACGGGAAATTGAACCAGGTAATGGTGATACTAATGCACCGGTAGGATTACCAAACTGCTTAGCATCAAATACTAAATGTGTGCCACGTGCGGGACGAATCTTAATTTCATCGTCTAAGCCCGCCGCCCAAACACCCGTAGCATTTATAACTGCCTTGGCATTAAGGGTAAAAGATTCCCCACTTAAAGTGTCAGTAAGTACTACGCTATTACCTTTTGCTTCACTGGCTTCACAATAAGTTAAAACTTTTGCACCTTCGCCAGCCGCGGTACGAACAGCTGCCGTTACCATACGGGCATCATCAATCATTTGCCCGTCATAATTTATCCACGCTCCACGCAATCCTTTACGTACTGCTTGCGGGCAAAGTTTTAAGGCTTCTGCTTTACTAACATAACCCGCACGAGGCAAAGTACTGCATCTTGTTCCGGCAGCTATACGCAACATATCGCCAGCTAAAAAGCCAAAACGAATTGCTACTTTTTGGAATAGATTGGTAGTATCATTCAAAGGCGTAACCTGCGCTAAAGGTTTAACCAAATGCGGAGCATTATTCGTCATAATAAAATGACGTTCTTTAGCAGAATTGTACGCAATGCCAATTTCAAATTTAGCTAAATAGCGCAAACCCCCGTGTGCCAATTTAGATGACCACCGCGAAGTCCCAAAACCCAAATCATACTTTTCTACTAAAACGGTATTAAGTCCACGTGAAGCTGCATCTAGGGCAATACCCGCACCGGTAATACCGCCACCGATTACCACTAAATCCACCTGTGGATTATTACGCAACTCAGCTAACTCTTTAGCCCGCCGAGCTGGGTTAAGCGAAGTGTTCATTATTTCAAATATCCTTCTAATAAATGAGTAAATTCAACGCGCCAAGTATCATCGTCAATCAGACTATGTGTAAGTTCCCCGCTCACAGCAGATGCTTGCACTGCAAGTAACACAAACACCGCTAAACGCCGAGGATCTTCAGCACGAATTCCCTCTGTCCTCATAATTAAGAACGTTAATAAATCAATCACCTGCATTTGAGAATGGCCTAAACGCACAAAATGATAGGTGAGCAAAAGCTGTGGAGCGACCCTAATAATTAGTTGCAATAAATCGTTAGTACGTGCTTTTGCAGTAGTATTCACAATAAGTAACACTAATTCTTCTAGGGTGCTCGGTAATTCAGCAAATTCAATCAAAGAGATAATTTCCCGATCCAGCACATCCATAATTAGCTTATCCGTATTTTTATAACGGCTATAAATCGTAGGACGACTGATATTTGCTTCCCTGCTAATAGCGGTAATAGTTAATTTCAAACCATCACGCAAAACACAACTACGAGCAGCGTCTAAAATTCTCTCTTTGGTCTTATCTTCTTTTAATCCCCTAAATGTCTCTAAGGAATTCATTTCACTGGCACCAAATACTTCCCAGCATTTGGCACACACTCAATCTCTGCTGGATCATTGGTAACCCAGTCACCATCCGCATAGAGTGCCGCCCCTTCAAAATCAAGATGTAATCTATCCGTAACCAATACTTCAACTTCTGGAATACCCGCAAATTTACCCTTAGTAATCTTATTTACTAATAAGATTGAACGTAACCGATTCTTTACGGACGTAACGGTAATATGGAATTTTCCATCAGTGGAAACCGCATCAGGACAAATTGCACGACCACCACCATACATAGAAGTGTTGCCAATACTAATCATCATCAAACTACGATTTAATACCTCATCACCTATAGTAAGTTGAGCTTTATGTCCCCGTAAGCTAAGTATCTCAATAACGGTAGCTACTACATAACGCGCCTTACCTTTAGGCCACGAAATAGTATTAGTACGCTCATTTACAAGTGAATCAAATCCACAGCAAGCAATGGTACCAAACCACTTTTCACCGGCTTCTACCCGAACTCGCCCTAAATCCGTAACAAGTTCGTTACCCTGTGCAATAACGTCTACTGCTTCACGAGGGTCAAGTGGCAGATTATAGTAGCGCGCATGGTCATTACCCGTGCCTGCAGGAATAATACCAAGCGGAAAGCCGGTATTAGCCTGTGCCTGCAAGGCATCTCCAATTAGACCGTCCCCACCGCAAACTACCAAGGCATCGTATTTCCCACTGGCAATAGCTTCACGGGAAAGACGAATAGAGTCTTCGCAACTATTACCCTTTAAAAGCTCTACTTCAATACCGAGCTCGGCAAAACGTTCCAAAGCGATTTGCGTTTTTTCTACCGCATTACCTTTACCGGATTTCGGATTGGTTAATAAGGCAATTGATTTAATTTCCATAATGTATCCTTAAAATAGCTTGCCAGGGTTAAGAATACCCGCTGGATCAACTTCTTTTTTAATAGCAGTAAGAATGGAAACGCCAAGTTCACCAATTTCTTCTACCATAAATGGCCGATGATCACTACCCATACCGTGATGATGGGTAATCGTACCACCGGTTTCTACAATGGCTTCACATACCGCATTTTTCGCATGACGCCACTGAGCAATAGGATTATCCGACTGACTAGACACCACGGTAAAGTACAGTGAACAACCTTCGGCATAAACGTGCGAAACATGGCACATTACCAATGCTTTTGCTCCATCTAATGAAGAAGCTAAAGTTTCTACAACCGCTTTACGTAACGCAATTGCATTGGACCAATCGGTAGCGGTTTCCAAAGTTTCACAAACCGCACCGCAATCAATAAGAGCATCGCGTAACACCGGAGCACCAAAACGGCCCTTTTCCCATTGACGAGCCGGACCTTCACCAAGACTGGTAGCACCCATTTTTAGTAGCAATTCACGCGTTTCTGCATGGCGAGAAGCCGTATGTTCTTCCGTACCTTCATAAACCGTTAAGCAAACGCAACCCTTAGCCTTATTAGATTCACCAATCTTATCGGTGGAAGTAAGATTTACCGCGGATTCGATTTCGTCCGATAAACGAATTACGGTAGGACCCGTCTGTTGCTGTTCAACTTCTTTAACCGCAGCAATGCCTTTGGCAAAAGTCGGGAAAGAGAAAGCCTCGTAACGTTTAACTTCTGGAATGCGGTGTACACGAACGCGAACGCGAGTAACAATACCAAGCGTTCCTTCCGAACCCATAAAGATTTCTCGTACGTCCGGACCAGCAGCCGAAGAAGGTGCGGATTTACCTATTTCGGCAATACCTTTTGGTGTTACTACGATAAAACTACGTACCATTTCATCAAAACGACCATAACCAGCAGAGTTTTGACCCGAGGAACGAGTAACGGCATAACCGCCGATAGAAGCATAGGGGAAAGATTGCGGGAAATGGCCTAGTTGCAAACCGTGCTTAGAAAGGAGCATTTCAGCGTGGGGACCCGACAGGCCAGCCCCTAAAGTAGCTTCCATAGAGAAATCATCTACGTCTTCTAACTTATCAAAACGACGCATATCCAAAGTGATAACCGCCTGATTATCACCACGTTTTGGAGTTAAACCACCCACAACGGAAGTTCCGCCACCGAATGTTACTACCGCAATTTGATGTTGCGAGCAGTATTGTAGAATTTGTAAAATTTCTTCTTCGGTACCTGGTACTAAAATTGCATCGGGGGCATCTAATACCGCTCCTGAACGCCATTCTAATAAATCAAGATACGACTTACCGCGCGCACGCCGTACCCGCTGTTCGTGATCCTGCGTAATATAATCAGCACCCACAATTGCAGTTAAATCTGCTAAAGCTGCCGGGCTAATAACGGGTTCTTTTAGTTTAATATCAGCAGCTGGGATACGCGGTATATTAAACTCGCTAGTTCCCAGCACTTTCGCTAACATCTTCTTCATTGAAGGTGAAAGTGGCTTCTGTTCATCATCAGTGCCCCAAAGATTATGAGACATAGGAGGTAATTCAATATTAGTCATAGTCCTATGGTATACACTTTTTAGCTATCTGTTAAGTTGATTTAGGATTTACTGCCCATAAAATAATAAAAGCACTGGTAAACTAAATAAAATTATTTATACAGTTAATAGGAAAATGTAATTTTTAAGATGGTATGAGTTGCAAATTAACCCAGTTGATCACCTATCACATTCCAGACAAAGAAAAGTGGCTCAATTCCAAAGAATTGAGCCACTAAACCTATTAAATAGAAACTATTTCAAGGTAACAGTTGCGCCTGCAGCTTCAAGCTGTTCTTTAGCCTTTTCTGCAGTTTCCTTGTTTACGCCTTCAAGAAGTGCCTTTGGAGCAGCGTCAACTAGCTCCTTAGCTTCCTTTAGACCTAGTGGAGTAAGCGCACGAACTTCCTTAATTACCTGAATCTTCTTATCACCAGCAGATTCAATAATTACATCAAATTCGTCTTTTTCTTCTTCTGCAGCAGCGGCAGCGCCACCAGCAACAGGAGCAGTAGCAACAGCCATTGGAGCGGTTGCTTCTACTTCAAATTCTTCTTCAAATTTCTTTACGAAATCATTTAGTTCAACTAGAGTTAGCTCTTTGAAAGCATCGATTAACTCTTCAGCGGTTAGCTTGGCCATGATAGCCTTCCTTCCAGTGCCTACGCGAGGCAATTATTAGGGTTTATTACACTGCATTAAGCAGCGGTTTCCTGCTTCTCGCGCAGGGCATCAACAGTGCGAACTGTCTTAGACAGTGGCGCTTTGAACATGTATGCAGCTTGATATAGCGAAGCCTTGAGAACTCCAGCAGTCTTTGCCAGTAGTACCTCGCGGGATTCGAGATCAGCGAGCTTCTTAACGTCTTCGGCACCAAGTACATTTCCTTCAAGAACACCGCTCTTTAAGATGAGCTGTTTATTCTCTTTAGAAAATTCCTTAATAGCCTTAGCCGCGGAAGCAATATCACCATTCACGAATGCCAGTGCGGTTGGCCCCTTCAGCGAGTCGTCGAGACCTTCAACGCCTGCTTCTTGGGCAGCAATACGCGCAAGGGTATTCTTGGCAACCGTATATTTAGCATCAGCACCCAACGCACGACGTAACGTCTTTAATTGCGCAACACTGAGACCACGATACTCGGTCACAAGAACAGCCGAAGAGTTACGGAAATCTTCCGTAAGCTCTGCAATCGCTGCAGATTTGTCGGTCCGTGCCAATGGGACCTCCTTCCGATTCTTAGCCGCCAAGTCGAAATAAAAACAACCCCCGCACATAGTACGAGGGTTTAAGCAAACTACTGCTATAAATCGTACCTGCGCTGGCTTTGTTTCCAAAATTCACCCCGTTGGCAACGGGTGACCTGCGGTCTTGGGCGTATATAAGAATACATTTTTAGCACCACACCAGCAAGAGGAAAAATGTTTTCGTGAGCCAATCTACACGAATCTTTACCCTAGTAATATAAATAATGCTGGTGGGATTATTTCCCCGCCAGCATTATTTATATTAAGCCCAGTATTAGTTACACCAGGCAACCTGTAAATGCAAACACAAACTTAGATTGAATTAAATCTACGTCGCGTATTTACCCCTACCCCAACTAGACCAAGCAACAAAGCCAGCAATGCCAAGTCATAAACATTAGCACCGGTCTTTGCTAAACTTTGCGCTTTAGACTTAACAGGAGCCGACGGCTTTGCCACAGGAGCCGACTTAGCGTAAACCAAAGCATACTGTGAGAAATGCTTAACCGTGAAAGTTACCTTATCACCACTTTGCTTAAAGGCTACATTCTTAACCTTGCCGTCAGCTGCTACATATAGCACTTCACGCAGAGCACCCTTAGCCGGATCGGTTGGTAAAGTAACTTCACGCGCGGTATTAACCGCTACTACTTTACCGCTCTTTTGCTCAATGAACTTTAAATCAAATAAGTCATAAACCTTATCGGCAAGGTAGGTAGAGTTACTGTCTGCTAAACGTTTTACAACAAATAACAAACCCGAACAATTAGCATCTTCTGGGCATCTAAACTTAACGTTAGCGTTGAGCTTAGAGTCGGTAGCCGGAAGCACTATGAGCACGTCGTCGGGAGAACTATTAAATTCTTTTACCGCCGCCTTAAGATCTGCTAATGCCTTTGTTAGTTTAACTAAACCAGCATCCGCGGTATTGGCATTTTGTGCATCCTTAATCGCATCCTGTAATTTAGCATAAGCTCCAGCATATTTTTTACCTTGTGAAATTGCCTTAGCAACTGCTAATTCTTTGTCAATATCTGCTTTTGCTTTATCTAGCTGTTCTTTAATGGTGGTCAAAACTAACTTAGCTTGCGGAGCCGAATTCATACCGTCATTATTAACACGAATGTTATATACAGGCTTAATGTCATCACCTAATGCAACCAGCACTTTCTTATCAAACCAAGCTAGTTTACCGTTACTACCCAAACCATCATATTGCGATAAGTCATGAACTTTAATTTGTTCTTTATCCAACTCATCCTTAAACACAATCAAATCTAGCAAATGTGCCTGGAAATCGGCATTCACTATCATCGGTTTTAATGGAATTTCTAAATAGCGCTTAGAACCTGCAGAAATTAGTCGTGCTTTCTGGTCAAATACTCCGTTTGCCATAGAATCTGCCGCAATATTGTCGTAGCGTTTCACACCGTAATCAACATCTTCAACCGGATACTTATATTCTAAAGCGTCTAGCAAAGCAGAAAGTTGATCCACGTTCTCCTGATTAACTTCAGATTTCAAGGTAGCAACTTTTTCTTGAATAAGTTTATATTGTGAATCTTTAACTAATTCTTTTAAGAACGATTCAGATGCTACCGCAATAAGTTTAGCTGCTTTTTTATCTAAATAAGCCTGATTGACTTTTGAATTATTTTCAAAATCGGCAACTGCAGTATCTAGCTTCACAATACATTCCAAAATCTTATCTAGTTTCTTGGAAAAATATTTACTATCTAGTTTGGACTGTGCATATTCAATTGCTTTTTCTACTTCTAACTTGTAGACCGTAGAAGGAGCATCTTTTATTAGCTCTTTAGCTTTGGCAATCTTTTCCTTTAACTCTGCTTGTTTTTCCGGAAGAATATTGGAGTTATCACCATCTGCTAGAACATACGTAGCTTTAGTGTCATAAATGTTTATCTTATAACCTTTTACTGGCCAATAGCTCTTAGCAGAGGGCAACAAAGACAATTTACCGTCACTGTAACGATAAACTTGCGTACTCTTATTTGCCTTAAACGCTGCAATAATGAAACTTAGTTCGTCTTTTGCCCGTCCGTTTCCTTCAAATGGCTTATAGTCTGCACCATCTGCAGTAAGCATTGCCAAATCAAAGAATTTAGCATTTTTCAAATTTAGATTAGTATATTCTTCGCTCTTACTAATTTTTTGAACTTTATCCGAATCAGCTTTAAGCTCATCAAGTTTAAATTTTGCATCGTGCGGAAAACGGAAATGTTTACTCATAAAAGTACCCGCGTATTCGTTACCCAAAGTAAATTTACCGTTTATCTGATCCGTATAAAGTTTTGAGAAAGGTATCTTGTAGGTCGTAGTAGCAGTGGCTTTACCATCAGCGGCAAAACCCTTTACTTTTACCGTAACTTCACCGCCTGCATCAGGGAAAGAATCAAATAGTTTCTCATCTTTAGGAGAAAAAGCAATCTTGTAACCTGCATCTGGATTATAAGGAGAGGCATTAACGGCATAGACTTCAGCCAAATTAGAATCTGCAGTTGGCTCCGAACCATCTAGGGTATATCTAATTTCCCGAATAGCGGTTTCAGCCAACGAAGGACGAGCAAATACTAATTCAAATTCACGACCTTGACCTGCAGAAGTCACTAACCTAAATTTTTCTTCGTCTTTTGAAACATAAGATCCAAACTTCACGTTCTTATGTTCAAAATCGTATTCCTGTTGCGGATCATCAAGATCTTTATAGTAGTGATCAGTAGGAACCGATGCTCTCAATAATTTCGGGAAAGCAAGATCTTTTGCAGCTGCCGTATCAACGGTAGTGTCACTCCAAGTTAAAGTACCATACGTAGCAAATTCAAACGGTGAATAAGGTGATGGTTTCCAAGGAGCATATAGGTACACTTTGTCTTTGCCGTCAATAGGAATGCTCACTTCCGATATTTCATAAGCCTTTTTATATTTACCCGCATCTTCGCCTTTAACTAGGGTTTTAGCCGCAAGTTTAGTTAATTGAAGATCGGCATTTTGCTTTAAATCAGAAATAGTTACGCCAGCAGTTTTTTCTATTCCTTTTGCACCGCTATATACCGTATATAGGCCAGATTCATAGCAGGTATTGCCCTCATCAGTACAACTGGTATCTAAGGAATAGTATTTTACAACCAAATATTTTTTACCGGCTATTTCCACAAGTTTACCGATTGGATCAACATGCTGACGTACCTTTGGATCAGCTGCCCCGGGATCTTCCACGTTAATTTTCACGTACTTCACAGAGGTGGGTTTAGCGGGAGCATCCAAAGAAATAACTTTTAGGGTACTAAAGTCAAAAACGGGACGTACACTCTGTGTTCCGCCACCTGCCATAATGGATTCCATTACCGGAACGAACACTTGACCTTTAGTAGTGAGTTTATTGCTAGTATCAATTGCCGTTTTATCTAACGGGTATTTAAGAGTTTTTGGATATACGGTACGATCAGGAAATTTTTTCTTGTAAATATCTATAAAGTCATCTTTATCAGCTTCTGTATACCACTCTTGAATATCGGCTTGTTGTGGTTTGCCCGCTTTGTCAAAATACCAGAAATTACCTAAGTATCCCTTAAAAGCACCTATCGTTAAGGGCTTGAAAGTTAATACGGCACTGTATTTACCATCTTTTACGACTATTTTTACTGGATTAGTATCACGGTCAATTGCTTTATTTGACATAGACTCTGCATCGGAGTCAGCTTTAATCATCTTAAGATCAATTGAGTAGACCCCATCTGCCAAATTTTTCGCATCAAGCGTATCCGCATGCGCCATATTCGGCACTAATAAAGCGGAGATTACCAAGATAAAACCCAGTAACCAAACTGATAATTTCTGTAACGTATTAAATGCGGCTTTAGCCATCACATTCACCTTCTATCAACAAATACTTGCATTGGTTAGGCTACCCTACATTTCAAGGTATTTCAATGCTAATTTTGCACAAATTTTATCCCCTCAGCTTTTAATACGTTAATGCGTTAATGCACATCACAGATAGCACCCTACCGCCCTAAAAATAGCAAATAATTTTTCTCTATTATTAAGTATTGAAACTCCGCCACACCCGAAAAATATAGCTAGTTCCCGAAGCGTTAGACTTTACAGCTTAACGCTTCGGGAACTAGCTTATATTGTTGAAAATTTTGCTCCGAAATTACTCTCTGCTATTTACCGTACGCACGATAAGCAAACCTGATGCCAACAATATTAACACCAAAGCGAATAGAGCAATGTTTGCAGACTCACTACCCGTAGTAGCAAGATTTGCAGCTCCACAATACTGAGTAGGCTGAACGTCAATTAGTTTAATTCTAAACTTAACATCCGTATTCATCATAACGTTCACGTACGTTCCAGCTTCTAAAGTTTTCTCTTTAAGAGCTGCTTTAGGCAGTGTAAACGTAATCATTTGAGTCGGTATTGCTTTACCTTGCACTAATCCAAAGAATGGTGCTGTCGTCTTCATAGCTCTTAAAGGACGTGAAGTGATGTTGCTAGTTGCATAATACTTTTTGCCCTTATAAAGAACATAGAAATTCTTTAACGTACCATCTTTACCCGTATCCTTAAAGGCAGGAATAGGATATGCCACATACATAGTAACAACAACGTTATCACCTTGAACGCGAGCATCCGCATATTCAGCAAACATTGGGTCAGACATGCTTAAGGTATTTTTATTTTCGTGAATAATTGCAGTTTTAATTCGGTAACCATCCACACAGTTCTGCTTAATCGGAGCAGGTTTGCTCGGTTTAGTAACTGGATCTGTAGGTTTCGGATTAACCGGTTTAGGTTCTGGCTTAGGTTCTGGCTTAGGATCAACCGGTACTTCCACCACATCACACTTTTCTGCTACCTGAGTTTTATCCGTTAATTTAATTCTGAAGTTCACATCCGTATTCATCATTACATTAACGTACGCACCCGCAGCCAAAACGCTTTCGTCAAGAGCTGCTTTAGGGAGCTTAACCGTAATCACCTGCATTGCAATATCTTTACCCTTTTCCAACCCAAAGAATGGAGCATCCTTTTTAGCTGGCTTCATAGGCTTAGAGCTAATATCGCTCTTGCCCACATATTTCTTACCATCGTAGGTAATAAAGAAGTTCTTTAAGGTACCATCTTTACCCATATCTTTAAAGGCAGGAATAGGATATGCCACGTAGAACTTAAACTCTGCAACTTTACCCTTTAGGGTAACATCTACTTTTTCCGCAAACATTGGATCAGACATAGATGCTTTATCTGCGGTTTCATGCAAAATGGCAGAATTGAAACTATACGTTGTTACACAGTTTTTCTTCACTTCCTTTTGCGCAACAACAGCATAGGGGCTGAATGAGTCCGCTTCAAAAGTAACAAAACCGTTCTGAACAGTGTGTGTAACTTCTTCTTTCTTGCTGAGATCTTTCTTGTTTAGATGATAAACATAGATTTTCTTAGCCTGTTGCTGTTTTGCAGTTAAAGGAAGAGTAATTGTGTACTTAGTGTCTTTATAAGTAGAAATACTCTTTTTATTTTGGAATAGATCAATATTATAAAGCTCAAATGTTTCTTCATCATAAGAACCATTATTTAAGAAAACAACTTTTGCCATTTTTGCTGGATTTTCTTTGATCGTCAAAAGTAAACACTTCTTTGGATCTTTATTAATCTTTGCTTTTCCACCATTAACAGCTGAATCATACTTAAATAACGCACCGCAACCAGGATTATATTTAATCTCTACCGGCTCGCTGGCAAAGCTGGTACCCGCGTTCTTGTTTGCGGCAAATAGATAAAGTTTGTCTTTAGCTTTGTCAAAGTTTGGCACATCTATACTTAGTTTGCCATCAGCTTTGGCAACGCCAACTTTACCAACAGATACGAGCTGACCACTCTTATAGTCACCGCCGCGAACTACCATGGCGATAAGCTCGTCGCCCGTAGCGTTTTCAGTTGTATATGCTATTTCTGAAGAATCTGAACCCGCTTTAACCGTTAATTTCTTTTCAGAATCTTTAACAATTAAACGCCAAGTATTAGATTCCGTCTTTTTAGGTGCTTTTAAGCCACCATCTAATACGTAATCATTTTGCAACGTTAATAATACGTCTTTTGTATCCACGTATAAAGCTGGTAGCCCTTGTAAATTTTTACTATTAAGTAAATATTTACCGCCAACTCTTCCCTTAGGCTTAACTGCGCCAACAGCTATTGTTCCCAGAGCGTCTGTAACCACATCTCTTGTAGCATAATCAAAAGTGGTGTCTCGTGCGTCTTTTGAAGCCATACCATAGTAGGCATTGGTTACATCAGCAATGCTTGGTAAGAATACCTTGTCTTGGGCAGTCTTAGCATCACCAATCGGGTTCATACCCAACCAGCCATCTTCATAATCTTTATATTCAATGGTAGATGTCGGTATGAGTTTCTTTTCTTTAGCTAGGAAAGTTTCATTAAAGAAATCACCATTTAGGTATGCTCTTATTGCACTATTTTCCCATCTAACCGTGGAATCATCGGTATCTGCAAAAGGCTTATTAACAAGTAGGTCTTCAGCTAGAATAAAGATTTTATCAACCTTGGTGACGTTACCATCTTTATCTTTAACGTTTCCGTCATTTAATATATGGTAAATTTTGTTTTCTTTACCAAATACTAACTTGCTACCAGCCCAGCCAACTTTATTTGGCTTTTCTTGAATACCATCCGTGTAGTAATTATTAGGATTATTTATTCCCGAGAAACCGAGATTAGCATCATTACCTTTACCAGCTTTAACCTTATACAAAAGATCAAATTTGGCATTCTTTAAGTTTTCAATAACTTCATCAATCTTTTCTTGAGAAATTCCTGGAGTGTCATAAGCCTCTTTAGCAGCCTTTAACGCATCCGCGTATTTCTTCCAAGATTTTTCGGTAAAGTCAGCTTTCTTTTCTTCCAAATCACCCTTACTGAACCAATCATCTTTTGTATATTTATTATATTTTTCAATAGCGTCTTTGATTAGCTCACGGTATGGACCATGCTTAATGGTTGAGTAATCTAAAATCAAATCAGATTCCGTTTCCCTACCATCTAGTTCAGTTTCTTTAACCTTAAATACACCACTTTCTGGGATATATGGCATAACGAATTCTAAAGTACCGTTACCCATTTTATCTACGGTGTATTTAGCAGGAATTTCCTTACCATCTTTGTCATAAACTTTGACATCCTTGAAAGCTAGTTTGCCTTGCCAAGTGCTGTCGTCCACATCGTAATGAACTTTTAGCACAGATTCACCTTTATCATTTACGGTTACTCTGCCCCACTTTTGCAATAGCTTACCTCCCACATACCCTGGGTCAGAGACCTGAACATGGGATAGTTTTTCACCCTCAAATGGATTAGCTTTCTTTTCACGAAGTTTTGCCATAGCTAAAACAACTTTGGCATACGCATCCACATAATCGGTGCTATTCTTAGCTGACGCGATTACGTTTTCTAAATTAGTTTTACCTTTTTCGTAATATTCTTTTGCAGCTAAATCAGATTCTGCTTGGGCAATAAGTTCATCTAACTTTGTTTTGTTATCAGAAACTTGATTTACCTTTGTGATTTCCAGAGCAACATCCGCATCCATCTGATTAGAGTTAATCCAACCGTCATAAACCGTTGTTTTAGTTGGGTCAAAATCATCTGGCAAGTCAATAACTGCTACGGAAGAATTATCGCCACGCATTTCAAAAGCAACCGGAATATTGCCATTTCCCAGCGTGAAATCGGTAGTATATGAAGTTCTACCCATAACTTCGGCAACCTTAAAATGAATTACCAGTTTCTTTTTACCATCTGCACCTATTAAAACTTCAGCTTTTTCGGTCAAAACTGCGCCTGCCATAGAAGGTTCACTATGATCTTTTGCTTTCACAAGACGTACATTGGCTTCAGAGAAACTGCCCTTCTGCTTTGGATTTTCTTTTAACCCAGCAATAGCTTCTGTTAGTGCTTGTTTCGCAGCGTCTACTTCAGCTTGCGTCGCATCGGCTTTAGCTTCAATTGCTTTAGCTGCCGCAAGTTTATCTTGCAAAGCCTTATAGGAATCAGCCGTATAATCAGCTTCCTTCTTCCCTTCAGCCTCACCAATCTTCTGCTTTAGGTCAGCTTTATCAGCTACAGATTTTTCACCAAGGATTTTTTGCTTCTGCTCGTCAGTTAGCTCGTTTTTAATATCAGCCTTAAGAACTTGACCTTCTTTAGTGGTGAGCTTGACTTTTAATACATCCGCTTTAATAGCATCTTTAATCTTCTTTAGATTTTCCACTTCTTCCAGTCGGAACGTACCATAGCTAAAGAACATGCCCAAGTCTTTAATAGTGCCATATTCTTTACCATTGATTTCAATTTTGGTGGTTTCCGCAAAATCTGGAGCTTGTTCGTTAGTCAAATCCTTATACTGCTCGCCCAATAGTTTTTGCACACCAATTCTTAACGAAGGCGTACCCCACTTATCTCGCAAGAAAGTGTAGTAATCATCTAATTGATAAAGAGGCTTATCATATAGTTTATGGAATTCAGCTTTCGCATCATCATCCATTCTATTAGGAATATCAGCAACTAATTCAGTCCCGTCTTCTAAAATAATCTTTAATTTAACTGGATCTTTATCAACACTAGGACGAATTAAATCAATGTTTGAAGTCTTAAACGAAGAATGTGTTCTATCATTAGCAAACTCTACCCCAGCTTCTTTCCAGGTCATTACCTTTCCATCTGCAAGTTGAATGCTAGCTGTTTCAATAAGTTTTTCCCCATCGGCACGCTTAAAAATAACGTCACCATTAGCATCATTTTCTACAAATGCGAATTCTAGTACTGGTACTTTTGGATCTTGATATTCTTCCCAGTCCAAGTTGGTCATATATTTGTTATCTCTGATAATGTATTGCGTACCAGATTTAGCTTTTTGCAAACCAGCTATTGCCGTAACTAATGCATCTTTAGCAGCGTCCACTTCAGCTTGCGTCGCATCAGCTTTAGCTACCATATCTTTAGCAACTGCAAGTTTGTCTTGCAAAGCCTTATAGGAATCAGCCGTATATTCAGCTTCTTTCTTAGCTTCTGCCTCAGTAATCTTAGCTTCTAATGCTGACTTATCCACTACTGGTTTTTGCGTACCAGCAATTTCATCTCTGGTAGCTTTATCAAGCTCGTTTGTAATATCAAAAGTAACCACACCATAATCTTTAGTGGTTAGCTTAACCTTTAATACATCGTCTTTAATTACAGCTTTAATGCTTTTAAGAGCTTCCGCATCACCTAAGTGGAAAGTGTTAGCACCTGGCCATCCTTTGCCAATAAAACCAATGTCGTTCATTGTGCCGAACGCGGTTCCATTGATTTCAATTTGGGTAGTTTCAACAAAAGCTGCTTCTTGATCGGTAGGAATTACTGGTTTGGTGTTACTCCCGCTTCCCGTACCATCATCTTCAAACGCAATTCTAAAACGCGCAGAACCCCATTCATCTTTTAGATTGGTATTTGCGGTATCAATTGTTAGTTCTTTTTTAACTGGTGCCGCTTTGACAAGAGTTAAATCACTTAACTTTATATCAAGTTCCACATCCGTATTCATCATTACGTTTACGTATGTACCTGCATCAAGTTTAGTTTCTTTTAAGGCAGTTTTAGGCAAAGTAACCTTAATAATCTGAGTTGTTATTTCTTTGCCTTCTTTAACTCCAAAAAACAGATTACTCTTTTTCATAGGTTTTAAAGGCTTAGTGGTTAGATTATTAACACCCGTATATTTAGTTCCCTGATAGTTAATGTAGAAATTTTTTAATGTGCCGTCTTTACCCGCATTTGGATAGTTTGGAATGGGAAATGCGACGTAAATGCTAATTTCTGCGTTTTCATCCGCTACTACCACATCAGCAATTTCAGCGAATAATGCGTCAGACATGGATGGCTTATCTTTACCATCTTTAAGCATAGTAGTTTTAACAGTATATGTGCCAGCTACTAGCGAATCATTAGTAGCAGCCTGACTTATAACAGGAATATTCACTAAAGAAAAAATCAAGCCAAATATAATTGCAATAGCAGTTATTTTGGCATCTAAACGTCTATACATGCGGTTATTCCTCCAGTTAAGTATCAAGAACTATACCGGCTAATTTACTTTAATTAGCCTTACCTAATTAAAGTAACATTTTATATAGGTTTTACACAAATAAATGAATCATTAACCTTTATATTTGCACGCATTACTTAGACGTAAATTAAACTTTTAACGAGCTACCACCCAATATAAAAAAATAAAATATGGTCATACGATTCTATAAAAATCATCTTTACAGTTTTTGTAGCATAACTAATAAAACATAAAATTTCATATACTTGATACCAATATGCAGATTCCTGCTCCAAACATGAGTTCTCACAGTGGCATTGTTAAGAATGCAAAAAAATAATTAAAATAAACAAATATGCTGTTTTACCATAAACCCTGTTAACAAGAAATTTACCGCAAAACTAGCTTTACACTAATTATGCAATAACAGATTTAACGCTCTCTTTAATATACATATTCTTTTGATACCAGCTAACAACACTCAACACACTAAATATAACGCAAAACAGACTAAAAATTGATTTGCGTTGCACTTACGTTGCACTCTGCAACGTAAAAATTGATTTGCGTTGCACTTACGTTGCACTCTGCAACGTAAAAATTGATTTGCGTTGCACTTACGTT
>PDWI01002465.1_pt1 | contig 27719 bp, 21 predicted proteins | sample 1430891 | NCBI WGS metagenome assembly PDWI01 (sample SAMN01162508, study PRJNA174530) | Oral metagenome, whole genome shotgun sequencing project. | biome: Marine environment; feature: Marine mammal; material: Swab sample of the gingival sulcus; isolation source: swab sample of gingival sulcus... | reverse complement strand
GGCACGCCAACGGACGCATATTGGTTATATGTGTCCTTTGGCGTAACGCCGAGGGTGACTTAAAAGACAAGTAGATGGACGATTTTATTTTGATCATGGCCCTTAAGACGTGTGAATTAATTTGTCGCTGCATCACATTTACCGGAGCTAAACACGTTGCCGCTGATCCTTTATTATTTCAAAAAAAACGCAAAAAAGATTGTTGCAGGCGTCTTTTGTATGGTTGTGGTGGATCTGCTCCAGCTTGTGGTGCCCCAGGTTGTCGGCAGGGCGGTTAATCTTCTGGCAGATGCCCATTTTGATTCTCATCTCCTTTTAATTCAATGCACCGTCATTGTGGGGACCGGACTTCTCATGACCTTGCTTCGTGCCGGGTGGCGAATGTTTTTAATGGGATCGTCTCGGGATCTTGAACGGGGGATCCGGGATGAACTTTACTCCCATATGCTCAGTCTGGACATGGCCTATTATGACAAAACCCGGGCCGGGGACATCATGGCTCATGCCACGTCGGATATTGTGCATGTGCGTATGGCCTTTGGTTTTGGCATCATTGCCCTGGTGGACACCCTGTTTCTCGGCAGTGCCTGTATCGGCATTATGGTCTGGACAAGCCCCCGGCTTGCGACCCTGTGTCTTATCCCGCTGCCCTTCCTGGTGTTGAGCACAAAATACCTGGGCGACAGGGTGCATCAGTATCACACCACTGCCCAGGAGGCGTTTTCCGCACTCACAGAGCAGATCCGGGAAAGCTTTTTCGGTATCCGGGTGATCAAAGTGTTCAATTTTGGGCCCCAGGTCCGGCAAAAGACGGAAAACAGCGCCCGGGACTATTTCAGAAAAAATTTGAAGCGGGCCTATATCAATGCCCTGATGCGCCCCTTGCTGGGATTTTTTTTAAATTTATCCACCCTGATCATCATCCTTTACGGTGGCAAACTGGTCATGGAAAACCGGTTAAGTCCCGGATCGCTTGTGGCCTTTCTTCAATACCTGGGGATTCTGGCCTGGCCGGTGATTGCCATCGGGTGGATGACCAATCTGTTACAGCGGGGGACGGCATCCCTGAAACGGATAAACCTGCTGTTGAACACCCGGTCCGACATCACCTTTCCCCAGGATTCGGTAATGCCGGATAACCTGATCGGCAATATCCGGTTTGAAAGGGTCTGTTTTTCCTATAATAAAAAAGTCAATGTGCTCTCTGATATTTCACTACAGATCCCGGCAGGGGCCAGGATCGGCATTACCGGCCCTCCAGGCTGCGGGAAAACCACCCTGCTGTCATTGATTCCGCGTCTGTATGACCCCATGACCGGCCGGATTTACCTGGACGGAAAAGATCTGAAAACATTTGATCCTCAATTCCTGAGGCGCCATATCAGCTTCATGGCCCAGGAGCCCTTTCTATTTTCAGGCACACTTGAAGATAATATTCTCATGGGTGAACCGTTTTCCCAAGACAGCCCGCGTGAAACGTTGGACCAGGTCATTGAGATCTGCGCTTTGGAAGAGACCATTGCCCAGATGCCCCGAGGGCTTGGCTCCCTGGTCGGGGAACGGGGGGTGACCTTATCCGGCGGACAGAAGCAGCGGGTGGCCCTGGCCCGTACCCTGTTGCGCCCCAAGCCGGTGGTGCTTTTGGATGATCCGGTCAGTCAACTGGATACCCGCACCGCAGACCGGGTGATCCGGGGCATCAGGCAGATGAACCGGGATGCGGTCATGGTCATGGTCTCCCACAGGCTTTCGGTTCTTGCCGGGTGTGACCGAATCTATGTGATGGACAACGGTAAAATTGCAGACCAGGGCACCCATGAACAACTCAAGGCATCCAACGCCTTTTACCGGACATCCTTTAAGGTGCAGCAATCCGAGGATGCGCTTTCAGGAGACCTGCCATGAACCCGTCCCACGCCTTTTCCCAGGAGGAAAAAAGGGTTCGCCTGGCGGACCTGGCCCTGTTTAAATCCTTGATCCCCTATGTCCGACCCTATGCCTGGATGCTTGCTTTGACCACGTTTCTGGTGTTCATGGTCACCGGATTTGAACTGTTTCAACCCTGGCTCATCCAGCAGGCCATTGACGGGTTTATTCTTGTTTCCGGGGATCCGGGCTTCAGCATCCTGGGTGTTAACATTGAGCGGTTTTCTGTTTTCGGTATCGGGTTTGGCGTGGTGATCCTGGCAGGGTTTATTCTGGATTTCAGTCAGGCCATGTTCATGGAGTATACGGGTCAGAAGATCATGCTCAATCTGCGGTGCCGCCTGTTTGCGCATATGACGGACCTGCCTGTGGTCTATTTTGATAAAAACACCTCGGGACGGCTTGTGGCCCGGGTGGCTGGGGACATTGAAAATATGAACGAAATGTTTACCAATGTCCTTATTTTTATTTTCAAGGACCTTGTGCTCATGGCCGGTGTGTTTGTTATTCTGTTTTTCACCAATCACCGGCTTACCTTTTATCTAAGTCTGCTCATCCCGGTGATTGTTGTGGGCGTGGTCTATTTTTCAGGTATTCTGCGCCGGGTATTCCGGACCCTCAGGCAAAAAAATGCTGAGATCAACCACCGTTTTTCAGAAGCGATCACCGGGATTCGGGCCATCCAGACCTGTATGGCCGGTCTGCACTTTATCCGTGAGTTCAGGCGTCTGAATCTGGCTCACTTCAGGGCTGCCATGGCTCATATCCGGGTGTTTGCCGTGTTCATGCCCATGGTGGGGCTTATGGGTATCGTGGCTGTGGCTGTGATTATCTGGAACGGCTCTTTTATGGTGCAAGATCAGGGCCTTACCATTGGTGAGCTTACAGCGTTTCTGACCTATATGAAATTATTTTTCAGGCCCTTGAGGGAGCTTTCCGAAAAATTTAATCTGCTCCAGAGCGCTTTGGCCTCAGCTGAGCGGGTCATTACCGTATTAAACACACCCAGAACCCGGCAGGATACGCGGGTAAAAGGGGCAGATCCCGGCGGTATCCGGCATCTGGCCTTTGAAGAGGTCTCATTTTCATACACCGCTGGTGTGCCGGTTTTGAAACAGATCAATTTCAGCCTTGAAAAGGGCAGATCCCTGGGGATTGTGGGACAGACCGGAGCGGGGAAGAGCACCCTTATCAATCTTGCGGCCGGGTTTTACAGGCCCACGGGTGGACGCATCCTCATTAACGGTCACGATTATATGCACATGGACATCACCGGCATCCGGAATTACATTGCCCTGGTCATGCAGGCGCCCATCCTGTTTTCCGGAACCGTGCGGGAGAATCTTGTACGGCAGTTGGATGGTGACTGTCGCCGGGATCATCAGTGGGATGATCAACGCCTTGAAAGGGCTCTGGAAAATGCCGACTGCGCATTCCTGTTTGATAAATTTGCAGGCCTTGACACCATGCTCCATGATGGCGGCCGTCCTTTGTCTTCGGGGGAGAAACAGCTGGTCTGCATTGCCCGGGCCTTTGCCTTTAACCCGGATTTGATTGTTTTTGACGAGGCCACCTCTTATATGGATTCCCAATCCGAGGTAAAAACCCATGAGGCCATGAAAAAACTGATGCAAGGGCGCCTGTCCATTATCATCGCCCACCGACTTTCAACGGTAAAATCCTGCGATCACATCCTGGTGCTAAGGAATGGGCAGATCATTGAACAGGGCGGCCATGAACAGCTTTACCGGGCCGGCGGTGAATATGCACGGCTCCTTGAAAAGGAGCAAATTGGCAGTAGATCTATTCAGCATTCTGTAACAGCCCGTCGATGATTCAGTTTGTTTTGGAGGGTTGAATAAAAAGGTCTACTAACTATATGGGGGTGGGTAGACATCAATAAATGCTTTCGTCCCTCAACGTGATGAGAAATCTTAATTTTTTAAACTGAATTGAAGGATATCAAGAGAAAAAAGTGGCGGATTTAGTCTTGTGAGGGGCACTATTTGATATTAATCATTTCTTTAACAGCTTCCATGGCTTGGGTACGTACCGCTTCTTCGACCACCACTCGTCCTGACATGTTTGTAAGACAGTCCAAAACATCCTGCAATTGCGTTTTTTTCATATCTGTGCACACCAATTGATCTGATACGGGAAAAAAGATTTTTTCCGGGTGCGCCTTTGAAATGGCCTGGATCAAGCCTGTTTCCGTGCCCAGGATAAACTGGCCGGACGAACTTTCACTGGCAAACCGGATCATTCCGGATGTGGACTGGATGCTGTCGGCAAGTTCAAGCACATTGGGGGGACACTCCGGGTGGGCCACAAACAGGGCTTTGGGGTGGGCGGCTTTTGCGGCTTTAACCGTTTGAATACTTAAATCGTTGTGAAAGGGACAGTAACCTTCCCACAAGTGGACCTTTTTGTCGGTATTGGCCGCCGCATACAGGGCCAGATTCCGGTCCGGTGTCATGAGAACTTCATCCGCCTTTAAGGCATTTACCACCTTGATTACGTTGGCGGAGGTGCAGCAGATATCAGAGACAGCCTTTACTGCCGCAGATGAGTTGACGTAGGTGATGACAGGGATGCCCCCAAGCTCTTCCTTACGTTTGACCAACGCATCGGGGGTCACCATATCCGCCATGGGACATCCGGCATCAGGATTGGGCATAAGCACTATTTTATCTGGGCACAGAATCGCTGCAGTTTCAGCCATAAAGCGTACCCCGCAGCAGACAATAATGTCTGCATCCGTGGCTGCCGCCTTTATGCTCATCTCAAGGGAATCGCCGCACAGATCCGCCAATTCCTGGATCTGGGCAGGCTGGTAATTATGGGCCAGGATGATCGCGTTGTTGGCCTTGGCCAGGTTTCGGATCTTCTGATGGCGTGTAGAATTCTTCGTCGTCATCAGTCCATTTCTATAATTTCGGTCCCCGGTGGGGGAGTAAATTCAAATATCTGTTCGTCAAATGTACGGAACTGGATATTGGTGAATATCAATTTGGTGGTATCTTTGTAAATATTCTCGGTTTCCACCACAGAGATTTCATATCCTGGAAGATTTACTGTGAGACGTATTTTTGAAAGCTCTGGGGTTTGCTTTTTAGGTGTCAGTACAAGTTGTGAAAAATTGTCTCCCGATTTTCCCGCTTTAATGGTGAACGCTTCTCTGATTTTTCGAATATCAGCCAGAAATGCTCCGCCTGAGCCGGATTGGAAGAACGGGACGGCATTTCCGGTCATTACCTGATTTTGTTCGGGACGGTAAATCCACAGATTTTTCCCATTGGTGATGATTTCATGGTGGTCTGAACCTTCATATGCCCATTTCATTTTTCCCGGGTGGCTGAACCAGGCCTTGCCCTTGGCAATTTCAGTCACATCCAGGGCGGTTAGACAAGAGGCCTGTTCAAAATCGGCACTGAAACTTTTCTGGGCGTATTTTGTTTCAATACCGGAGATGATTTTGGCGGTTTCGTTATCAAGGGACTGGGCTGCATCGGTGGGTAACGTTCCGAGTATCATGGAGACAAGGGCCATTGCCCATAAGATAAAAGATCTGAGCATATATGTCATGTTATTTCCCCTTTATTTGAGCAGAATTTCCATGGATTTGCGTTTGTCTTCGGCATAAATTCTTCTCAGTTTTGGTTTTTCTATTTTACCGGTGGGGTTTCTGGGCACATCGCCGAAAAATATTTTTTTCAATTGCTTGTATCTGGGAAGTTTCTCCTGGAAATCAAGAACATCCTGTTCGCACATCATGGTATTGGGTTTCAGGCTGATAATACCGGCAGGGATCTCCCCCAGACGTTCGTCAGGCACACCAATCACTGCAATATCCCTGATTTTTTCATGCTTAAGAAAAAAATTTTCAATTTCCACAGGAAAAAGGTTTTCACCGCCATAAATGATCACATCCTTTTTACGGTCCACAAGCCAGATAAATCCGTCCTTGTCGTACCTGGCCATGTCCCCGGTAAACAACCATCCGTTTTTTATGGTTTTGGCCGTGGCTTCAGGGTTTTTGTAATATTCTTTCATTATCCCGGGGCCTTTGACAATAAGCTCGCCGGTTTCACCAAAGGGAAGCCGGCTGCCCTGCTTGTCCACAATCCGGGCTTGCCAGCCATATCCGGGGAGACCGATGGGGCCGATCCGGTCTGCGTTTGCTATGCCTAAATGGACACACCCGGGACCTGATGATTCGGTCAATCCGTAATTGGTGTCATAATCCTGATCAGGGAAATGTTTGCGCCAGTTCCGGATCAGGCTTGGGGGGACGGACTGGGCTCCGATGTGCATGAGCCGCCACTGGGAAAGGTTGTATTTGGACGGCTTAAGCCGGCCATCCTCAATGGCAATGAGAATGTCATGGGCCCAGGGCACCAGCAGCCACACAATGGTGCACTTTTCTTCGGATACTGCTTCAATGATCCATTCCGATTTGACACCGTTGAGCAGGACGCATTTGCCTCCCACCAGAAAAGAACCCATCCAGTGCATTTTAGCACCGGTGTGGTAAAGGGGCGGGATGCACAGGAATACATCATCATGGGTTTGGCCGTGGTGGTCATTTTCCACTTCACATGCATGCATTAACGCCCTATGAGTGTGCAGAACCGCCTTGGGTGTGCCGGTGGTGCCCGAGGTAAAATACAGGGCCGCATCGTCTTCAGGGGTTAGTTCCACATCCGGAGGTGCAAGTCCGTCTGCGTCACAGATGAATTGGTTAAAAGCACAGGCCCAGCCCGGGCAATCCGTTTCCGGTCCGGTGTATATCCACAATTCTACAAATTGGGATACCTCCTGCCTGATCTCTTCCAGCCGTTGCACAAATTCAGGGCCGAAGATAAAAACTTTGGCTTCTGCTGTGATGGTGCACAAACGGATTTTGTCTGATTCAAACCTGAAATTCAAGGGAACGATCCAGGCCCCGGTATATAATATCCCGAAATAGATGGGCAGCCAATCCAGACAATTGGTCATAAGCTGAAGCACTTTATCGCCCTTTTGAATACCTGTTGCATGCAGGGCATTGGCGGTCTGAATGCTTTGCCGGTAAAAATCGGACCAAGTGAGCTGTGTGCGCTGGCCTGTGGCCGGGATTCGTTCAATTAATGCGGTTTTTTCCGGGTAAAGTGAGTTGTTCTGTCGTAGGATGTCGGTAATGATCATCTTAAATCAACCTCTCCAGCCTTTCGCTAGGTCATTTGTTTATTTAATGGCGATATATATATGAATTTCTTTTTAAAAAAATAAGCTCATTTTCATGCCTTTGTGTACTTTTCATGGTCTGAATACTAATAAAAATCCTGCCGGGGCAATATAGAGCACGGCAGGATCATAATTAAATGTTGAATACTTGATACAGTTCACCAAACATGAGCGGGCGGAACGTAACACCCCGCCCTGAATCACAACATTATCATTCAGGGCAGGGTCAGGATCAAAGATTGCTATTTATCCTTTTTGACCTCTTCAAAATCCGCATCAACCACATCATCATCGTCGCTGTCAACACCGGCCCCGGCATCAGCACCCTCGGCCTGTCCGGCCTGGCCGTCTGCCTGTGCCTGCTGGTACATCACTTCAGCCAGTTTGTGGGAGGCCTGGGACAGGGCTTCGATTTTAGCCTTGATCTCTTCAAGGTTATCGGAGTCTTTGGCCTGCTTGAGTGCCTGGGCCGCCTCCTCAATGGATTTTTTGGTGGCCTCATCGACTTTGTCCCCATGCTCTTTCAGGGTTTTTTCGGTTTGGTCTACCAGGGCCTCTGCCTGGTTTCTGGTATCCACCAGATCACGTTTTTTCTTGTCTTCCTCGGCGTGCATCTCAGCGTCTTTGACCATGCGCTGGATTTCATCTTCGCTTAAGCCGGATGCTGCCGTAATCTGGATAGACTGTTCTTTGCCTGTGGCCTTGTCCTTGGCAGATACGTGAACAATACCGTTGGCATCAATATCAAAGGTGACCTCAATCTGGGGAACCCCCCGGGGTGCAGGGGGGATATCGGACAATTCAAACTGGCCCAGGGTCTTATTGTCCGCTGACATCTGGCGTTCGCCCTGGAGTACGTGAATGGATACGGCCGGCTGATTGTCGGCTGCTGTGGAGAAGACCTGGCTCTTTTTGGTCGGGATGGTGGTATTCTTTTCGATCAACCGGGTCATCACGCCGCCAAGGGTCTCAATGCCCAGGGAGAGCGGGGTGACATCCAGCAGGAGCACGTCGTTAACATCGCCCTGGAGTACGCCGGCCTGGACAGCCGCACCCATGGCCACCACCTCATCCGGGTTAACACCCTTATGGGGTTTTTTGCCAAATATTTTTTCAACACGGTCCTGGACGGCAGGCATACGGGTCATACCGCCAACCAGCACCACCTCATCCACATCGCCGGGCTTTAAGTGTGCTTCCTTGAGCGCTGTTGTACAGGGGATTTCCAATTTATCTAAAAGGTCGGCCACAAGGGATTCCAGTTTCGCTCTGGTCAGTTTTATGTCCAGATGCTTGGGTCCGGATGCGTCCGCTGTAATAAAGGGCAGGTTAATGGCGCTTTCAGTGGCGGTCGACAATTCCATTTTTGCCTTTTCAGCAGCCTCTTTAAGACGCTGTAACGCCATTTTATCGCTTCGCAGATCAATGCCCTGGTCTTTTTTAAATTCGTTTGCCAGATAGTCAATGATACGCAGGTCAAAGTCTTCACCGCCCAGGTGCGTATCACCGGCGGTTGATTTTACTTCAAAAACCCCGTCGCCGATTTCAAGGACAGACACGTCAAAGGTACCGCCGCCAAGGTCAAAGACTGCGATTTTTTCCTCACCTTTTTTATCCAGTCCATAGGCCAGGGATGCGGCGGTGGGTTCATTGATAATACGTTTTACTTCCAGACCTGCAATTTTACCGGCATCCTTGGTGGCCTGGCGCTGGCTGTCGTTAAAATAGGCTGGAACCGTAATAACGGCATCGGTCACGGTTTCCCCAAGGTAATCCTCGGCAGTTTTCTTGATATTGGCAAGAATGAACGAGGAAACTTCGGCCGGACTGTGCTGCTTGCCCCTGATTTTGATTCGGGTGTCGCCGTTGGCTGCGGCTTCTATGATATATGGCAGTATGGGAATATCACTCTGGACTTCCTGTGAGTTGAATTTTCTGCCAATGAGGCGTTTTACACCAAAAATTGTATTTTCAGGGTTTGTGACAGCCTGGCGTTTGGCCGTCTGGCCGACAATGCGCTCGTCACTTTCCGTGACCGCCACAATGGACGGTGTTGTTCTGCCGCCTTCGGCATTGGTAATAATTTTTGCCTCTCCACCAGTTTCCATGACCGCGACACATGAATTGGTTGTGCCAAGGTCGATTCCAATAATTTTACCCATAACAATTCCTTTCTAAATATCTTTAATCTTCTTTTGTTGTTTTTTCAGTCTGATCTTCAACTTTTTTTGAGACAACCACCATGGCCGGCCGAATCAGTCTGTCATGAAGTATATATCCTTTTTGCAGAACATTGATGACGGTATTGTCCGGCACATCATTATTTTGTGCATGGGTGACGGCCTGATGAAAATTGGGGTCAAAGGGCTGATTTTCTGCTTCAACCCGCTTTACGTTGAAGGATTCAAACAGTTTGAGGATCTCTTTGTGTGTCAGTTTTACGCCTTCAAGCAGAATGGTTTCTTCCGCTGCTTCTGTGGCCGAGTCAATGGCTCGCTCAAGATTATCCACCACAGACAGAAGTTGTCTGAAAACAGTTTCATTGGCAAATTTCTTGAACTCATCAATCTCTCTTTGTTTGCGTTTTTTGAAATTTTCAAATTCGGCCGCTAATCTGAGCACTTTTTCTTTTTCCGCATTTAGCTGATCTTCAACCTCTTTTTGATCATCCTTGTCTTCTTTTTCCGGAATGTTTCCTTCATCGGAATTTTTTTGCTCGTCTGTCTCAGGAGTAGTCTGGGAATCTGTTTTTTTCTTTTCCCTGTCAGCGTTGTTTTTATTCTCTTTGAGTACCACTGTGTTTGCTCCAAAATCCCTTATAGTTAAGCGTTTGAAAACTAAGTAAATGATAAATTATGGCTGAAAAATAAGTCTGTTTAAAAGCATGTCAAGAAGGCTGGCGAAAAAGAAAACCCGACTGACCAAATAGGACGGATAATTGCGTGACCGGGATCAATCCACGACACAGAAGGTATCACTTATCGCTGCTTCCTTCCGGACCTGACGAGGTTCATGGCCCTCTGTTACGAGGCGACCGATCAGAATTATCCGCCCGACTTGATCAGCCGGAAAATATTATTATATATATGGTTTTTAAGTTAAACTCAAGGAGAAAATTAATGTGAATCTGTTAGGCCCATGGTCAAAATAATTTTTGGATTTGAATAAAAACAGGTTTTAAGTTAATATATAAATTCACACCTCATTGTAATTAAGGAGAGAAAAATGAATGAAATCGTCAATATTGAGGACCAGACTATCGTTAAACCCGGTGAAGATGTGGTTGCGTCCATGGCTGATGCATTTAAGGCGGAACTGCTTTCCGCTGTCAATTCCTCCCAGGGAACCTTGGTTATTGATCTTAATGGCGTGAATATGGTGGATTCCGTTGGTATTGGTGTGATTATTGCTGCCTATAATTCCCTGAGCCAGTCCAATCGTCAGTTGAAGGTCATCAATGTCGCAAAGGATATTTACGGCCTGTTTTCAACCATGAGACTGGATCGCCGTTTTACCGTGGAGGCGGCCTGATATGCCTAAGAGCCTGTTTGATAATTGATAAATCGGCTGCAATCCCATGAAAATAGCTCCAGTTCCCCCAAATTTTATGTCAATAGTCCGGCTATTAACAGAAAATTCGTGAAAATTGGTTCTCATTTTCATGAGATTTTGCTTTGATCCCCTAATTACCACACAAGCTATAACTTGGGTTCCCAATACTGAATTAAGGCCCAATCATGGAACGAATTCTGGTAATCATAGCATCTGCTGCCCTGGGCATTCTATTTTTTTTCTGGTTTTCCCACAGCCTGAAAAAAAAGGCCTCTGTCAGACAGTTTGTTGAATCCCATTTATGGTTGATGCATCCCAACGCCATCTGCTATTGGCGTACAGGTCTTGCTTTTTTAGGTCTCCTGCTCTATTTTTTTTCGCCCTATCAATCTTTGTCCATTTTTATTTTCACATTTGCTGCGATTCTTGACGGGGTTGACGGAGTTGTGGCCCGGGGCTGCAATCTGGTGTCCCGGTGGGGGGAGTGGCTGGATCCCATGTGCGACAAGCTCACCTATCTGCCTCCCCTGGTTGGATTTGCCTATACCGCGGATTCAATCACCGGACAGCCCATCCTTTCCCATAAACTGATCTGGATTTTTGTGGCGGTTGAATTGGTTGGCCAATTTTTTGCCCGCAAGATGCTGGTCTGGCTTAAGGCGTCCGGAGCGGCCAACAACTTTGGGAAAATCAAGGCCATTATCTGTTTCGCCCTGGTGATTCTGTGCGCCCTGATGGATGCCAATCCCGGCATGCTGAACATTGCCAACGGGGTGCTTGGGGCCTGTATTGTTCTTTCTGCGGCATCCATGATTTTCAAATTTATTCCCAACCGGCTTTATGCGGATATTTTGTCTATGCTCAATTTCATGTGTGGTGCCTCCAGCCTGATTTTAACCTATCATGGCCTTTATGCCTGGGCCATCTGCGTAATTATCATGGGCCAGCTGTTTGACCTGTTCGACGGACGTATGGCGCTCAAACACGGGGGTACCAAATACGGTCCCTGGCTGGATGATATTGCTGATTTTGTCAGCTTCGGCTTGGCCCCGGCTTATATGGTGATCGTTAGAGGCGGTTCCTTTGCCCTGTTTTTTGCCGTGATTTATGTTGTGGGTGTGGCTTACCGTTTAGTTCGTTTTGTCACCAAGGACAAGAGCCGTACGGACTTGCCTGCCGGTATTTTCAACGGATTTCCAAGTCCGGCCGGTGCCCTGATTGTTCTAGGCGTCTCCCTTGTGTCCGGTCCCATGCTGCTCTGGTTTTTCACCGCGCTTTCCACAGCCCTGATGGTCAGCAATATCCGGTTTGCCCATTTGGGCCGGGTGATTATCAAGCAGATCCCCAAACCCGTTTTTTTTCTGATTTCTGCTGCCATTATTGTGGTTTTGGCCTATATTCTGAAAACTAAAAGTGTTCAGGTCTTCGGATATCTTATCCTGGCGTCCGTGGTTTTTTATCTGGCTGCAGGCAAGATTTGGGTTCAGAAGAGCGATGTTTCAGCAACGCCCGGATAAGGCCCATGGCAAAGGGATTAATGCCGGTATAGTCCATCAGGATTGAGAATGATGGAATCCTTTGATGCCAGAACCCGGCCGATGAGGCTGTCCCCCATGAACAGAGAGTCAATGTATGTATCGCCGGTGACAAGAATCACATCAAGCCGCTTAATGCCCCGTTCGTTGTTCCAGCTCTTTTCCCCTGGTGGGTAAAAATATGATCAGCGTTTCAGCTTCGGGCCTGGTGCCCGCTCCATTCGCGCCATGGAGAAAAGAATTCCCACCAGACTGAGCAGGGCGAAAATGATAAAGGCTGTGTGCATGGTCTTGAGAAATCCCGGAGCCGTGGCAGTGCTGACTTCAGCATCACCCATGAACATACTCAGCAGCAAGGTCGTGATGGTCATGGCCGTGAGCATGCCGATGCTGCGCATGGTGGCCACAAGACTGGCGGCAATGCCGTAATGTCTTGGCCCCACAGACCCCATGACCGTGGTCATATTGGGTGTGGAAAATGCTGCAAATCCCAAACCCATGATCACCAGCACCACCAGTACCTGCCAGATTCCAGCATTCTGGTTGAGGAAGGCTGCGTACCCAAGCCCTGCCCCGCAGATGGCCATGCCGGCTGTGGATAGTCTGGCCGGTGAGATCTTGTCTGAAAGTGCGCCTGACAACGGTGACAGTGCTGCCTGAATGATCGGTTGGGCGACAAGTACAAAACCTGTGGTCTGGGCAGACATGCCTTTGACCACCTGCAGGTATAAAGAGAAGAAAAATGTAAGTCCGAATGAGGCGGCATAGTTGATACATGTGGCAATATTGCTGAAGGTAAAGACCCGGTTTCCCAGCAGTAGGGGAATATCCAGGATGGGGGAGGGGTGCCGGTATTCAAAAACGGTAAAACCGGCCATACAAACCATTCCGGCGGTCATCAGGATCGGTGCCCGGGCGTCGTTTTCCAGGCCGGACACCCCGACGATCAGGCAAGAGAGTGCGGCTATATAAATAAAACTGCCCACCCAGTCAAAGGCTTCCCCTTCAGCGCCTTTCCACTCGCCCTTAAGCCGGGTCAGTGTCAAAACCAGGGCAGCCATAGCAAGGGGGACAGAGGCAAAAAATATCCATTGCCACCCCAGCCAGGTGATCATGAGCCCGGACAGGGTAGGCCCGGCGGACAGTCCCAGGTAGACACAGGCCACAATGATGCCCATGGCTTTGCCGCGTTCTTTCTTGGGCACCACAGAAGAGAGAATGGCCACGGACGTAGAGACCGTACACGACACACCAATACCCTGAAGAAACCGGATGGCAATGAAAATACCGATTGACGGGGAAAAGGGCAGCAGGATCGTGGCAAGGGCAAATAAGGCCACACCTGCCACAAATGTTTTTTTTCGTCCAATGATATCGGCTAAGCGGCCGATGGGAAGAAGAAACAGGGTGACGGCCAGCATATAAACCATTTCCACCAGGGCCAGAGAAACTGCACTGGCACTGTAAAATCGGCCAATGGTGGGAAGTGCCACACCAACCGCAGACATCATGAACGGAGATAGAAACTGGACTGCGGAGACAATAAATACGGTGTGACTGGTGGAGATTCGGCGCTTGGACTGATTATCGCTGTTGTTCATATCTCCTCTTCCTGGCGCTGCCAATCATTGGGTTCATAAGGGATAGGACTGATTCGAGATAACAAAAATATTGACAAAAAATCAACCTGAATCCCCGGCACAAAATTTGATTGGTGTTGAAATTATTGGGAAATCTTGATTTTTGCTTTCACCTCGCAGGTGGTGCACCAAATAGAATTTTATCAATAATTTCAGGACATAACAAAAATCATGTTGCGAATTTAGGATTTTTATTAATAGGCATAAACTATGCCTTTGAGTATTTTATTTACAGCACGTTAACTGTTTTCGTGCAAAGAGGGGGAATGATTTTCCTCTTCATACAAAGCCTTTTTTCCCATAACAGATGACAATCACGCCGGTTTATGACAAACTATGCCCGATGTAAAAAACGTATATCCGGTGCATACCGGAACTTAAGCAGAAAGGACATAACCGTGAGCAATCTTGACGCATTTTTAGACAATCTCCAGGAAGAGATATTTGATGAGGCAAAACAGGCCCTGGGTGAAAGGGGGTTTGACCGCTGGAGAAACCCCAAATACAACGGCCGGATGGAAAATCCTGATGGATGGGGCCGGGTGACCGGAGAGTGTGGAGATACCATGGAAATATACCTTAAATTTAAGGATAACCAGGTGACAGATGCCTCCTATTTTACGGATGGATGCGCCTCTTCCATGGTCAGCGGATCCTTTGCCGCAGAACTGACCCTGGGTAAAACCCCGGAGGCGTTGACCGATATCACCGCAGACCAGGTTCTTGCCGCCATTGGCCGGCTCCCGGAAGAGGATCTTCACTGCACCACCCTTGCAGCCCGCACCATCCAGGCAGCCTTGGATAACTACATGGGCACCATGGTGAAAAAGGGTTGATCTTGTGGAAATCCGCCTTGATCTAAGCTGCCACTGTATCCAGACGGCGGCCCGCCTGAAGCTCGAAGGTTTGATCCGGCAGTGCCTGAAAACGCCGGATCAGAAAATTGAAAAGATGATTGAGACCTTGACCGATTTTCTGTCACAGAATGATTTCGGTGAATTGCGCAATCGTATTGATCTGGCCCGAAAATCTTTGGGAGACGGTCCTCACTCCTATCTAACACTTCATTTGCCCGATGACATGCTAAAACCCTTTTCCCGCCTGATGCTTGCCCCGGATTCCTGCGTCTTGTCCATGCCTTTGGATGTTACCGCCGGCCATGACTGCCCCCACCCATGGCGATGAGTACTTCACTATCCGGCCAAAGGGCACTTGTAATTTAAAATTCTGAGTTCATGCAGTGTGTTGTTTCTGTATGTATCTTCGGCGTTAAAGGTGTCAAATAATGTGCTGAGCTTGTGTATCATTTTATTGATCTGTTCAAGGCAGTCTTTGCGAAAGCGTTCTGTTTTTTCTCGTTCAATTCGATGATGAAATTCCTTGAGTTCAGGCAGCAGTTGTTCTGCGGTTTCTATCTGGTCAAAGGGATATGAATTGTTGAGTATCCCTTTGAGTTTGCGGTAAGTTGAATGGATCTGTTCGTTTTCCCGGATCATTTCCATATTCTGTTTAAAATCTTCCATCTGCCTGGCTAAAGGTGATCCAGAATGAATGCTTGCGGGTATAAAAATCAGAAAGTATCTGCACATTGTCGTATAAATTCGGTATGTTTGACTGGTATTTGACAAGCGCAACAAGAATGACATGGGAATCTTTTTTTTTCAAGGAGCCTGTCAATGAGGGCAAGGCAGTTATTGATCCAGGCTTTACCCGGAAGGTCTGGCTGACCTGCATGTTTCCGGTATGAGGAGAGTCGGGTGTGCCATGATTCAAGTTCATTGGCAACAGCACGGGAAAAGGTGTATTGATCCAAATCCTTGGGCAAAGACGGTAGAAAAATATCTGCGACATCCTTTGCCCGGGCAAAGCGATTCTGATCCACCGGCTGGTTGATTACCAGGTCTATGGTACTTTCCACATCTTTAAGCAGCATTTGTTTGGCCTGGAAAGGGGAAACAGGCTGACCTGCAACATACAGATGAATTTTAAGCGCTTCAGCCAGCCAGAAAACAGCTTGCAGGAGATCAAAAGGTTCAGGGATTTTTGATATAATGGTTTGTGACGCAATCAAAAGCTGCAGCGATACAGCGCCTTGGGTCTGGTATTCTGTTTCAATAAATGAATATACAAAATCCAGATTTATGGTATTTGAGTCATCAAATCCAAAGGTCATCTGCCGGGGAGCAAGTTCAATTTTTTTGATAAGCCGGGTCGGTATCATGAATGTATTTAACTGCCATATAACAGCCATGGGCTGACCTGACATATCAGTGGGCAGGCTTCAGTCCACAACGAAAGTTTAAAGATTTGTGTCGATTACACAGACTTTGTTATAAATGTTTAGGTACCTGCTGTAACATACCAATATGGGCATATCATTCTTTTAAAATCAAACAAAAAAACGAAAATTGACATGACATTTCCCGGAATCAGTTATGGAGTCGGTTTGCCCAGATGTATGGCTCCAGATGTATGGCTGTACAGATAATCGTAGTACTGGACGCAGTCAACACCGCGATTCATGCAGCCGCAGCCGCCGTGAACGACAGCCGATAAGGTTTTTAAAACCGAGTACTTTCAAAAAGCCGCTAGCTCCCCGGGTCGGACCCCAGCGTTTTGTGGTGTGCCAGGTACGGCACATGTTCTTAAACGTGAGTCACGGGTGCAATCCCATTTAGTGACATTTGGAAGTTCTTATCATTTGGGTTGAAAGAGAACAGGCTCTAAAGACGGATGACATCAATGGCGCGGTTTTTTTCATGAATGGCAACAGAAGGCGGCTGGAAAAGATGGTCCCCCCTGTTTTTTGTGGAAACCCCGAAACCCGCGGTGGTTGGGCAACGGCGCAAAAGAGGCTGCCAATGCACAAAATCGTTCGATATTGGTTCCTATGAAGATCCCCCTTGTTTTCATAACTGCCTTTTCTGCTATGCCAGAACAGGCCTTGGCATTACAAAATCGACCATGGATTGACCCCGCCTGTCAACCCACAGTATTTATAAAAAAATCTGTGTAAACGACACAGATCTTCCAACCTTCGTTGTGGGTTGGGCCTGGCCGTTGATATGTCAGGGCAGCCCATGGCCGGTATCTAAAAATAAAACATGAAACTGAATTCCCGGTTATAGCCATCCAGCACGTTTTGATGAATTTAAATGTTATCCTGCTAGAAAATTTATCACACCCGCACAAAATGATTGTGAATTCTGTTTTTTATTGCTACAGAATTGTTATTTGTTGGCGTTATACAGAAAAAAACAACATAATTAAGCTGTTGCGCAGAATGGTTCTGGAAAAAACAGATCAATTCTTATGCATTGCAAGTAGAGCCGGATCGTTTTAAAGACAGGGAGTTATTTTTTTCGCGCCCCTAACCCAATCCCTTAGAGCTTGTTTGGTAATTAGGGGATCGAAACGAAATTTCATAAAGATGAGAACCAATTCTCCCAAGTTTTCTGTTAATAGCCGGACTATTGACAGAAAACTTGGGAGAATTGGAGCCATTTTCATGGGATTGCAGCCGATTCATCAATTATCAAACAGGCTTTTAGGCATCACTGATTATGGCTGGACTGTTTTAATCTTTTTTAATTCCCGGATTTTGTCCCGGTATTGTGCAGCCTGCTCAAATTCCAGCTTTTCTGCCGCTTCGTTCATTTTAGCCCCAAGGTCCAGAATAACATCTTCCAGGTTCAGCTCATCCGCATCATAGGCTTTGAGTTCCTCATTTACGGCCGCTTCCACTGTATTGGCATTCATGTCAGCCATAGTGTAATCAAAGGTGTTGATCTTTTTGTTGATGGTGGTGGGTGTAATACCGTGGGCCAGGTTATATGCTTTCTGGATTTTGCGGCGACGACGGGTTTCAGCCAGGGCCTGCTTCATGGAGCCGGTCTCTTTTTCCGCATACATGATAACCCGGCCATAGGCATTACGGGCAGCCCTGCCAAAAATCTGAATAAATGAACGAAAGGAGCGCAGAAAACCCTCCTTGTCCGCATCAAGAATGGCCACCAGGGAGACTTCCGGAATATCCAGACCTTCGCGCAGCAAATTGATGCCGATGAGCACATCAAACAAGCCCCTTCGCAGATCCTGGATAATATCAATGCGCTCCACCGTGCCGATGTCCGAATGCAGGTATTTTACCTTAAGTCCCAGGTCTGAATAATAATCGGTAAGATCCTCTGCCATGCGTTTGGTCAGTGTCGTCACCAACACCCGCTCCTGGGCCTCCACCCGTTTAAGGATCTCCTGGTACAGGTCATCAACCTGTGTTTTGGCATCCCGGATCTCCACCTGGGGGTCGAGCAGCCCCGTGGGCCGGACAATCTGCTCGGCCACCCGGACACCTGCCTTTTCCAGTTCATAGTCCCCAGGGGTGGCAGACACAAAGATGGTCTGGGGTACCCGGCCCTTGAACTCTTCGAACTTCAACGGCCGGTTGTCCACGGCAGAGGGCAGGCGGAATCCGTACTTAACAAGGGTTTCCTTCCTGGACCGGTCTGCCTTGTACATCCCCCCAAGCTGACTGACCGAGATATGGCTTTCGTCAAAAAAGAGCAGAAACTCCTGATCTATGTAATCCAAAAGCGTGGGCGGCGGCTGGCCCGGTGCCCGGCCCGTAAGGTGCCGGGAATAATTTTCAATACCGTTGCAATACCCGATCTCCTCCAGCATCTCAAGATCGTACCGGGTGCGCTCCTCCAGGCGCTGGGCCTCCACCAGCATATTCTGGTCATTTAAATAGGCCAGGCGCTCCTTGAGCTCGGCCACAATACTTTCCACGGCCTGCTTCCGGGTCTTCTTATTGGTCACGTAGTGGGACGCCGGATAGATGGCCATCTGGTCAAATTGTTTGATCACCGACCCTTTCAGGGCATCAATCTCACTGATCTGTTCAATGGTGTCTCCGAAAAAATCAATGCGCACAGCCTTGTCTTCCTCATAGGCCGGAAAAATCTCCAGCCGGTCCCCCCGAACCCGGAATGTGCCCCGGTAGAAATCCACGTCATTGCGGGTGTACTGGATCTCCACAAATTTGCGGATCAGATCTTCCCGTGAAATCTCCATCTCCCTGTCCAGGGTCACCCGAAGATCCAGATACTCCTCGGGCGCCCCCAGGCCATAAATGCAGGAGACCGAGGCCACCACAATCACGTCTTTGCGGGCCAGAACGCTCCGGGTGGCTGAATGCCGCATTTTATCAATCAGTTCATTGATGGAAGAATCTTTTTGAATATAGGTATCCGAGGACGGGATATAGGCTTCGGGCTGGTAATAATCATAATAGGAAACAAAATATTCCACGCAATTATCCGGGAACAGCATTTTGAACTCATTGTAAAGCTGGGCCGCCAGGGTCTTGTTGGGCGCAATGATCAGACTTGGTTTTTCCACCTGGCTGATGATGTTAGCCATGGTAAAGGTCTTACCCGACCCGGTCACCCCTAAAAGCACCTGGTATTTTTCATTGGCATTAACCCCCTTAACCAGGTAGTCAATGGCCTTTGGCTGGTCTCCGCCCGGACCATAGGGAGCGACCAAATTGAACAGTCCCATATTTTTTCCTGTACTTTCCTTTGTTATAAACAGATACTCATAATGTTTGAACAAAACAATATATCACACAGGAGATCGAAACCCCATGGAAGAAAAAAAAGAAACCGTTGCCGTGGTAGGGGCAAGCCCTTTGAAGGATAGATATTCCAACCAGGCCCAGGCGATGCTGGAAAAATACGGACACCGCCCCATACCCGTGGCCCCGAAACACGAAACCATTGAAGGCAAAACCGTTTACCATGCCCTTTCCGATATCCCCCAGTCCATTGACACGGTGACCATGTATCTGGGCCCGGCCCGGCAGGACAAGGTTATTGACCAGATACTGAACATCAAACCCCAGCGGGTAATCTTCAACCCCGGCACGGAAAACCCCCAGGCCTATGAGAAACTCAAATCCGCAGGAATCAAAGTTCAGGAAGCCTGCACCCTGGTTCTTTTGAAAACCAACCAATACACGAAACCCTTTGCCCCTTAATATGAATATGGTATTTAGGCCATGGTCAGAATTTATCTAAATGATTTTTTTAACACCCCATTGAGAAAGAAGAAAACATGGAAACACAAACCGCAAAAGGGCATTTTATTGAAAATATAATCAAAGAAGATCTTGCCGGCAATAAAAACAGCGGCCGCGTGGCCACACGCTTTCCGCCGGAACCCAACGGGTTTCTGCACATTGGCCACGCCAAATCCATCTGCCTGAACTTTAATATGGCCCGGCAATTTAACGGAACGTGCAACCTGCGGTTTGATGACTCCAACCCGGCCAAGGAGAAACAGATTTATATCGATTCAATTCTGTCAACTGTTAAATGGCTGGGGTTTGACTACAATACACCGTGCCATGCATCAGACTATTTTGATGCCCTCTATGACTATGCCGTTGAACTGATCACAACAGGCAAAGCCTATGTATGCAGCCTGCCCGCCGATCAAATGAAGGCATACCGCGGCACCCTCACCGAACCGGGAAAAAACTCTCCGTACAGAGACAGAAGTGTTGAGGAGAATCTGGATCTGTTCCGGCGGATGAGGGCAGGGGAGTTTGAGGAAGGTGAGCACACCCTGCGGGCCAGGATCGACATGACCTCCCCCAACATCAACATGAGGGATCCGGTGATTTACAGGATCAAAAAAGCACCCCACCCCCGCACCGGGGACAAATGGTGCATTTACCCCATGTACGACTTCACCCACTGCATCTCCGATGCCCTGGAAGGGATCACGCACTCCCTGTGCAGCCTGGAGTTTGAAGACCACCGGCCATTGTATGACTGGATTCTGAACAATATCACCATATCCTGCCATCCCCAGCAGATTGAATTTGCCCGGATGAATATCAACTATACGGTGTTAAGCAAGCGAAAACTGCAGCGCCTGGTTAGCGAGAACCTGGTCTCCGGCTGGGACGACCCAAGACTTCCCACCCTGGAGGGGATGCGCCGCAGGGGATATACCCCGGCTGCCATCCGTAATTTCTGCGATGTGATCGGGGTATCCAAAAAAGAGAGCCGCATTGACATGGGCCTGCTTGAATCCTGTCTCAGAGAGGATCTCAACGAAAACGCCCCCCGGGTCATGGGGGTTATCCGGCCGTTGAAAGTCACCCTGGAAAATTATCCCGGCGGAGAAACCGAAAACCTGTCAGCCATGAATCATCCCCAAAAACCGGAAGCAGGCAAACGGGAAGTCAGTTTTTCCAAGCATCTCTATGTCGAGCAGGATGATTTCATGGAAGATCCCCCAAAAAAATTCTTCCGTTTGGGCCCAGGCCGGGAAGTGCGCCTGCGGGCCGCTTACCTGGTCACCTGCAAAGACGTTGTTAAAAATGAGGCCGGGGAAGTGGTTGAACTGATCTGTACTTATGATCCTGAAACCCGGGGCGGGACGGCTCCGGACGGCAGAAAGGTCAGGGGCACCATCCACTGGGTGAATGCCGACGACTGCATAGATGCACAAGTCCGGCTTTATGACAGGCTTTTTAAGGATGAAAACCCGGAAAGAGACGGCCAGGATTTTGTGGAAAACCTTAATCCGGATTCCCTTGAGATTCTGGCGCACGCCAAATTGGAAAGAAGCCTTGAAAAGGCTGAGCCTGGTGCCGTTTACCAGTTTGAACGTCTGGGCTACTTCTGCCTGGACTCACAGGAGAGCAGGTTGGAAAAACCGGTTTTCAACCGTACTGTCACCCTTCGGGATACTTGGGCAAAGGTCGCCACAAAAAAATAGATTAAACTAAAAACCGGCACAAAGATTTTTATTCAATACGCCAGGTTGTGCCCTGGGGCCCATCCTCCAGCACAATTTTCATTGCCAAAAGCTGATCCCGGATCTCATCGGCCCGGGCAAAATCTTTAGATTTCCGGGCATCAGCCCGCTCGGCGATAAGAGCGTCAATCATGGCGGGATCCACATCCTGGTCAGCCATGATCCTGTCCTTTTTGGCCGCAAAATAGTCAGGCGCAGACATCATAAAAATGCCCAGGATTTTCGAAGCAGACCTGATATCTGAATAGATGACGGCCAGCCGTTTTCTGTCACTTTCCCCGGGTGCGTCATTGACATCATCCAGCAGCTTATTCCCCTTCTTGACCGCGTCAAATACTTCGGCCATTGCCCTGGCCGAATTGAAATCATCGTTCAACGCGTCAACAATATCCCCCCATAACGGCCCGTTTTCTGATGCCGTTTCCGGATGAATACCTGCCTTATCCAGACGGTCCAGAAACGCATAAATACGGTCCAGCCCGACGCAGACCTCACGCATGCTGTTTTCATTGTAATCAATGGGAGAACGGTAATGCTTGGACAAAAGGAACATGCGGATCACTTCCGGGCTGTAGTCCGCCAGCACCTCCTTGATCATGGTGAAGTTACCCAGGGACTTGGACATCTTTTCATTGTTAATGTCCACAAATCCATTATGTATCCAATACTTAACAAAAGGGACGCCAAAACAAGCCTCACTCTGGGCAATCTCGTTTTCATGGTGGGGAAAAATCAGATCCTTTCCCCCGCCATGGATATCAAAACTTTCCCCAAGGTATTCGTGACTCATGGCCGAACATTCAATGTGCCAGCCGGGCCGCCCCTTTCCCCATGGGCTTTCCCAGAAAGGCTCTCCGGGTTTGGCCGGTTTCCACAGGGTGAAATCCATGGGGTTTCTCTTTTTTTCGTCCACGGCAATCCGCGCGCCGGCCTGCATATCATCGGGGTTGCGGTGGGAGAGCTTTCCATATTCACTGAAAGATGAGATGGAAAAATAGACATCCCCGCCCGGCACATGGTAGGCCTTGCCCTGATCAATCAGACGCCTGACAAAACGGATAATATGATCAATGTGCCTGGTGGCTTTGGGTGCGATGGTGGGCCGTAATACATTGAGCGCGTCCATTTCATTATGAAATTCATCAATGTATCTGGTGGTGATGGCCGTGCAGGAATCACCGGTCTCGTTGGATTTTTTGATAATCTTATCATCCACATCCGTAAAATTACGCACATAGGTCACCTCATACCCGAGCTGCATCAGCCACCGGTATATCATGTCAAACACCACCACGGACCTGGCATGGCCGATATGGCTGGTGTCATATACGGTGGGACCGCACACATACATGCCAGCCTTATTGGCTGTAATGGGCACAAATTCTTCTTTTTTACCGCTCAGGGTATTATAAATCCTTAAACTCATTGCTTTTTATCCCGTTTATTAACTTTTATTTTTAAGCAGGCGCTTATACAGCAGTACCGTGGCCTGGGATGCAATGCCCTGTTTTCTGCCGATAAATCCAAGATGCTCGGTGGTGGTGGCCTTGATATTCACACAGTCAGGAGAAATGTCCAGAACCCCGGCAATACAGGCCGCCATGGCCTTTTTATGAGGGCTCATCTTCGGAGCCTGGGCAAAGATGGTGCAGTCCAGATTGCCCACCATAAACCCTTTCTCCTGGATTTTTCCTTTGCATATATGCAGAAACTGGGTGGAGTCCATCCCTTTATATGCCGGATCCGTATCCGGAAAATGCTCTCCGATATCACCCAGACCCGCGGCCCCTAAAAGGGCGTCACAAATGGCATGGAGCAGCACATCCGCATCCGAATGTCCTTTCAGCCCCATGGAATGGTCGATTTCAACCCCGCCGATAACCAGCCTGGGTCCGGCCACCAGTTCATGGACATCGGTTCCTGTTCCCACCCTTATCTGCACCTGCAATGAAATCTCCTTTGTACAACTTAGCCTTTCAATATATTCATCCTGAGTCCAAAAGTCAAAAATTCGATTTATAACTTTACCGATGAATCATGGTCAGGACAAACCACAAAAGTGTATTCCATGAGTTTCCAAATTAATTTATTCTTAACTTCCGTTTTTTTTATTTGCCCTCTATAATGCCCGATGACTTCTTATCAATTCGTGTGGACCACAATGACAGAAACCCCAAAACCCTAAACAGGATAATTGAATGACTCCCAGTGACATCTCCGGCTATTCAAGGCTGGATCTCAACCTATGGAAGGAATACCTGGATATTGCCCAGGAGTTCTGGCTGCCCCAACGCCTTAAAAGCAGGACACGTTTTATCGTGCTGCTATCTCTTTTGATGGCTTTTGTGGCGTCCATGCTTTTTTTGTTCGTTGCTGTGACCACGACGGCCACCCATTCCTTTGCGCCTGAATTTGTTGCCAAAACCGCACCGGGTCTGGTAGATTGGATCCAGGGTATCATACACTCCCGGCTGATCTGGGTTCTGGCTGCTGGATTTCTTATACCGGCCCTGGTCTTTTCCCTGTACTCAAAAAAATTGAAAGAATTCTTTCTGCCCTGGGGCATCCTTGGAATTCTTCTTTTGCTCTCATTCACGGTTTCGGGACTTAATGTGGTGATCAGCTATGTGGGACGTTTTTTCCAGACCGCCCTTGCCCAGAAGGACCAGCCCACATTCTGGCGGTTTCTCTATGTGTATGCCTCGGTGTTTGTGATCGGTACCCCCATTGTGGTGATCTACTCATACATCAGAAAAAAATTGGGACTGTTCTGGCGGGAGTGGATCACCACCAGTTTCATTGATCATTATCTTAAGAACCGGGCTTACTATGCCCTGACCACCAGCAAAGAGATTGACAACCCGGATCAGCGGCTGGCCGAGGATTTAAGAGAGTTCACGACCACCAGTTTAAATTTCCTTCTTATCATCCTGGGGGCCATTATCGACCTTGTGGCGTTCACCGGCATTTTGTGGTCCATTTCCAGGCTTCTATCCGGCATTCTTTTTGCCTATGCCTTTTGCGGAACCCTGATCACCATATTCATTGGCAAACGCCTGGTGGGTCTCAACTACCACCAGCTGCGCAAGGAGGCCGATTTCAGGTACGGCCTGATTCACATCAGGGACAATGCCGAGTCCATTGCCTTTTACCAGGGTGAACAAGGGGAAAAGGCTCAGATCTTTAAGCGCTTCAAGGCAGCGTTGAAAAATTTTAATTTTCTCATTGGTTGGCAGCGGAACCTTGATTTTTTTACCACAGGCTACAATTACCTGGTCATTATCCTGCCGGCCATGATTGTCGCGCCGATGTATTTTGCAGGCAAGGTGGAGTTCGGCGAAATTTCCCAGGCCTCATTCGCCTTTGGCCAGGTTTTGGGTGCCTTTTCCATTATTGTCCAGTATTTTGACAGTATCAGCGCCTTTGCCGCCGGTATCAACCGCGTATCCACGTTCAAGGAGCGGCTCTTTACAGCATCCGGATCAAAAGCGATGGAAAGTGACACACACCAGACCCGGATTCAACGCAGCGCCAAAGAGACCCTTCGTGTGCAAGACCTCACCTTGCAAACCCCGGATTACAAACGGACCCTGATCCAGGGCCTGAGTGTTGACCTTGATAAGGGTGGCAGCATGCTGATCATGGGCCATTCCGGTGCAGGTAAAAGTTCTCTGCTCCGGGGCATTGCAGGGCTCTGGATCTCGGGCTCCGGCACCATTGAACACCCGCCGGCGGACAAGATCATGTTCCTGCCCCAGAAACCATATATGGTGCTGGGCAGTCTGCGGGAACAGCTCCAGTACCCCAGCGGAAAACACCTGGAAGACCACCAAATCAAAAACATCATGGAGACGGTCAATCTCACAGACCTGTACCAGAAAATGCTGCGCGCAGCCGGGGACAACTCTTTTATAGATGCAGAAAATAATTGGGAAGAGATGCTTTCCCAGGGGGAGCAGCAGCGGCTGGCTTTTGCAAGACTTTTGATCACAACACCTGAGTTTGCCATCCTGGATGAAGCCACCTCTGCCTTGGACGTGGACAATGAAAAGGCGTTATACAACACCTTGTCACAACTTGATATCACTTACATCAGCGTGGGCCATCGCCCCACGTTGAAAGCCTATCATAATAAAATCCTGTTCATACAGGGTGACGGCGGATGGGAAATCCGGGAGGCATAAAGTTTCACTCAAAAGGAGATCTTCATAGATTTGTGTTCCTTTGGTAAGCCTGCATGAACTAGGCAGCCATCGCTGATATAAAAGATCCCATCGTAAATCCTGTTTACTGAATTCCTGTCACCCCTCTTTCGGCAAGCTCCGACATGCAAAAAAATCATCCATCCATGCCTGCCGAAGGTACACCACAAACGACACACCATCATAACTATATGAATTAATACCTATTATTGATCAGGAACCATGTTGTCTATTAACACATCATTAACAATCATATACTGACTACTAACATAAACCTGAATACGCGACACACTTTTTGAAATTCTTTGAAATCATTGATAAAAGGCTATTTTATGACTTCACCTGTGAGGTGAAAGCCAAAATCAATTATTTCCAATAAATTCAAGCCCAATCAAATTTCGTGCCGCGGATTCAGGATAAAAGGAGGAAATTTATGCAAACATCATGGAAGTTGCAAGATGCTAAAGCGCAATTTAGCCAAGTTGTAAACGATGCTATCGTTAACCACCTTATTAACTTAACATAATTGAAGAGGTGGTACCTAAGAGCCTGTTTGATAATTGGTGAATCGGCTGCAATTCCATGAAAATGGCCCTAATTCCCCCAAATTTTATGTCAATAGTCCGGCTATTAACAGAAAATTTGTGAAAATTTGTTCTCATTTTTATGAGATTTCGCTTCGATCTCCTAATTATCAAACAGGCTCTAAATGAAAATCGAGAACAAGTATTTCTGCGCGTGCGAAACGGTCAGTGTGGCTGACTATCCTCTTGAAGAGTTTCTGAGAAAATGGAAAGACCTCAAGGCAGCAGATGCGAGACAAACTATATAGTTGGTTATCGAATAACAAGCTCAATGCAAAAGCCGACGAATTCGATATTTGGTATCGCGGTGTCCGCTTGGACGACGAGCCCTATTGCCTGACACCGAGTTCAGAAAGAGAAATAGACACGGTCGAAGGCGAACGAGTGATGTTTCCCGACTTTGAACGCCAATCAAAGCAATTAGGGGCGTTCGAGCCATTTTGGTCGATATACATTCGAATGCGGCATCATAGGATGCCGACGCGTCTTCTTGACTGGTCGGAAGGACATCTGATCGCACTCTATTTTGCCACTAGCGGCGACGAGTCATGGTACGCCTCCAAAAACGAGAAGAATGAACTGAATCCCGTAGTTCTCTTTATTTTCCCTCAATTTTTGAACTACCTAAGCGCGTACCACTCAGAATACGGACAAAAAAAGGTCAGGTTGTCGATAAAAAAGTCAATCAAAGCGAACAGGTCAATGCCCTTCGATTTACCTGCGACAGTCTGCTTGGTATGGCGAACAGATCAGGTTCAGAAGAACATCCGCTGTACCACTACCGCAGAGTTCACCGGCGAGGGTACCGAGTCTGGTGGAACGACTTGTTATGCTTTGTTTGTTCTCTCTTTCCTAATAAATAGTTTTCAATAGCGTCCACCAACGACCTTAAAATTCTGAGAAAAATCGTCTAACCTTGCTTTTTCGTTTTTACTCAAAAAAATATTTTGCGTAGCCCAATTTAAATTCAGATATTTTGATTGTCGTGTTCCCGGTATCGCAACGATATCATCACCTTTTGCAAGTACCCATGCCAATGCCACTTGTGAAGGTGCAACACCTTTTGCAATAGCGATCTCTTTGACTTTTTCGACAAGCTTTTGGTTATTTGCAATAGCTTCCTCACTAAAACGAGGGTTGCTTAATCGCCAGTCACCTTGTTCAAGATCATTGCGCTGTTTAATGTTGCCAGTTAAAAATCCGCGGCCGAGCGGGCTGAAG
>PDWI01002496.1_pt1 | contig 27721 bp, 2 predicted proteins | sample 1430891 | NCBI WGS metagenome assembly PDWI01 (sample SAMN01162508, study PRJNA174530) | Oral metagenome, whole genome shotgun sequencing project. | biome: Marine environment; feature: Marine mammal; material: Swab sample of the gingival sulcus; isolation source: swab sample of gingival sulcus... | reverse complement strand
GTGCCCACAGCGGTTGAAGACCATGATGGCACGCCGCTGGCCACCCATTATTTCATGCGCATTCTGCGACCCATCAATGCGATCCGCACCGAAGGCAGTGATTTGCAACCGGTGGGGTTGAATAGCTCACGCGGTGATTTGGAGTCACTTCAAGTTGGCCTCTATTCCAAGTTTTCTGTGTATGCAGATCGGATCAAAGGGTTCGGAGCCTGGAGAGAAATTGTTCGGAGCCTGGAGAGAAATTAGGGCAAGGCGACATTCCTTTTTCTCGGAAGCCTTGTGGCAGCGGCTGCAGGCGGCGGGATTGACCGGGTTTGAAGCCAGAATCCGATTCGACGAATACTGATCTCCCCTCCATAGACCAACGATTTTAATAAGGTGCGTAATGACGACAAATAATACTTTTCTCGGATCAACAACCCCAAGCGGCACCCCGCGTGACATGAAAATCGTTCTGGGATTGCAGGACGTTGAGCGTGGCGTCGTGCCGGGAGACGTGTTTCGCGGTCGGTTTGATAAAGACCATCTGTTTGGCAATACTTTTCACCATGGGGCCTTAGAAGACGAGTTCAGTGGTCTGCGCGGCAGAATTGAGGCCTCGGACGTCAGCGAAGGATTTAGGCACAATCACCGCAGTTTTAAGGAAAATGGGACCTTTGGGGCCAATAACAAGCTGGATGCCCTTGCGTTACGTGTCTCTCCACATAGTTCCCATGCGCAGCTTGATAGCTTTATGGGTGAGCTGTATGAACAGGTTGCATCGCGCGCTGATGATGTTGAAAGAGAATACGTTAATCGAAAAACTCTCGCCGCAATTGAGGCCGGTGAGATACCGGATGATGACAAAATAGCAGCCGATGGGAAGACACTCGCAAACAATTTTGCGGCCCGCGAAACAAAGGTTGCGATGCATTTCAGAATGCTTGGTGTGCAGGAAGGGGGTATTCCGGAAGCTGGTCTGGACGAAAACAAAATCCTGCTGGCGTATAACGATACTGATCTGCGCAATGTCGAGGGGCGCAGAGGCTGGGCAAATGACAAGCTGACTGCTGTTAGTAATGACTGGAACATGTCGCGCATTGCGGGTGACATTGATTTTGACCGGCTGACTTCGATTGATGTTTCTGCATTGCCCGGCCTAAATGGAGATGAAGTTGGAGATGAAGTTAATCTTCAGTCGCTTTATCAAGGTGGACAGGCAAATACGCAAGTTGCACGGGAAACATTTAAAGGTCACTCGCCGAACGAACTGAGCAACAACCGATTGAAATATGATGAGGATGGCAAGCTGGTCCTGACGTTGGAAGAGCGTGCCGATATGATTGCCAGAAACAAGCTTATCAGCGCGTCTCTTCCCGAAGGGAAAGCGATTACGGATTTCACTGCGGCAGATCGTCAGAAAATTCTAGATAATACCTCTGGTGAGAAATTTGCGGCTTTGAAAAATCAGATCCTATCTGACTTGAACAATACCCAATTGTTCCCTGATCGTGATAGGTTGCCCTCTGATTTTGATCAATATTCCGAAAAGATCCAGAAGGACGGTCCAAAGCTTTTGGGCGTTCAAGAGGCAGAATCTCATCTGCGGAATGTATATTCAAAGTTTTTGAACATTGTTCCAGAAGTCTATGATCGTGCGGACCGATTGTTGGGCGGAATGCTATCGAAGGCTATGGCGGACGAAGGTGGTGCCGTAAGTTCGAAATTCGCGGTCGCAGCTCCACTTTCTGTTCTCGGTGCGTTGATCTCAATTGAGTTTGTCGAAACGAAATGGCGTGCTGAAACCGTTGATCAGCAACAGCCATTTTTGGATTGGGCTGTGGATCAAGCGCCGGAGTTGCTTGCTTCGGCTACTTACAACATTGTTGCGTCAATGATTGTGTTGGGTGCGTCAACTGCGGCTATCGCCCTCTCAGGGCCCTATGGCGTAGCTGGTGTGCTCGTTTTAGGGTCCGCAGCGCTTTATGCCGAATACAAAGAATATCTGAGAAACTTTCTAATTGCAGCGGGCTACGATAAATCTTCGTATGGAGAAGCCAAGTATTCAAATGATCCTGAGGTTGCCCGGAACGCAATAGTTTTGGACTTTCTTGAGAAAGTTGAGGCATGGGTTCCGCTTGAGGATATTGCAAAGTCAATTACTGATTTTGTTGGAAGTCTCCCAACTCTCATTTTCGGCATGCAACCTCCGCCCCCTGTTTTAGACGGCTACTACAGTACAACTGTAGCCGCGACAGATGAAATGGGCGGGGCGTGGCTGGTTGGTCATGATGCAGCTAAGATGATTGGGAACGAGCATGAAAACATTCTGTTCCATGATGGCTATGGCGAACTCTTTGGTGGTGCTGGAGATGATACGCTGATTGGTTGGCGCCCTAAGATTTTAGAAGCAGGTGAACTGATTGGTGAGTATGAGCTTCGAGGCCATGACCTTGAAGATGTGAGGATCGAGGCCGACAGAAAATACGTCCAACTCATTGATGGTGGTGAGGGCGACGACTGGGTACTGACCATCCTCGGCGAAGGCGCTATAACCATCGGTGGCCCCGGACGGGACTGGATTTTCAACACCTCCACAGGTGGGCATATTTACGGCGATACGATTGATGGGTTGCCAGCAAAGAATTGGGAACAACATGACTCGCTCGACAAGTCGCAGAACAGCGACAAGATCTGGTGGTGGCCGAGTGTAACGATGTGGGATCCGCAGAAGGCGGATCGGTTGGCGTTTTTTGGACTTCCAATGGTCGGTGGGTCCAGCGATATTCCGGTGCTGAATTTCTTTAGCAGTCTGGCTCCAATGAGTGGTTTGGCCAATCTTGCTTTCTGGCGGCAGAAGATTTTCTTCGATTATTTCAACCCGACGATGGTCTACAAGATCGATAATAAGACGGGTGAATTGCGCATTATTAATTCACTGCGTGAGGGACCAGTATCAGGGACCATAGCGGATACAGCTGGGTTTGCTTCCGGCCCAATGGTGTTCAAGAATTTTGATGAAGCTACAGCGGTTCTTTGGGGAGGGGCATTCTTCAAGGCTTCTGATAATGAGGCCGGGGTGCTGACGTCTGGCTCTGAGCTGAATACAGATCTGATCGGCGATATGGGGATGATTTTCAAGTACACCCATCCCTCGCTGCATATTCTCTCGATGTTGCCCGGATTTCCCGGCGGTTTGAATCGTACATTTCTTTTGATTGATTCGGTTTTGACTCTTGCGGGTGCTGCGGCGTTGGCATTCAAGAATTATAAATGGTCCTCAGGCAATGACCCGCTGGTGATTGATCTGGATGGTGATGGGATCGAGACGATCGACATTTCGCAGGGCATTCATTTTGACGTTGACGGGGACTTCTTTGCGGAGGGCACCGGGTGGTTATCGGGGGATGACGGGTTCCTGGCGCTGGATAAGAACGGCAACGGGCTGATCGACGACATCAACGAGATGTTCGGCAACCGCGAAGAATTCGGCTTTGAAGAGCTGGCGCGTTATGACAGCAACGGGGATGGCAAGATCGACATGGCGGATCTGATCTGGTCCGAGCTGTTGGTCTGGCAGGATATTGACGGGGATGCCGAGACGGATGAAGGCGAGCTGTCCTCGCTGGAGGCGCTTGGCATCAAGTCGATTTCGCTCGACAGTGTGACGTTGAATCACACTACACCACAGGGCGCTTTCCTGCGGGAAGTGGGGGATGTGGAATTCGAAGACGGCACCCTGACGCGGGCCTTTGAAGCGATCTTCGAGATGAACGATATCGCCACGCGCTTCCGCGGGGAGAGCGGTGTGCCGGCTTGGCTGAAGGACAAGATCATCGACAGCCGGGGTCTGGGCGAGGTGACCGATTTTGCGGTGGCCATGGCCAATGATTTCGAGATCGCGGACAAGGTGATTGCGGCGTCCGAGGCGATGGTGAACCCGAACCTGAAGGAGCTGCGCGCCCTGTCTGGCGACGCGCTGGGGCAATGGGGCTACGCGCAGAATCTGACCCGCGAGCTGACCCCGGTTCTGACCGAAACCGTCGATGGCGTGACCACGTTGCTGGATCGCGGCGTGTATGTCGAAGATGCCGAGGGCGGCTATTGGGCGCTGCATTCCGGCGCGCAAGTGCTGGATGCGGATGGGGCGGTGATCGCCCGTCCGGGCATGGCGGATATCCTTGCGCAGCAGGCGGGCGCGGATCAGGGCTGGACGCTGGAGCAGATGTGGTCGCCTTCCTCGCGCCCCGAGGCGCTGACGGACCGGGCCAATGCGCCTTATATGGGGCGGGTGGTCGAAGACCGCTTCGTGGTCGAAGATTATGGCATCGAGCAGCCGGACGGAAGCTGGCGCCTGGCCAGTGGCGCGGATGTGCTGGATGCGGATGGGGTGGTGATTGCCAATCCGAGTCTGGACGACGTGCTGGCGCAGAGCGCGCCGGAGGGCAGCGAATGGCGGGCGGAAAATCTGGGCCACAACCCGCTGGCCGGGATCGAGGTTGACGAGATTGCGGTGCGCTTCATTGACGGGGTGGCGGTGGATTACAGCGTTGAGTTGACCGATGAGGACGGCGTTTTCCATGTCTGGGCGCGCAATCTCGACCGCGCGCTGGAATTGCAGCACAAGTTCGGCACCCCGCGCGATTTCAACCTGCGCAATTACGAGATTGATTTCGATACGCTGGACGAGGTGGGCTCCACCGATGACAGTCAGGTGCGGGTCGAGATGATGACGCCCGCGCAGTTCAACTTCGCCACCCGGCTGATCGGCGTGACCTTTGAACCGGCCTTGCTGGCGGGCGAGATCGATCCGGCGACCGGCACGATTACCTATGCGGTCAATGACGAGGGCACGACGAACTTTGCCAGTGATGGCGGGTTTGACAGCGGCATTCCGGGCATGATTGATCTGGTCGGTCAGATGATGGACCATTATGTGGTCGCCAGCCGGGCTTTCGCCGTGCGCATGGCCTTGCAGGGCGGGCTGTCGCGCTTTGCGCCGGAGCTGACCTACAACATCGAGACCGACCGCTACGAAGCCACCGGCGACCGCGAGCTTGCGCCCACATTCGAGGCGATCTTTGCCGAAGCTCCGGAGGGGTATGACGAAGCCTATGATTATCTGGCGGGCTGGGACGAGATCCTGTGGCAGGTCTACCCGGATTATGCGCTGAACGGCGAGGGCAACTTCTTCGGGGCGACGGTTTCGGTGGATCAGAAGTTCCTGCTGCAAATGGTCATCCCGGCCTATGAGAAATACCCGCTGGACGTGGATTTGCCCGCGATCATGAATGCGCTGTCGATGGATGAAACCCGGCTGGTGGCGCATGGGGTGGACGATACCGAGGTCAATGGCACGCGGGGCGGCGACCTGATTTACCTCTCGGGCGGGGATCAGACCTATCGCGGCGGTCGCGGGGGCGATACCTATGTCGTCGGGTCGGATTTCGGCCAGGATGTGATCGAAGATGTGGATGGCGGCGAGGCGGATGAACTGCGCTTCACGTCGGTCAAATCCACCGAGGTGATCGCCACCCGTGACGGGCAGGACCTGATCCTGACCACGGAGGGCAGCGACGATGTGCTGACGGTGAAAAACCACTTCCTGGGCGAGATGAACCCTTCCTTTGGCAACAGCGCGCAGCAGACCCGGATGAATGCCATCGTGTTTGCCGATGGGGTGATCTGGGACCGGGTGCGCATTGCGCGGGCGGTATCGCGCCCGGAGGATGGCGATCAGGTGATTATCGGGTCGGGCGATCTCGATATCATGGACGGCGGCAAGGGCAATGACGTTTTACGCGGCGGGGCCGGCGGGGATTTCTACCTCTATCGCCGCGGGGACGGGCAGGACGTTATTCAGGAAGAGAATGCTGGTGCGTCCAATCCGCTGTCGGCGGGACTGGATTTCCTGCAATTCATCGGGGATGACCTGACCGGGGACGACCTGCACCTGCGCCGGTTTGGCGAGGGGAAAGACCTGTTCATCACCCTGAAAGACGATGAGGGGAACCTGACCGACGACACGATTCAGATCGTGGACATGTTCGACGGGCTGCGCCTGAACCTTTCGGGGTTCCTGCAACAGAACGTCGATCCGTCGCTGGATCTGGATTATATCGCGCCCAACATCATTGAGCGCTTCATCTTCGAAGACGGCTCGTCGCTGGATTTCGAGCAGGTGGCGCAGCAGGTTCTGGACGATGGCAAGACCGACGGGTCGGATGCGCTCTATGGCTTCCTGCACGCCAATACGCTGGATGGCGGCGCGGGGGACGATTACCTGTCGGGCCGCGAAGGGGGCGACACCTATCTCTATGGCCGCGACTACGGGCTGGATGAACTGGTTGACGGAGATTACAGCGTCAAGCTGTTTGGTGCGCCGGATGATTATCTGAAGTTTCAGGACGATCTGCGCTGGACCGACTTTGACTTCCTGCGCGAAGGGGCATCCGACAACCTGACCCTGCGGGTCAAGGGCACGGAAGACGGGGTGGTTCTGACCCGGTTCCTGGAAAATGCTCCGTTCCAGGGCTTTATCAACCTGATCGAGGAAATCACCTTCGGCGATGGCACGGTCTGGCATTACACCAAGCTGTTGCAGCATTATGTCGACCTTGCCAAAACCGATGGGGATGACACGATCTATGGCTTCCTCACTTCCGATACGCTGGATGGCGGGCTGGGCGATGACCGGCTGGAGGGCATGGGCGGCAATGACACCTATATCGTGCGGCTGGACGAGGGCAGTGACACGATCTTTGACGCGGGCGGGGCGGCTGACCGGGTCGAATTGCGCGGCATCGAGCTGGCGGATGTGGATTTCTCGCGCACCGGCCTCGATCTGATCCTGACCCACCGCGATACCGGGCAGGTATTCACCTTTGAGGGCCAGTATATCCGCGCGGGCGGGCAGGGCGCCGCCGTCGAGATCTTCCGGTTCGACGATCAGGAAGTGGATTGGCGTCAGATCAACCCCGAGGATATTGACCGGGTCGGCACCTCGGCGGGAGAGGTGCTGGAAGGCAGCAACTTTGCCGAGGTCATGGACGGTCGGGGCGGCGATGATACGCTGATCGGCGGCAGCGATGGCGACACCTATCGCTTTGGCATTGGCTATGGTCAGGACGTGATCATCGACAAACAGGTGGCGTCGGTGTGGAAGGGGCGGCAGGGCCGCGAGGTCGAGACCGGCGACCGCATCGCCTTTGGTGCCGATGTGACCCGCGACATGGTGAATTTCGCACAGGATGGCAACGACCTGCTGATTACCCTGACCGGCCACCCGGACAGCCTGCGCATCCGCGATCAGTTCCGGGACGTGACCGATGGGGTGGAGTTTTTCGACTTCGTCAATGACGGAACGATCACCATTTCTGATGTTGAGGAAATGCTCGACATTGTGGGCGGCAACCGTGGCGATAACGTGATCACCGGCAACCCGGATCAGCCGAATGTGCTGGACGGACGTCAGGGCGACGATACGCTGATCGGTGGCCATGCGGCGGATACCTATGCCTTTGGCATTGCGTATGATTTCGACCGGATCGAAGAGGTGGCCGATGTCGCGGGCGTGATCGACACGGTGGTGATGGGGCAGGGGGTGCGGGCCGCGGACCTGATCCTGCGCCGTCAGGGCGACGATCTGCTGATTGATCTGGGCAATGGCAGCGATGTGCTGACCGTGGTTGGCGGGCTTGCGGGCAATACGATCGAGCGCATCACCTTCGCCGATGACCCGGATATGAGCGTCGAAGATATTCGCAACCGGCTGACCGAGGGCACCGATGGCAACGACCAGCTTGTCGGCTTTGACGACCGGGCCGATGTGCTGGACGGTGGCGCCGGGTCGGACGCCCTGATCGGTGGCACGGGGGATGACACCTATCGCTTCGGTCATGGCTATGGTCAGGACGAGATCGTGGATAGCGGCGGTGTTGACCGTCTGGAATTTGGCCAGGGCATTGCGCCGGGCCACCTGACCTTCCGCGATGCGGATGGCGATCTGTTGATCACTCTGACGGCCAGCGGCGAGAACATCGTGATCCTGGGCGGCGCTACGGCGGATGTGATCGAAACCTTTGCCTTCGAGGATGGGCGCGAACTGTCGATGGCGGATATTCGCGGGCAGTTGTTCAACGCGCTGGAAGTCAGCGGCGTCAACCATATCGACGGCACCAGCATCGACCCGATCTGGGCCATTGCGCCGGGCACCGGGGCGGACCGGGTGGTCATGGACAGCGACACGACGGTGGTGCTGTCGCAGGGCGACGGTATGGATACGCTGATCCTGCCCGACAGCGTGGGCGACGCGCAGATTACCCTGCCCGATTTTGCGCCGGGCAGCGTGCGCGTGCGCTATGCGGGCACGCAGGATCTTCTGATCGACGTGCCGGAAACCGGCGATCAGATCCTTCTGGCCGGGGCGCAAAACGCGGGCCAGATCCCGACCATCGTCTTCGGCGATGGCAGCGAGTGGAAAAAGGCCGACCTGATGCGGGCTCTGGTCGCGAGCGAAGCCAGCGCCTTTGACGATGTAATCACCGGCACGGCTGCCGACGAGGGGATCGAAGGCGGCACCGGCAATGACGATATTCAGGGCGGCGGCGGCGATGATACTTATGTCTTCACCCGTGGCGACGGGGTTGACGTGATTGCCGATAGTGGGGGGCACGATACGCTGAAAATCCTCGGCTATCGCTTGGATGATCTGCGGATCACGCGCCCGAATCCGGATAAGGAAGAACTTCTGCTGACGTTTGAGGCTGGCGGAGATGAAATTCTGCTGCGCTACCGGGATGTCTACGGAACCCTGCACGGGGTCGATACGGTTGTCTTTGGTGATGGCACTGAGATTTCCAGATCCGAACTGTTTGATGCGGCGATTGGCACCGGGACGGTCGGGGATGATCTGATCGACGGCAATTCGGCGGATAACACCTTTATCGGTGGAACCGGCAACGACACTCTGCGCGGTGCGGCGGGCGACGACACCTATATCTACAACCGGGGCGACGGGCGCGATTTCATTGATGACTCGGATAGCGCAAGCACCTGGAAGCAGGCTAACAACACGTTGCTGGTGCAGGGATATACGCTGGATCAGGTCAAATTCATTCGCCCAATGGACAAGCCCAGGGACGTGATCCTGCGCTTCTCGGCGACGGATGAAATCGTCATTGACGATGCGTTTTATGGCGGTTTCGGAGACATCAGGTTTGACAACGGGGAGACAATTCGCATCACCGACATTCCGGCATTGATCCATGCGCAGCAGGACCTTGCCGGGGATGATACGGTTCTTGGCAGCAAAGAAGATGATGTGCTCGAAGGGGGCACCGGCGACGATCTGGTTTCCGGGAATTCCGGCGATGATACCTATGTCTTTAACCGCGGGGACGGACGGGATGTCTTTGTCAATTCTTCGGGGGAAGGCATTGTCGACATTCGGGGCTACGCGGCGGGGGACGCGCAATTTGATATTTCGCCGGGCGATCCAAACGATCTGGTTATCCGTTTTGCCGGAACAGAAGATTCGATCACGCTAACAGATGGCGCGCGGGCCGGATATTACAAGCGGTTCCATACGCTCACTTTCGAGGACGCGACACTGGAGCTTGGTGACGTCGTCGCGGAGCTTCGCAGTCAGAAACTTGCGGCACAGATCTCGGACGGAGATGATTTTGTCGTCGGCACCGGGACGATTGAAGCGGGTCTTGGCGATGATCGGATTGAAACGGGTTCCGGGCACAGCACGATCGTTTTCAGTCGCGGGGATGGTCAGGATGAGATCCGACCCAACTCCAGTTACGATGACGTGTCTCTTGTCATTCATGGATACAGCGCCGATGAAGTCACTATCGCGCCCCACCCGGTTGATCGAAACGGATTGGTTCTGACTTTTGCCGGGACCGATGACAAGGTCACCCTGCGGGCTGCGACAACAATGTCCGACGGGAGCTTTAACCGTATCACGCTGGATGACGGAACCGAGTGGAATGAAAGTGATCTGGCGGCTCTGTTGACGGAAAGCCGGAATGCGGCAACGCCGGGGGACGATACGCTTGTCGGAACATACGGAAATGATGTCTTTGACGGACAGGCGGGTGACGACCTGATTGATGCCAAAGCAGGCATTGATATCATTACCTTTGGTCCGGGCGATGGTCGCGATACGGCCATGGGCAAGACCTATAATAATGGGCAATATGTTCTGGATCTGCCCGAGCTTACACCGGCGGACATTGTTCTGCTTGGGCCGGTTTTTGAGGGGCAAAGCGACGCTGGAAGCGACAGTTATGAACTGCGCATTGTCGGAACGCGCGATAGTTTGTGGCTGCTGGACGCCAGGGAGCATCTGACCGAAATCCGCTTTGCCAATGGTGTGGTCTGGCAACAGGCGGAGATCACGGCCGCACTGACCGAACGCGCGGCAGCGCCGGGACAGCAGAGCGTGATTTCCGGCACCTATGGGGATGATACGTTCGTATCTACGTCCGAAGACGAGATTTTCGGGCAGAAGACGCAGCATGGAAATGACAGCCTTACCTATAGCCGCGATGGGGGGCATGACACGTTTGTGGAGCGCTCGAATACATATAGCGGCACGTCTGATCGGGTTGTTTTCACCGATATTGCGTCGACCGAGATCACCCTGCATCATTTGCCGTTCAAGCAGTCTTATTCTGGCGCAAATGATCTGTTGATCACTTTTGGCTCTCCCGACAACGATCTGCGGATTGCCAATTTCTTTGCCAATACGGGTAATTTCGGGGTGGAGGAATTCGTCTTTACCGATGTCACCCTTTCAGGCGCAGAAATGCGTGCGCTGGCGGATCAGGCCGCGGCTGCCGATTCTCAGGTGATAAAGGGGGATCTGATCTATGATCGGGCGACGTCCTCCGGCACCTATTACCTCGGTGGATCGGACGGGTTCAACAACGATGCCTCCATCACCTTTGAGGGTGTAAACCGCGATGACGTCAGCATCGGGGTGCGTGGTTCTGAGCTGCTTTTGTCCATCGCGGCACATGCGGCGGACGGGTCGGACGCTGGCGAAATTCTGGCAGGTCCCCTGACGGGGCTGAACAGCTTTGACATCACCTTTGCCGACGGTCAGACGCTGTCCAAAACGGAAATCATCCAAACGGTCAACGCTGAGATGGCGAGTGCCGGAGATGATGTCATTGCGGCCATTGGTTTGGAGCCTGCGACGCTGGAAGGCGGTGCCGGAGATGATATCATTACAGGCACCCTTTCTTATCAGGATGTGGTGGTTTACACGCGCGGAGATGGGGATGACCTTGTTTTCGTCGCCGCGAGTTCACCGGAAGATGAAGGTTTCGGACCGCCGCAGAACATTCAACACGAAGTGCGCCTGAATGGCATTGATCCTTCGGATGTGACGGTTCTGGTGCATGGTCGGGATCTGATATTCCGCATTGCAGAAAGCGCACCGGGGGCGGGAGATGTTGGCAGCATTCGCTTTGTCGATGGCTATTGGTTGCCGGGGAACTCTGAAGAGTTCGAATCGCCGCCACAGCCGGGTCCGCGTATTGCGAAGGTAGAGTTCTCAGATAGTGGCACGGTTTGGAGCGCGTTTGATATTTTCAGCAACCTTGCCGGGAATACGGCAACGGATGGTGATGATTTCATTCTGAGCGCCGTAACCGATGGCACCTATGAGATGAAGAAAGGGAACGACTACGTCGCAACACATGATTTTAACGACACCTATATTTATCGCAATGGCGATGGGCATGATATTTATGTCGAAAGTAGCCGGGATTGGGTGCTCGGTGAGGGATATCCCGGTGAGTTTCCTCCCGAGGGAGGTTCGGACTTTGGCCCGCCTGAACCCATAGATGGTGAGATCACTCCGCCGGGTGCAAGTGGTTCCGAAGACCGGCTGAAATTGCCGGATCTGTTGCAGGATGACGTGATATTCGAGCGGTTTGGGGAAGACCTGATCATTCGCATTCCGGCACGTGAGGCGGATGGGATCGAGGAGGGATCTATCACCGTTCAGGATGCGTTCCTTACGGGAGACGAGAACAACAGGCTGATTGAAACCATCGAATTTGCCGATCATTCTGAACGGTCGATGCGGGACGTGATTGCAACCATTCTGTTGGATAGTGCCACGGATGGGAATGATCATATCGTTGGCACGAATACGAATGACATTCTCGTTGGCGGTCTTGGGGATGACATATTGTCGGGGCGGTCCGGGGACGATACCTATCGGTATGCCCGTGGCGACGGCGATGATCAGATTGTTTTGGGATTGGACCAATACAGTCCCTCTTCTACTGACAACATCCTGGAACTTGCAGGCATTTCTGAGGATCAGGTAAGCCTGAAGCAGGTCTCAGACCTTCTGATCATTGAGATTGCCGAAACGGCCCCCGGCGCTGGGGATGCCGGAACCATAACGGTTCACAAAGCGGCCTCTGCGGCGGATTTTGGGGAAATCCGCTTTGATGGCGGGGGGATATGGACCAAGGCCAGGATTGCGGAAGAGCTGTTGGCGGGGCAGTCAACCGATGGCGATGACCTGATCAATGGGTCGCAATTCGCGGATGTGATCGACGCGGGGCGCGGTGATGATCAGATCAACGGCAAGGATGGGTCTGATACGTATCTGTATCGCCGTGGGGACGGTTCGGACATCATTGTTGATGACGAGTTTGATAACAGCCCAGCTATTCGCGATCAGCTGTTGTTCGTCGATATCAATCCGGATGAAGTGACCCTGGTAAAAGGCATTGGTCAGGATATTGAAGTTATCATTGCCCCCAGCGCGCCGGACGCGGATGATGGCGCGAGGATCACGCTCCGGGACGCGACGGCGAATGGCCGCCGCGGGGTTGATGAGATTCGGTTTGCCGATGACACGGTTTGGTCTCGCGACAGCTTTGCCGACCGGATTGCCAATGCCAATGCCTCTGACGGTAATGATGTGCTGCAAGGAACTTCCGGGGCCGATACGCTCAATGGGCAAAAAGGCGATGATTTGCTGCTTGGTGGATATGGCGACGATATTTACCAATATACGCGCGGGGATGGCGATGACCGGATCACCGATACCGGCGGTGCGGATGAACTGCACATTTCCGGTTATGCGCAAGCAGATCTCAGTTTTTCGCGATTTGGCGCAGAAAGCACGGATCTCAGGATCAATTTTTCCGATCAGGGCGATGCAATCATCATCACGGATGCTTTGGAAACACTGGGATCCCGAGGGTTTGAAGCGATTGTCTTGACCGACAGCGGCACCCGTATCGAGATTGATACCGTGCGCGAGGCATTGCTGGCTGAAGCGGGCACGCCGGGGGATGATACGCTGCTTGGAGATGCCCGCGCCAATACGCTGGCGGGCGGTGAAGGGTCTGATCGTCTGGAAGGGCGCGGTGGGGAGGATGTGTATCGCTTTGCCGAGGGCGATGGCGATGATCGTATCCATGACAGCGGCAATGATACCGGCGACCGGCTGGTGCTGGTGGATTACAATCCCGAGGATCTTGTCTGGGTGGCGCGCAGTGGGGCGGATGGCACCGATCTGGTGATGAAATTCGCCGGCGAGCGCGACCGGATCACGCTGGAAGAGGCGCTGGCCCCCGGCAACCGGGGCGTCGATGTGATAGCCTTTGCCGATGGCACCGAGTGGAACCGCGACATGATGCGGGTGGTGACGCTGCTCGGCACGCAGACCGTGGGCAACGATCTGGTTACCGGCTTTGAAGGCGATGACACGCTGCGCGGCGGGGCGGGCGATGACATGCTGCAGGGTCGTGCGGGCGCCGACACCTATCTCATGTCGCGGGGCAACGGGTTTGACGAGATCCGCGATACGGGGCTGGATGGCGCCACCGACCGGATCGAGTTCGTGAACTTCGTGTCCTCCGAGACATCGGTGAAACGCCTGTTCAAGGGCAGCGATACGGTGGTGTTTGAATTTGCCACTTCGCCGGACGATACGGTGACGGTGTTCAACGCCCTGAGCGCGGACGGGTCCGGGATCGAAGAGATCGTGTTCTCGGATGGGGTGACCTGGTCCCCTGCGGACATTCTGGCCAAGCTCGACAATCTGCCGCCGGTTGCCGTGGATGACGGCTATTTCACCGGGACGGAAGGCAGCAGCCTGACCATCGGCGCGGCCGATCTGTTGCGCAACGATTATGATCCGGATGGGCAGCCGCTGCAGATCATCGCCGTTGATGGCGGCGCGGATGGCGTGGCGGAACTCGACGGTGACGGCAATGTCGTCTTTACCGGCACGGCGGGGTTCTTCGGGGCGACCCGCATCTCCTACACGGTCAGCGACGGGCAGAACGGCATTTCAACCGCCTCCGTCGATTTGCGCATCCGGCCACAGGCCGAAGCCCGCGACGATGACGGATTCACGGTCGAGGAAGACGGGTCGATCACCATCCGCTCGGAGCGGCTTCTGTCCAACGATCTGGACGGGGACCGGATGATTGTCGGTCAGGTGTTTGACGCGGTGAACGGGGTGGTCAGCCTGAATTCCAGCGGGGATATTGTCTTCACGCCGATGGGCGATTTCAATGGCATCGCCCGGTTCAGCTACGCGGCGAACACCCCGGAAGGGGGCCGGGCCGAAGCGGTTGTCACCCTCAATGTGACCGCGGTCAACGACGTGCCCGGCGCGGTGAATGATGGCGGCTATCAGACGCTGGAGGATACCCCGTTCCAGATCTGGACCGAGGATCTGCTGGCCAATGACGTGGATATCGACGGGGATGCTCTGAGCGTCACTGCGGTGCAGGGCAATGCGGATGTGGCGGTGGAACTGACCGATGATGGCTATGTGCTGGTCACGCCCGCCAATTACTTCTTCGGCGATGCCAGCTTCACCTACACAATTTCCGATCCCGATGGGGCGGAAAGCACCGCGACGGTCCACTTCTATGTGGAGCCGGTGAACAACGCGCCGGAGCCGCAGGGCGATACGTTCAGCATGGACGAGGATGACATCATCCTGATTTCTGTTGCGGACCTGCTGGCGAACGATCTGGACCGGGATGGCGATATGCTGAGCGTTGTTGACGCCTTTGGCGCGCAGAACGGCTCGGTTACCCTGCACAACAACGACACGATCGAATTCCGCCCGGAAGGCGATTTCAACGGCACCGCGCAGTTTACCTATCGCGTGGATGACGCTCAGGGCGGTCAGAGCGATGCGGTGGTTACGGTGAATGTCAGCCCGATCAACGACATTCCCAACCCGCAAAGCGATTTTTACGCCCATCATGCGGCCCTCAGGGGCTTCGAGGATCAACCGATGGTGATCCCGATTGCGCTGCTTTTGGCCAATGATACGGATGTTGAAGATGGCGGGGTGCAGTTCATTGATACCTCTGCCGGGATTCATGGCGATATCAGCTACAACGCGGATGGCGATATTGTCTTCACGCCGGATCAGGATTTCTGGGGCGAAACCACCTTCTCCTACAATGTGCGCGATACCGATGGCGCGGTGAATGCGGCGGATGTGGTGCTGTGGTTCGAGAATGTGGGCGATGCGCCGCCCGACGCGCAGGGCGATGTGATCGAACTCTATGAAGACGTGCCGATTGTCATCCCGTTTGAGGTTCTGTTGGGCAATGACAGCGACATTGACCGCGATCCGCTGCGGGTGATCGGCTGGCACGAGCGTCGGCCTGCAGGCTTTTTTGACCTCAACGGCACGGTAGAGTTTACCGATGACGGCACGGGCTTTTTGTTCACCCCGTACCTGAATGTGACCGAAAGCGATGGGTTCGTCTATGTGGTGACCGATGATGCGGACGGCAACGCGGAAGCGCTGGTCGATTTGCGCATCATTCCGGTGCCCGACGATCCGACCGCCATGCACGACAATGCGGGCACCACGCCGTTGGACGTGCCGCTGGTGATCCGCATGTCGGACCTGATGGAAAGCGATTTCGACGTGGACGACGAAGAGGTCAGCTTCTCGCAGATGCTGTCGGCGTCTTCCGGTGTGATCGAGCAATACAGCGATGAATTCGCCATTGTTCGCTTTGATCCGGGGTTCAGCGGGCAGGTGGACCTGACCTATGAAATCAGCGATCCGACCGGGCTGACGGATGAAGCCGGGATCGAGGCGCTGGTGGCGACGGAATATGACGGTGTGCAGCTTGGCAGCGACCGGCGTGACCTGCTGATCGGCAACGGGCTGGACGAAGAGATTTCCGGCGGTCTGGGCGATGACGATCTGTTCGGTGAAGGCGGCGCGGATACGCTGCGCGGCAATGAGGGCGACGATCTCATTCGCGGCGGCGCGGGCGACGACCTGATCTTTGGCGGCGATGGGGCTGACGATATTGACGGGGGCGCCGGCCATGACACGGTCAGCTTCCAGGGCTCGAATACTGGGGTGCGCGCCGATCTGGTATCGCGCCTCGGTCAGGGCGGCCATGCGCAGGGCGATCTCTATCGCGATATCGAGGCGCTCATCGGGTCTGACTATGGCGACCAGCTGTATGGTTCCGGTAATGCGGATGTGCTGGACGGGGCCGGCGGGGCCGACCTTCTGTCCGGGCGCGCCGGGGACGATACGCTGCGCGGTGGTGCGGGCGACGACACGCTGGAAGGCGGTCTGGGCGCGGACCGTTTAGAGGGCGGCGAAGGTTTGGATACGGCGACGTACTGGCAATCTGAGGCGGGTGTGCAGGTTTCGCTGCTGAACGGTTCTGCGACCGGCGGCGAGGCGGCAGGCGACAGTTTTGACAGTATCGAAAACCTTACGGGGTCTGACCATGCCGACCTGCTGGAAGGCGACGGGGCGGCCAATATCCTGAGCGGCGGACGCGGCGACGATGTGCTGGAAGGCCATGCCGGCGATGACCGGCTGATTGGCGGGCGCGGGGCCGATACGCTGCGCGGCGGCGCGGGGATGGACATGGCGGATTACCGTCTGTCGGCCAGCGGCGTCAGCGTCAACATGGTGGATGGCAGCGCCGGGGGCGGCGATGCGCTTGGCGATACGTTCGACAGTATCGAGATCATTCGCGGCTCGTATCATGACGATACGATCATCGGTGACGCGGGCGACAATATCCTGCGCGGCGGTCAGGGGGCGGATGTCCTTGATGGCGGTGCGGGTTTTGACACGCTGGACTATTCGGGCGAGGACGAGGCCATCGCGGTCGATCTGCAAGCGGGCACCGGCAGCGCGGGGGCCGCGGCGGGCGATCAGCTGGCCAATTTCGAGGCGGTGAACGGCACCAACTGGGACGACACCATTCTGGGCAGCGCGGGCGACGAGGTAATATCCGGCGGGATCGGCCATGATACGCTGGCCGGGCGTGCCGGGTCTGACAGCTATCGGTTCGGCTTCGGCTTTGGCACCGATGTGGTCAGCGAGGCCGGGATGGCCGGGGATGTGGACCGTGTGCTGCTGGAAGCGGCGGTGGAACCGCGTGACGTGTCGATCGTGCGCGAGGGCGATGACCTGCTGATCGAGCTGGAGCGCGAAGTGGGGATCGTGACCGATACGTTGCGGGTGACGGATCATTTCCTTGGCGTCGATACGGGCATTGAAGAGATTGTCTTCGGTGACGGCGTGATCTGGGATCGGGACCACATAGATGCGCTGACCCGTCTGGGCCGGTTCAATGCGCAGGATGATATTGAGCTGTTCGCGGTCGAGGATGAAGTCTTTACCTTTGACGTGGCCCGTCTGCTGGAAAACGACGCGACCGAGGGGGTGGAGGCGTTGCAGATCGTCAGCGTGATCCCGGTTTCGGGCGGCACGCCGACCCTGGCGGCGGATGGTACCCTGACCTTCCTTGGGGATGAAAACCACAACGGGGATGCGTTCTTCGACTATGTGGTGCGCGATCCGTTCGGGCGCGAAAGCACGGCGCGGGTCGAAGTGAACCTTGCCCCGGTTAATGACGCGCCGGAAGCCGCCGATGACGGGGTGTTCCATGGCATCGAGGACCAGCCGCTCTTCATCAGCTTTGAAGACCTGTTGGGCAACGACTTCGATGTGGATGGCGACACGCTGCATGTGGCGGGGTTTGAGCCGCTTTATGACGAGGATGGCAATGAGCTTTATGCCGGTAGCCGTTATGATCTGACCAATGGCCGGATCGACGGGACGGCGGGCGGCTGGCTGTTCGAGCCGGTGCCGGACCACTTCGGCTTTGCGGGCTTTACCTACACGGTGTCGGACCCGGATGGGGCGACCTCGACCGCCGAGGTGGAGCTGCACTTTGCCCCGGTCAACGATGCGCCGCGCGGTGGCAACGACCGGATCACCGTGCGCATGGACAAGACCAACATCATCGAGATGGCGGAGTTCCGCGCCAATGACAGCGACCCGGAGGGGGATGCGTTTACCTTCGAAGGCATTCATTCGGTTACCGGCGGCACTCTGGTCACGGTTGAGGGGCCGGAGGGACCGTATCTGGAATTCGTGGCGGATGCGTTGGGCACCGCAAGTTTCAAATACGATCTCGAAGACGAACATGGCGCGCGCAGCACGCATATTGTGGAGTTGAACGTCATTCCGCTGAACGACCCGCCGCGGGCCAGGGATGATACCGGGTTCGAGACACTGGAAGATCAGGTGCTGATCTTTGAGGCCGCAGACCTGCTGGCCAATGACAGCGACCCGAACGGCGATCTGATCGTGATCAGCGAGGTCGAGCGTTTCCCGCTCAACGGCAAGGTCGAGCTGCTGGAGGATGGGCGCATCGCCTTCACGCCGCGCGCGGATTACAACGGCAATGCCGGGTTCGAATACACGATCACCGATGGCGAGCTTACTGACACCGCCTTTGTTCATATCAACGTGATTCCGTCCAACGACGCGCCGGTCTTGCGCGATGACGTGACCTATGGGCTGGAAGACGAACCGATCGTGATCCTGCCGGGCGAGATTTTCGGCAATGACTACGATGCCGATGGCGATGTGATCTTTATTGAACGCGCCGAGATCATGGGGGTTCTGGAACCGGGCTATATGTGGACGGCCGGATTTGTGGGGCTGGACGATGACAGCCTGCCGGACTGGCTGACCTATGATCCGACAACCCACCTGTTGTCCGGCGAGATGCCGGAAGATTTCGAGGGAACGGTTGCGGTGGATATTTCCGCCAAAATGGGGCGCTGGGGCTCCATGCAAGGTGATTTGCTGCATGCCAATCTGCTGGTCCCGGCCAATCCTCCCGCAGGAACGCCCGCGATCTATCGCGACGGGGTTGAGCATTATCTCTATGACCTGCTTGAGCTGAATACACCTGCGAGAAATCTTCACGAAACCCTGACCTTTGAGGCGGGGGATGCGGAAATACTGGCGCGGGGCATTGATCTGGACGAGTATTTTGCCCAGCAGCATTATGTGCGCGATGCGTTCCAGTCGAGTTTCGAGTTGGGGGCAAACTGGAATGCGGCAACGACCGATTATCTGAAGCAATATGGGTATGAGGGACAAATCCCTGCGCAGGTCGGGGCGGAAGTTACCCTCGCGGATGGCAGCGCGCTGCCGGAATGGCTGATTTTCGATGCAGACACATTGTCTGTTTCGGGGGAGGTGCCTGCCGATGTGACCTTGCCGCTGGAGCTGACCCTGACCTTGACGCTGGATCGGGATGCCGGGGTGTTGAGCCATCAGGAAACGCTGACCATCGACGATGCGGCGGAACTGGCACAAGGCATGCACTTTGCCGATGACACGCTGTTTGTGCGCACCGGACTTGCCAGTTTCATCGTCAGCGCGGCGTCGGCCAACGGCCATCCGCTGCCATCCTGGATTGATTTTGATGCGGATGCGATGACGCTGGTTTCTACCGGGATTGCCCCGGATGCCGATGCGGGGCTGCTGCGGCTGCGGGTCAACTTCACCACGGATATGCCCGAGGGGATGGTGGTGCCGAACCAGTTCCATCTGACCTCGGATCACGGGTTCGCGCTGGAATTCGTGATTGATCCGGCGGCGGGCATTGATCCGGCGATCAACGCCATGTTGCAGAACGCAGCGCTCTTCACCGAACTGGGCATGTTCGCCCTGACCGAAGTGGATCCGGCCAGTCTGGTGGCACGCAGGGCCAATAACGCTGATCTGCCGGAATGGCTGACCTTCAATCCCGAGATGCTCGCGTTTGAGGGCACGCCGCCCGCCGAGTTTGTCGGGGAGATCGAGGCGCGCGTGGACGTTCCCGCCGGGGGCGGCCATCCCGGCTATTCGATCATCCGCGATCTGGTGGTTGACCCGATCTTTGAAACCGCGGGGGGCAGCGGGATCAACGGCACCTATGATGCCGAGAGCATGAACCTGACCCACCCCGAGGATTTCAACGGCGCCTTTGCCGTGCGGTACTGGGCGACCGACGACAAGGGGGCGGTATCCGAAGAGCCGGCGGTTCTGGTGGTCAATGTGCGTCCGCAGCGCGACCTGCCCGAACCGGGCGATGATCTGTTCGAGGGCTTTGTGGATACGCCGCTTACCGTGACGCTGGCGGAGATGCTGGCCAATGACGTGGATGATGACCGCGATCCGCTCCGGGTGATTACCATCAGCCCGCCTTCCGAGGGGGACGTTGTGGTAAATCAGCCGGAACAGGTCTTTGCCGCGCCGGATGGCCTGCCCGCTCTGGCGGGTGGGGTGATCCGTGCCGAGCTGGCCAATGGCGACCCGCTGCCCGAATATGTGACGGCAGTGGACCCGGCGACCGGGGCGATCACGGCCACTGTGCCGCTGGAGGTGCTGGAAACGCTCGACATTGTCTGGACCATCGACAACGGCACCGATCAGGCCAGCGCAAGCGATACCCTGACCTTCGACGGCAATGCGGGCGTGACCCTGACCTATACCCCGCCCGCGGGTGCGGACGGGCAGTTCACCCTGGCATATTTCATCACCGATGACGCCGAAGGCCCGGCGCAGGGCCTCGTCACCTTCGACATCACGCGGGTGAACGCCCCGCCGGTGGCGGAGGATGATCGGGTAACGGCCATCGAGGATCAGGCGCTGACCATCGACCCGGCTGTTCTTCTGGCCAATGATACGGATGTGGACAACGATACCCTTGCCGTGCTGCGGGTCTTTGATGCGCTGAATGGCAGCGTGGAATTGGTGAACGGGGTGATTACCTTCACGCCGGCGGTGAATTTCACCGGCGCAACCACCTTCCAATACGAAGTCACCGATCATGGCGACGGCACCGATATTGGCACCGTCACCGTCAACGTGCTCGATAACAACGCCGCGCCGCTGGCGGTGCTGGATACCTTCTCGGGCACCGAGGATACGCCGATCGTGATCGACCCGGCGCAACTGTTGCTTAATGACAGCGACCCGAACCCCGAAGACACGATCCATTTTGTGCGCATCGAAGCGGCGGGCATGCAGGGCAATGCGTTTGAGCGTCCCGATGGTTCGTGGCAGTTGACCCCGAATGACGACGTGAACGGGGTGGTGGTGTTCGACTATGTGATCAGCGATGGCCGCCGCGAAGCCACCGGGAAGATCGAGGTCGATTTCGCTGCCGTCAACGACGCGCCCACCGTGCGCGATGACAGTGGCTTTGAAACCGCAGAGGACACGCCGCTGGTGCTGTCTCCCGCTGATCTTCTGGCCAATGACAATGATGTGGAAGGCGATGCCTTTACCATCGTGGACGCCTTTGATGGTGACAATGGGACGGTGGAGATGGTGGGGGATGTGATCACCTTCACCCCGCGGGAAAACTATTTCGGCAATGCGGGGTTCCATTACCGCGTGCAGGATGAACACGGGGCGCAGAGCGTGGGCTATGTCTCGTTGAGTGTGACGCCGACCAATGACAACCCGTTTGCGGTGAGCGATTTTGCCGAGATGGACGAGGACGGCACGCTGCTGATTGATCCGGCCACGTTGCTGAGCAACGATCAGGACCCGGATGGCGATGCGCTGAGTTTCGCGGGCTTTGATGCGGACACGCGCCTGAGCGAGAATGGCGACGGCACCTATAGCTTCACCCCTCAGGCCGATGCCTTTGGCACCGCGCGATTGTGGTATAGCGTGACGGACGGGCAGGGCGGTATGGGCCGCACTTTCCTGGACATTCAGATTCACAACACGCCGGATGCGCCGGTGGCCGTGGACGATCATTTCAACATGCTGGAAGATCAGGAGTTGATCCTGCCCTTCGCTGCGCTGACCGGCAATGACATTGACGTCGATGGCGAAGCCCGCACCGTGACCGGCCTGTCCGGGGCCGTGGGGGTCAGCGTGATCCTTGACGGGTTCAACCGCGTGGTGGTCACCCCGGAGGCGAATTACAATGGCCCGGCGCAGTTCACCTATACGATGGCGGATGTGACCGGGATGAGCGACAGCGCGACGGTCACGCTCGACATTGCGCCGGTGAACGACGCCCCGGTGATTGCCACGCTGGCGCCGATCGACGGCATTGAGGACACGCAACTGGTGGCCGATCTGCCGCCGGAGGCGTTCAGCGATGTCGAGGGGGATGCGCTCACCGTAACGGCGACACTGGCCGATGGGGCGCCTCTGCCCGACTGGCTGTCCTTCGACGGGCAGCGCTTTAACGGTACGCCGCCTCTGAACTTCAACGGCACGCTCGATCTGGTGGTGACGGCGGATGACGGCAACGCGCAGACCACCGCGCCGCTGACCCTGACCATCGCGCCGGTGAATGATGCGCCGGTGGCGGGCACGGATTTCGTCAATGCCGGAGAAGATGTGATCATCACCATCCCGCTGTCGCAACTGCTGAGCAATGATGCCGATGTGGAGGGCGATGCCCTTTCCATCACCGGCGTCACCGGCGGACCGGGCTTCTCGGCGGTGCTGGACGGGCTGGGCAATGTGGTTGTGAGCCGGGCGCCTGAGCTGGAGGGGCAGATTACGCTGGCATACACGCTGTCGGACGGCGATCTGAGCAGCGCGGGCGAGGTGGTGATTGACCTCGCCGCGGTCAACCGCCCGCCGGTTGTCCTCAACCCCGGCGATCAGCACAGCGCCGAGGATCAGGCAATTGATATCGCCTTGCCGGTGGATAGTGTGAGCGACCCGGACGGCGATGCGCTGACGGTGACGCTGACCCGCGCCGGCGGCACGGCTCTGCCCGACTGGCTGTCGTTTGACGCGCAAACGCTGCGCCTGACCGGCCAGCCGCCCGCAGATTTCCACGGCGCTCTCGAACTGGAGTTGCAGGCCTCTGACGGACGTCTGACCACCACACAGCCCTTCACGCTGGAAATCACTCCGGTCAACGATGCGCCGATCCTGCTGGGTCCGCTGTCGGATCGCTATACCGACGAGGACGAAGCCTTTGACATTACCCTGCAACGCGGCCTGATTGCGGATGTGGACGGGGATGCGCTGAGTTTCGATCTGACGCTGGAGAATGGCGATGCACTGCCCGGCTGGCTTCAGTTCGACGCCACGCGCTTTGCGCTGACCGGCCAGCCGCCCGAGAACTTTAACGGTCCGGTAGACCTGCGCCTGAGCATCAGCGACGGGCAGGAGGTGATTTCGGATGATTTCACCCTGCATGTGACGCCGATCAATGACGCGCCGGTTCTGAATGCGCCGCTCTTGGATGTGAGTGCGGATAATGACGGGGCCACGCTGGCCACCGGGCAGGCCTTTGTCATCGACGTGCAGACCGATGCGTTCAGCGACCCGGATGGTGACCCGCTGGCCTTCGCCGCGCGTTTGTCGGACGGGTCGGCCCTGCCGGACTGGCTGCACTTTGATGGGCAGACCTGGTCGGGCATTGCGCCGCGTCAGGCGGCGGGCGACTTTGAGATCGAGTTGATCGCGACCGATGGGCATGTCGAAGTGTCCGACATCTTTGTCATGCACTTCGAAGAGCGCAACACGATCCCGGTGGTCGGCGATGATGCCTTTGCGGTGACGGTTCCGGTGCCGGTTCATGTCGATGTCAATGCGCTGCTGGCCAATGACGGCGACCTTGACGGCGACACGCTGAGCGTGGTTGCGGTCGGTGCCAGCGAAAATGCGCAGGTTTCCCTTGAGGACGGGGTGCTGATCTATCTCGCCAATTACGATTTCGAGGGCGAGGACCAGTTCACCTACACGGTCAGCGATGGCATGGATACGGCGACTGGCACGGTAACGGTGACGGTGGACAACCCCTATGTCGGCGAGGATGCTTCGGGCGATGTCGAGCTTGGGGGTGATGGAACCGATTTCCTGCTGGGCGGCGGCGGCGATGATCTGCTGTCGGGCGGCGCGGGCAGCGATTACCTGTTCGGCGGGCGCGGCGATGATTTCCTGTCCGGCGGCAGCGGCAACGATGTGCTGTTTGGCGGGTCCGGCGATGATACGCTGATCGGCGGTGACGGGCGCGACTTCCTGTTTGGTGGCAGCGGCAGGGATCTGATCCATGGCGGTGCCGGGCGGGATTTCCTCTTCGGCGGGACATCGAGCGATCAGTTCGTGTTTGAAACCGGCGACGGGCGGGATACGATCTTCGGCTTCCAGCCCTCACGCGCCACGCGCCGCTCCTTCATCGAAGGCGACCAGTTGCGCCTGTCGGTCGAGGGGATTGGCAGCTATGACGATCTGCTCGCCACCGCAACGCAGACCCTCGGCGGGGTGTTGTTCGATTTCGGCAACGGAGACGAACTGTTCCTGGCCGGCACCCGTCTGGCAGCTCTGGATAGTGACCAGTTCACCTTCTATTAAGGGCTGAACAAATGCGGGAGAGAGCCGGAATGGGGGATACGGAAAACAGCTATGTGCGGGCGCTGAAACGACTGAAGCGCTCGTTCTGGCTGGTGGGGCTGTTCAGCGCGCTGGTCAATATCCTGATGCTGACCGGACCGATGTTCATGTTGCAGGTCTATGACCGGGTTCTGTCCAGCGGATCGGTGCCCACATTGCAGGGCCTGTTCCTGATCGTCGTGGTGCTGTTTGCCTTTCTGGGCTTTTACGACTTCCTGCGGGTGCGGCTCTTGTCGCGCGGGGCCTATCGACTGGATCAGGAGGTCGGGGCGGCGGCCTATGACATCTGGATGCGTTCCGGTCTGGGCCATGCGGCCCTGCCGTCACGGCCGCTCAATGACCTTGCGGTTCTGCGGGGGTTCCTGTCCAGCCCGGCCATGTTGGGCATGTTCGATACGCCCTGGATCCCCTTCTACCTGCTGGTGGTGTTTCTGGTGCATCCCTGGCTGGGCTTTCTGACGCTCGGCGGGCTGTGCATCGTGGTTTTTGTGGCGCTGCTCAACCAGTTGACCACCCACAAAGCCTATGAAAAAGCCATGTCGATGGACGGGGCCGAGAGCTTCTTTGTCGAACAGACCCGCCGCAATGCCGAAAGCATCGTGCCGCAGGGCATGGCGGCGCGGTTGCAGGCGCGGTGGAATGAGATGCACCGGCGCGGCCTTGGCACCGGACAGGTGGGCGGCGACCGGGCTGAAGGATTTACGGCGGGGGCCAAGGCGTTTCGGATGCTGCTTCAAAGCGCGCTTTTGGGGCTGGGCGGCTATCTGGCGCTGCAACAGGAGATTTCGGCGGGCATGATCGTGGCGACCTCGATCATCGCGGGGCGGGCCCTGGCGCCGGTGGATCAGGTGATTGGTCAATGGCGGGCCATCCTGCGCGCCCGCGAGGCAAACCGTCGCCTGCATGCGGTGTTCGCGGCAGAGGAGCGCCGGCAATTCCCCAAGGCCGATTTGCCAGCCCCTGAAGGCTATCTGACGGTGGCCGGGCTGACGAAATTTGCCCCCGGCGCGGTGCTGGAAGAGCGTGTGCCGATTTTGGATCATGTTTCGTTTCAGCTGGAACCGGGGGATGCGGTCGGGGTGATCGGGCCGAGCGCCTCGGGCAAATCGACGCTTGCCCGGCTGCTGGTTGGCGCATGGAAGCCGGATGCGGGGGAGGTCCGGCTGGACGGCGCCACGCTGGAGCAATGGCCGGACGCGGCGCTGGGGCGCCATATCGGCTATCTGCCGCAGCATCTGGAACTGCTGGCGGGCACCATTCGCGACAACATCGCCCGTTTTGACCCCGATGCCGAAGATGAGAAGGTGATCGAGGCGGCAAAGATTGCGGGCGTGCATGAAATGATCCTGCAACTGCCGCAGGGCTATATGACCGAGCTGGGATATGGGTTGCAGCCTTTGTCCGGCGGGCAGATGCAGCGCCTTGGACTGGCTCGGGCGCTCTATGGCACCCCGCGCTATGTGATCCTCGATGAGCCGAATTCGAATCTGGACGCCAGCGGGGACGAGGCCCTTGGCCGCGCGATCCTGCATTTGCGCGCCAAGGGCTCGACCGTGATCGTCATGGCGCATCGTCCCAGCGCCATTGCGGCGGTGAACAAGGTTTTGGTGCTGCATGGCGGGCGGGTCGGCGAGTTTGGTGACAAGGAAGACGTGCTGCAAAAGGCAACCCGGTCGAAACGGCCCGTGCCGGATGCGGTTGAGACAGGAGAGGCCTGATGCAGGAGGAGCAGTTGAAAACCGGGTTTCGCCTGCCGGTCATTCTGGGCCTGGGCGGCCTGATCGCGCTGTTTGGGGGGCTGGTGTTCTGGGCCAGCGTGACGGAAATTTCCGGTGCGGTAATCGCGCAGGGGGTGGTGGAAGTCGCGGGCAAGCCGAAATCGGTCCAGCATCTTGATGGCGGGGTGGTGGAGGATATTCTGGTCTCGGACGGTCAGAAAGTTGCGCAGGGCGAGGAGCTTGTGCGGCTGGACGACACGCTGTTGCGCGCCAATCTGGTCATTTACCGCACCCGCCTTTCCGAAGCGATGGCAACGCGCGATCGCCTGATTGCCGAACAAACCGGACAGGATGCAATCACCTTTGCCGATGCGGATGGCATGATTTCCGCGGTGGATTATGATCTGCACCGTTCCGGACAGCGGGAGATTTTTCAGGCGAGGCGAGAGCTGGAGCTGGGGCGGCAGGAACAGCTGGCCGAGAAAATCCTTCAGTTCAGGCACCAGATTGTCGGGGTCGAGGCGCTGATCCATGCCAAGCAACAGCAACTGGTATTGCTGGAGCCGGAAATTGAGGCCGCGACGACGCTGGTGGCGAGCGGTCTGGCGCGCGCGCCGCAATTATCCGCGCTCAAGCGCAATCAGGCGGACCTGTTGGGGCAAATTGCCGAGCATCAGTCGGAACTGGCGCGCATCCGAAACTCGATCCGGGATACGGAACTGGAAATCCTGCAAGGCCAGCGCGAGGCCAAGGAAGAGGTTGTGACCGAGTTGCGGGATGTCATTGCATCGATTCAGGAATTGCGCCAGCAGATATTGTCGACCGAGCGGCAGCTGGATCGGATCTCGATCCGGGCGCCGTCCGCTGGCCGCATCCATGAATTGCAGGTCACGACGCTGGGCGGGGTGATCGCGCCGGGGGCGACGATCCTGCAAATTATCCCAACGGATCAGGGAGTTACCTTCCAGACCCGCGTGGACCCGGCCTCGGTGGATCAGGTCCATATCGGCCAGCCCGCCAAGCTGCGTTTCCCGGCCTTCAATGCACGCACCACACCGGAACTGAGCGGCACGGTGGCGGATATTTCGCCGAGTTCCGTGCTGGATGAGATCACCGGCCTGCATTATTTCCGCGTCACTCTGGCGGTATCACCCGAAGAACTGACCCGCCTCGAAGGCCGCGATCTCGTGCCCGGAATGCCGGTCGAAGCCTATGTGCAAACCGGCGACCGCACCGTGCTGAGCTACCTGATCAAACCCTTCCAGGAACAACTGATGCAGGCCTTCCGGGAGGA